>Ga0272441_10005099_pt1 | contig 23174 bp, 19 predicted proteins | sample SSMProp6N_FD_193582 | JGI IMG/M metagenome (GOLD analysis project Ga0272441, IMG submission 193582) | Marine sediment archaeal communities from Little Sippewissett salt marsh, Falmouth, MA, United States - SSM-Prop-6N | ecosystem: Environmental > Aquatic > Marine > Wetlands > Sediment ...
GAGAGCGCCACGATGCCGAACATGCTTATCAGGCTCAGGTTGAATCCCATGATGATGTGACCGATCAGTGCTCCCACGAAACCGAAGGGAATGGCGAAGAGGATCACGAAGGATTGCAGGTAGCTGCGGAAAGGGATCGCGACGAGGCAATACATGACCATCAGTGCCACCAGGAAGCCGGTGAAGAGACTTCCCAGCGATTCCCGCGTATCCTTCCGTTCGCCTTCGGTGGAGTAAGTCAACCCCGGGTACCGTTCGAGGAGTCCCGGAAGATCGTTCTTTTCCAGTGCGGCGGCGACCTTTTCCGCGCTCGTCTTTTCGAGGGAGATGTCGGCGGTGACGTAGATGGTTCTCCGGCCGTTGGTGCGTTTGATGTCGGTGTAGGAGGTGCCCCGATGCACGGCGGCGGCCTGTCCGAGGGGAATTTCTCCTCCCTCGGGTGTGCGGAGCAGAAAGGTTTCCACGGTGTATTCCGATGCCCGCTCTTCTTCAGGGAGTCGAACCATGATCTTCATGGTATCACGTCCCCGCTGCTGCCTCAGTGCCTCGGCCCCGTAAAAAGAGGCGCGAAGCTGCCGTGCCATGTCCGTCGCGGTGAGCCCCAGGCTTCTTCCCTCGGGGAGGATCGTAAAATTGAGCTGGGGCTTCCCGACGGTGAATCCGTCATCGATATCGATGGTGCCCTCGTATGATTTGAGCTTCCCCGCGAGATCGGTGGCCGCCCGTTCGAGCACCGTCATGTCACGATGGCTGAGCATGATGGAAATCGGTTTGACCTGCGGGGGACCCAGGACGCCCGCGGTGAAACGAATCGACTCGAGGCCGGGAATGCTCCCTGCCTCGATTCTCCATTCCTTCGAGAAATCCTTCGCTCCGATATCGCGCTCCCCCGCCGGAATCAGGAAGGCCACCGCTCGAATCCGGTGCGAGCCCTCATAGACGGTGAGCATGCCCTGGAGGTCCTTTTTGCCGCCCTGGGCGTCGAGGACCCGGTATGCTGCTGATTCAAGGCGGTGCCGCACCTTTTCGGTCTGGCTCAGTGGCGCGTCGAAGGGGAGGACCGCCTCGGCGATAACCCAATCCGCCTCGGCGTGGGGGGTCATGAGGATATTGATCCTTCCACCGGCCACGAAACCCACGGCAATAACCAGGATGGCGATGCCGACGGCAAAACTGATCCACCGGTTGTTGACGGCCCAGCCCACCACGGGGGCATAGCGATGATCAGCGAAGCTGACGATGCCGTCGGAAAACCATGACTGAAATCGGGCGAGCGCCCCCCGTTCTTCCTTTTTGCATATGGTGTCCTCTCGCACGCCCCTGAGATGGGCGGGGAGAATGAAGAGCGACTCCACGAGCGAGAGGGCGAGGACAATGATCACCACGATGGGGATAATGCGGAACACCTTTCCCCAGTCTCCCTGGACGAAGAGCATCGGGGCGAAGGCCACCATGGTGGTGAGTACCGAAAAGACCACCGGGACGGCCACCTCGCGAACTCCCTCTATCGAGGCACGGGTGCACTCTTCCCCCCGCTGCCGGTGTTCAAAGATGTTTTCCCCGACCACGATGGCGTCGTCGACCACGATGCCGAGGGTGACGATATAGGCGAAGAGCGACAGCATGTTGATCGAGACGTCGTAATAGGGAAGAAAGAGGAACGAACCGAGAAAGGATATGGGAATGCCCATGCTGACCCAGAAGGCCACGGTGGGCTGGAGAAAGAGGCCGAGAAAAATGACGACGAGCACGAGCCCGATCATCCCGTTTCGCACGAGGAGTCTGATGCGGTCCTTGAAAATGTCCGATCGATCCGTCCAGATGGCCGTCCCGATGCCCGGCGGCAGCGAGGGCGCGATCCTTTGCTGATAGTCCTTCACGGCATCGGCCACCTCCATGGGCGTCTGCATGCCGACACGGAAGACGCGGAGCATGACGGCCGGTTCCCCGTTGAAAAAGGCGAAGCGGTCCACGTCCTCGAATTTTTCCGTGATGGTGGCGATATTGCCGAGGCGCACATCCGTGCCGTCCTTGTCGGTGACGATGATGATATCTTCGAACTGCGGCGCAAAATCGCGGCGCTCGTAAGTGCGCAGCAGCACCTTGCCCACGTCTGTTTTCAGTTCGCCGCCGGGAAGCTCCAGCGCCGAACGGCCGACGATCGCGGCAATCTGGTCCAGGGTGAGGTTGTAGTTGCGGAGGGTCTCGCGGGGGACTTCGATGCTGATTTCCAGTGGTCGTATCGACTCCAGTTCAACCAGTGAAATCGTTTCGTATTCGAGGAGATCGTCGCGGAACCCTTCGGCCAGTGTCTTGAGCACCGCTTCGTCGACATCGCCGTAGAGGACCAGCTGGAGCACCTCGTTGCGGGTCGAGAGGATTTCGATGATCGGGTCTTCGGCCTCGAGGGGGAAGGTGGTGATGCGGTCCACGGCGTTCTTGATGTCGGAGGCGACCTCCTGCTTGTCGGCGTCGTAATAGAGCTCCGCCGTGACGAGGGCAGAACCTTCCGCCGCCAGCGACTTTACTTCCTTGATGCCGTCGATGCCGTCAATCGCCTCTTCCACGGCGAGGACGATCCCCGTTTCGACTTCCGTCGGCGATGCTCCCGGATAGGCGACACCGATGGTGATCTGCCCCACGTCGAAGGAAGGAAAGACTTCCTTCTTGGTGTAGGTGGAAAGGATTATGAATCCGCCGATCAGAAAGATGAGCATCAGCAGGTTGGCGGCGACGTGATTCCGGGTCATCCATGCCACGGGGCCGCGGTATTCGTCGTTCATGTCTTCCTCCCTCTCATGCCGAGGGTCCCGTGCCGGGGGTGACGGGACGTGGGGGGGGCTCCCCCGTGCCCTGCGGGGTCTCCGTGAAGAGCTGGAGTTTCATTCCCTCTACGGGAGTGGGGATCCGGCTTGTAATGATCCGGTCTCCCGGCGTGAAACCGTTTCGCACAAAGACGATGTCCTGCCGCGTCCATACCACGTTGACCTTCATGAACTTCAACCGGTCGTCATCCGTCAGTAGCCACACCCGGTTTTCGTCTCTCAGGGCGGCCCGGGGAATGGTGCAGACACCCTTTGCGAGCTGCCCCTGAATCTCGATCCTTACGTAGGAGCCCAGGAGCAGGGGAAATTCCGCGGAATTGTCCCGGTGAAGGTTGAGCGGGTCCTGGACGGTAATGATAATACGGGCCATTCTTCCTTTCGGGTCCACGTCTCCCAGGAGCCGCGTGACCGTTCCTTCCCGTTGCACGCTGTAGTACCCGTTTTCCTGCATCACCATGACGGAAGATCCCTTCCGGGCGTTCACGCCGGGGATGTCGATCCAGGAGAGATCGCTCAGGGGGATCGAGGCCTGTACCCAGAATTCATCGGTTCCCACCAGCGTGGCGATTTTTGATCCCGGCCCCACGAACTGTCCCCTGTCGACGAACTCATCCAGTACCAGCGCGTTGAAGGGCGCACGGATCTCCGTTCTCTCGAGGTTGAGCGCTGCCTTCTCAAGGGCGCTCTCGGCGGATTTCAGGGACGCGAGGGCATCTTCTTCCTGGGGTATGCGGAGGGCGAGTTCACGCCCCTCGTCGGTCGTTTCGACCTGACTGCCCAGGATCTTCCATTCCCGCTCCGCCACGGCACGGCGACCCCGTTCCGTTTTCAACGAGACCTGCGCCTTTGCGACGGCCGCTTTCTGCTGTTCCAGTGACAATTCGTAGTCGCGCCGATCGATTTTCAGCATCGGCGCACCCCGGTCCAGGTGTGCGCCCGGTGCGAGCTGTTCGCTCTGCCAGACGATGGTGCCCGACACCTCGGGCTGCAGCACCACTTCCCGTGCGGGAATGACCGTCCCCATGGCGTTGACCGTGATGTGCCGGTCCTGTATGCATGCCTCCATGACCTCTACGGGGGGCGGTCCCACCGATACGGGTTTGCGAGTCGCCTTCGGCCTGGTGTGAATCAGCATAAAGGCGACGGCAAGCCCCAGACCGACGATTATCAGCACCACCAGAAATTTATAAAATGATCTCACGCCTCATCTCCTGATTGTCTGTTCCTGCGCTCCGGTGTTTCAAGCTTCGATGTCCAGGTGCCGCCCAGGGCCCTGCACAGCTGGATCCGAAACGAAATGAGCTGTTTTTTTGCCGAAAGAAGGGTGCTTTCGGTTTGCTGAAGGGACTGGAGCGCCACCAGGACGGGCAGGTAATCGCTGAGGCCGTTCAGGTATCGTTGCCGCGATTCATCGAGGGTGGCCTCTGCGAGGGCAACCTGTATGGCCAGTTTTTCCACGTAGAGACGTTGTTTCTCTTCCCGAATGAGTGCGTCCTCGACTTCCTTCAGCGCCGTCAGAACGACACTCCTGTAGAGGGTGACCTGTTCGTCCAGAACGCTCCTGGTCCGTTCCACTTCAAGATTCTTGCGGTGGCCGTCCCAGACGGTGGCGGTCACGCTTCCCGCGATGCTCCATAGCCAGTTGTCGACCAGATCGGAAAGGGAGTCAGCGCTGTATCCCGTGCTGGCACTTAAACGAAGTGCCGGGAACCGGTCGGCCATTGCCGTACCCACACGTTCGTCGGCGGCCTTGACACGAAACTGTGCCGCCTGCACGTCGGGACGCCGCGACAGGAGCGCCGCCGGAATCCCCGTCGCCGGTTGAGGCCATAACGGGGGGAGCGATGCGGGGACCGGGGCGATACCCTGTCCCGGGTACTCGCCGGTGAGAAGGTCGAGTTCGTGCATCAGGATGCCGATGCGCGATTCGATGAGGGGGATCCGGGCTCTCACCGAGGCCGTCTGCTGACGCTGCTGAAACACGTCGACACTGGAAGCGAGTCCCTGGCCGAACCTGAATTCGACCAGTTCGAGATAGGTCTGGTTCGTATCGAGCTGGGTACGGGCCAGGTTGAGCTGTTCCTTCTGTTCGATCAATGAAAACCAGGTTTCCGCCACCTGTCCCGTCAGGGACATGGCAATCGCTTCGAGGTCCATCCTGCTCGCCTGCATATCCTGCAGGGCGGCCCTGTCGAGTGACGCGATGCGTCCCCAGAGATCGATTTCATAGCTGGCCGCCACTCCGATGTGGTACGCGGTGGTTCGTTTCGGCACGGTTCCCGTCCCGGGCGGGAGAGCGGAGATATTAGTCCGGGTTCGCGACGTTCCCCCCTCGGCGGTGATCTGGGGCCACCACGCCGACCCGGCCTGGCGGGCCAGGATACGTGCCTGTTCCAGGCGTGCCCAGGAACGTCGCAGATCGAGATTCTGGGAGAGGACGGTCTTCATGAGATCGGTCAGCCCGGGGTCATGGAAGTCCTTCCACCACTGTTCCACCACCGAGCCCGTGAGCGTGCCGCCTTTGTAGGCGGCAGGGAGCTGGGGCGTTTCCGGAACATCCGTCCCGGTGCGGTGAAGAGCGCAGGCAGTTGTCCAGATAACGGTGCAGACAATGAGTGACAGGAATGTGGTAACTGATGAATATCGTTTCACGATCGCCTTCTACAATGCGCGGCGGTCCGCGGGTGTGAATGCCGCATGGTTAGTCTCTCTCCTTCCGGGACTGTCCCTTCAGGTCTTTGATGCCTCCCAGGGAAAAGGCGGTAATATGTGCCGCCAGCTTCTCCACGCTGTCGACGGAGGAAATGAACTCCGCTGCCACCCGCTGCAGGATGGGCCGTGCACTGATGTAATGCAGGCACTGGCCGATTACGCTTATGGTGCAGAGTCCGACGGTCTCTCTCTTTGCGTTCGGGCCGAGAAGGTCCGCCACGATGGACATCAATAGCTCTTTATTCGGCTTTACATGTGCCTCCACGATCCAATCGAGCGCCTCCGACGGGTCGCTGAGTTCCCTGACGATCAGCTGCCGCGGACCTGCCTGTCCCGACAGAGAATCACATCCCAGGAGCCTCAGGAGGAATGAGCGGATAAAGGCATGGAGGCGTTCTTCGGGGGCGACGTCAGCGCCGAGGCCCATGTCGGGGGGATAGGTTTCGTACCCCCTGACCATCAGGTCTTCCAGCACCGAGCGGTAGAGACCTTCCTTGTCTCTGAAATAATAATTGATGGAGGCCACATTCGTTCCGGCGCGTTTGCAGATCTGGCGTACCGTGGCTGCTTTGAATCCCTGCGTTCCGAAGACCTCGGCTGCCGCTTCGAGTATCCGTGTCCTTGTCGTCTGCCTCTGGTTCATAGTCGTCTCTAACAAATATTTTAAGCAATCGTTTAAAGCAAATGTTTGGTGCTGTCAAGAAAAACTTTTCCCCGTGACGGAGCTGTGGAGCGCCGTTGAGGTGGGGCCTTCTCTACACGTTCTCGAAATAATCCACCGATTCACCTTTCCGGTAGGCCATCCCCTGAAAGAGAGAAATCAACTCACCCGATTCGTCGGTAATCTTCACGCTGTATGAGGCGAGTGTGTGGTTTCGTGATTCTTCAGAGGCTTCGGCATACAGGACGGGCCCCTTCGGTGCCCTGATGAACTGAATGGACCCGTTGATTGCGACGGCCACCCGTCCCCGTGAATTGGCGGCGGCGGCGAAGACGAGATCGGCGAGGGTGAAGATGGCGCCGCCATGGACACGCCGCACGCCGTTGAGGTGGTGTCCTTCGATGGTGAGCCGTGCTTTCGCCCATCCGTCGCGGGCATCGATCAGTTCAATGCCGACGTATCGGGCGAAGAGGTCCTTCGTGAAATAGCGCTTCAGATCTTCCGACGTTACGGTTGTCTCTTCGGTCATGTGGTTCCCCCTCGTGCAATGATCTGAAACCACATACCCCCTTGTCCCCTTTTTTGCAAGACCGCCGGTATGAGACCATTGTTCCCGCCGTCCGGTCGCGGCGGCGGTCAGACCACGGGCTGCCTCATTTCAAGGTCATAATATGACGGGATGCCCCGTTCCTTGAGATAGGTAAGGAAGCGTACCGGATCGAGGCATGCTTCCGGGGCATAGACGCCCCCCCTGTCGTTGAGCGTTTCTCCACGGGCGAGCATGATGGTTCCCACGGCCAGGGAAAGCCCCGTGGCCTCGCGCATCTGTCCGATCCCGAAGGCCTGCCGGTAGACTGCACGGCCGTCCTTTTCTCCCCAGGCATCTATCCTGACGGCGCCCCATTCGGGTACTTTCCCTTTCCCCAGGCGGTGCATCCAGTAGAAGAGTTTCGTGAAGACCCGCCGTCGTGTCTGACCGTTGAAGAGCCCCCATCGTGCGGGTGCAACTATCAGGTTTGAATCCTTCCCGAACCCCATGAAAAAATTGACCTCTTCGAGGCCGGGGATAAAGAGGGGAACCGTGACGGGTTCTCCATGACCCATGTTCCAGACCTTCTGGCGTCCGAAGCGGGGAAAATCGAGCCGCCGTTCCTCGCTGCAGGCGGGGACCATCATTCGACGGCCCTCCCGCCAGAGGGCAATCCGTCCGCTCGTGATAAAGAGGGTATGCCCGATGACCGCTTCGCCGCCTCCCCCGTCCAGGGGCAGGTAGACGGAGATTTCCACGCGCCGCAACCGGTCCATCTGATTGGCGAAGTGCCGGACTCCGACGTTCGAAATGCCCGGACTCGTTCCCAGACCGGTAATGACGGTGATCCCCTTTTCCCGTGCCTTGTCGGAAAAACGGGTGATAACCTGCTCGGCAGCCAGCCAGTCATCATTGATGCTCGCGTAGTGGACGCCCGCCTCCAGGGCCGCCGCGACCAGCTTCGCCTCGAAGAGATAGAAGGGCCCCAGGGCGGAGGCGGCGATATCGTATCGCTTCATTGCCCGTACCAGGCCGGCGTGATCGTTTGCATCGACGGTTGCCACGTCAACCTTGGCGTTCCGTCCCTTCAAGTGCTCCGCGATCCGTGAGGCCGCCTTTCTGTTCCGGTCGGCGATGGTCACCTGGCCGATTCCCTCGGTCCGGGACAACTCTTCGACGGCCCGGCTTCCCATGTCGCCGGCGCCTCCCATAACAATGATACGCATGATCAACCTCCTTGTCACGAGCGGGAAAGGGTCCTGAGATCCGGTGCGGCGAGCCTCCCTGTCTGTCCGACAGGAGGTGCCGGTGCGACGATCAGAATATGACCGCCGCCTTTTTTCCGATGAAGCGAAAAACCGTCACCCGGGTGCCGAAAACAGTGGAAAGGAGACGCAGTATGTGTGACGGAATTTCTGTACTGCCGGCATTATCTATGCCCCCGGTGGACGTGCCGGGAGTCCCGTACTACCTCTGTCGGGATTTTCTGCCATGGTTGTCAATATTTTATACTATTTTCCCGTCCCTGTAAAACACGGAGTGCGCCGTCGGCCATGGCCTCCATTTCGTCCTCGCCGGGAAAGCGGAAGAGGGGTGCGAGAAACTCCACCCGGTCCCCAATCCATTCCGTGAGACGATCCGAGTGTGCCAGTCCTCCCGTGAGGACGATGCCGTCGACGTCACCCTGCAGGACCGTACTCATGGCACCGATATCTTTCGCGATCTGATAGGCCATTGCCTGGTAGACCAGGCGGGCGTCTTCATCTCCCCTCTCGATTCTGGCTTCAACCTCTTCGGCCCGGTTGGTGCCAAGGTAGGCCGTCAGCCCGCCCCGGCCGACCAGATGAGCCTGCAGGGTTGCGTCGTCGAATTTTCCGGTGCGGATCAGATCGATCAGGCCGGACGTCGGGAGAGTCCCCGCCCGTTCCGGCGTAAAAGGGCCCTCACTCAGGCCGTGTGTGCTGTCGACGACCCGGCCTCTTTTATGTGCGCCGATGGTGATACCCCCGCCCAGGTGTGCCACGATGAGGTTGACCGCTTCATAGCGCCTGCCCAGCCTTCCCGCCGCCTTTCGGGCCGCCGCCTTTTGATTGAGGGCGTGAAAGGCGCTTGTCCTCCGGATATGAGGGGTTCCGGACAGGCGGGCGACTGCCTCGAACTCGTCGGTACCGGGCGGATCGACGATTACGGCTCTCAGGTGATGTTGCCGGGCGAGCGAGAAGGCGATGGCGGGTCCCAGTGCCGAGACATGGGTCCCGTATCTGCCCGTCATCATGTCGTCGCACATGGTCGGCGATATCTCATAGATCCCCGAGGGACCCGGCCTGATGAGGCCGCCCCGGCTTACGATGATGTCCAGGTTTCCCGGATCGACGGCATGATCTTCGATAAAGGCGAGAAGATCCTTTTCCCGCCGTGGGCGTTGAGTTGCCAGGTCCGGGAGGGAGGACGAACCATCATCGAGGGGGTAGGTAAAGGTTTCCCGGGCAACAAATTCCCGGTTGCGGTAGAGAGCGGCTTTCGTGGATGTGGATCCCACATTGACCGCCAGTATGAGAAAGTCCTTTTTATTGTGCATTCTCTGCATGGTTGATCAGGCTCGCGAGGGCGATTTCCGCCACCCGGTGTTGTTGCAGTACAAAGGGAACCGTCAGAATCACCGGTTTCACCGTACCCATCAGAACGCCGATTGCGGGCATCCTGCCGATAAAGGCGAGCATCTCCACGAAGGAGTATCCCGACTCGACGTCCGGGACGAGATAGATGTCGACGTCGCCCGTGACGAGACTTGTGAGACCCTTTCGCCGTGCCGCCGATCTGGTGAGGGCGCAGTCGATGTCGATGGGACCGTCGATGACGGCATCACCGAATTGTCCCCGTTCCGACATCTTTGACAGAATGGCGGAATCGACGGTGGATTGGATCTTCGTGTTGACCTGTTCGATGGCGGCCAGTGCCGCGACTTTTGGGGCCTCTATGTCGAGGACCCGGGCCAGTTCAAGGGCCTGGGTGACGATATGCTGCTTTTCGCGGAGCGACGGGTAGTTATGGATGTAGCTGTCGGTGATGATGAAAGCTTTCCTTCCCCCGCCTGGCCGGAACAGGGACTGGTAACTCACCAGCGAGTCCCGCATCAGGCCGCTCCCCTTTCTGCAGACCGCATCGAAAAAAAACTGCTGCTCGCAGGCACCCTGCATCAGGATGTCGCCCCTCCCTTCTCTCATGAGACGAAGGGCGGCGGACAGCACCGCGCCGGCATCCGGTGCATCGATGACCTCGCAGACCGCCGCGGGATGGACCTCCGCCGGGAGTACCCGTGCGCATTCCGCCGAAGCGCCGATAAAGACGGGATGCACGAGACCGGCATCGGCGGCCTGGCGGATACACGCGATATCTTCCTCCCTTCCCGGGAGGATGCAGACGAGCCGCCTCGGACCCCCTTTTCGGGCCCGTTCGATGAGGTCCTGAAACATATTATCCATCGTCCGGCATGCCCCCTTGTATCCTCTCCGCGGCAACGACGCCAAGGGCCAGTTCCCCCATGATGCGGTCACAGAGATCGGAACGGGAGGGAATGATGACGGGACCCTTCACCGTCATGACCAGTGACCGCCGGATCACATTCAGAAAAAAATCAAGCTTGACCAGGATGTTGCCCGTATCGAGATGGGGAATGAGAAGAATGTCGGGCAGCCGTTCCAGCAGGGCATCATCGAAACTGAAAAAGGAACCCCTTTTACCCAGAAATATTTCGGAGAAGGAGCTTTCCTCCAGTATCTCGCAGGCACCCAGGCCGCCCGCCGCCGCCTGTTCACGGAGCGCTGTCACGTCGCGGCATGAGGCAAGTGAGCCGTCGATACCTCTCTTTCCGGTAAGCGCGGCAATGCGGGGTTTCGGATACCCGAAAAGATGAAAGAAGGAAACGGCACTCCTGACAATTTGGACTTTTGCCGCTCCGTCGGGCCTGATGTTCACTCCCGTATCGGTCAGGGCGATCAGCCGGTTGAGTGCCGGGATTTCCCAGAGCGATATCACGCTGATCGTCCTGCTCCCTCCGGCGCGTGCATTCTCCCGAATAATGGAACGGTATACATAGGCGGTCGGGATCTGGCCCTTGCAGGCGATGTCGACGTCACCGCTGAAGCAGAGGGCCGTTCCCCTGTTTGCAATGGTCTGCCGGTCCTCTTCGAAGATCGTGACGATACTGCCGATATCGAATTCAACTGCATCGGCGACACGTTCCATCCTCTCGCGGTTGCCGATGAGGACCGGTTCCACCATGCCTTTCAGGGTGCACTGCTTGATCGCATTCATGAACTCTTCATCTTCCGGTGCGAGAACGGCCAGTTTTTTGGGTCCCCCTTCAGAGGCGATCCGGTCAATGTCGCTGAAGGAGCGAATCATTCCCTTGTCCTGCCCCATGGGCTATTTCTCCGCCTGTTCAAGTTTGCGCAGCACTGACTGAAAATGCGTCCATTCATCGGGCGAAAGCCGGTCGATAAATGCGCCGTTTACGCGGTAGAAGATGGAGAGCAGGGCCTTCCGGTGCATGAGTGCTTTCCGGGTGAGATGAATCCGGTATGCCCGGCGGTCGCGTGAATCGTGCCGCCGCTCTATCCATCCGTCACGTGCGAGCCGGTCCAGCAGACCCGTAGTTGTGGCACGGTCGAGGTTGACCTTCTCCGCCAGTTGACTCGGTGGAAGACCGTCATCTTCGAGAACCGCCACGAGCATGAAGAACTGACCGTGGGTAAGGCCGAAGGCGGCAATCTCTTCACGGTATTCCCTGGTGATTTTTCTGGATACCCGGTTGAGCTGAAAGCAGAGGCAGTCCTCGAAGGCACTTCGTTTCATTTGTTCGTACCCGCTGTTATACAGAATTCCCGGTATGGTTAGCATGCATATAGTTTAAATGCAAATTATATGTTTCGGCTCAGATCCCGGTGCCGGCAAAAAGGGATTGTCTTTCACCGATCTTTTCGATAGGAACTATACTGAAATGATCAATTTCATGCAGAATAAGGAGTGAGAGGGGAACCGTGAGTTTTTTTTCGATGCTCTTCATCGCCGTCGGACTCGGGATGGATGCTTTTACCGTTGCAATCGGTGCCGGCGTGACGGTCCGAAAGGTATCATTCAGGCCCCTGTTTCGTCTCGCCTTCCACTTCGGATTTTTCCAGTTCGCCATGCCGATTGTCGGGTGGATCGCGGGGAGAACCGTTGCGCCCTTTATCGCCCGGTATGACCACTGGGTTGCCTTCGGCCTCCTGGCCTTCGTGGGGGGCAAGATGATCATCGATTCACTGAAGGACGGGCCCGAAACGTTCCGGAAGGATCCCACACGGGGCGTCACCCTGGTCATGCTCTCGGTGGCGACCAGTATCGATGCCCTCGCCGTGGGGCTCAGCCTCGCCTTTCTGGATGTGAATATTCTCTATCCCAGCGTTATCATTGGTGTCGTAGCGATGCTTATGACCACCGTGGGCATGATTTTCGGTGATCTGTTGAGCCGCTTTGCGGGCAGGAAGGTCGGTATCGCGGGAGGACTGATCCTGATCGGCATCGGAATTAAGATACTTGCGGAACATCTTCTTGCGTGAGCACTTCCCTGTCCGGGTAAGGCGTGCCGTGCGTCTTCCTATCCGAGATAGACCTGATTTTTTCCCTGTTTCTTGGCGATATACATGTTCTGGTCGACGCGTTTGATAAAGTCGGTGAGGTCCTCGCCCTCCCGGTATTCGGCGATGCCGATGCTGACCGTCTTGGTGGGCTGTTCGTTCTCGATCGGCTGGTATTTTTCCTGTGCGAACTCATAGCGTATCCGCTCGGCGAGAATGATTGCCGCGTCACCTTTTGTCTCCGGAAGGAGGGCCGTGAATTCCTCGCCTCCGAATCGGTACGCGAAATCGGTCTTCCTGAGGCAGCGGCGGATGACCTTGCCGAGCCTTACCAGTACCGTATCGCCTTCGAGGTGACCGTAGGTATCGTTGTAGTTCTTGAAGTTGTCGATGTCGAGCATCAGGAGTGTCAGGGGGTGCTTGTAACGGTTGGCACGGTCGATCTCGGCCCTGATCTGCACGTAGAACTGCCGGGAGTTGTAGAGTTTGGTCAGGGCATCGGTGATACTCAATCGTTTGTATCGCTGTTCACTTTCTTTCAGCGCTTCATCGGCACGTTTGCGATCGGTGATATCTTCCAGGGTTTCCACGGCCCCGATAAGTCCTTCGCCGGCGATATGGAGTGCCGCCGCCGTAAAGCGCAGCCACTTGCCGTCCTTGCCCAGGGCCGGGAAGAAATCAGTTGCCTCGTAGGCATGGGGGATCAGTGCCGATTTGGTGTATATCCCTTCATACCATCCCGGGATTTCCTCGATACGACCGTTGACGAGCAGATCGGCCAGGCAGGGGCGTTCCGAATTGTAAAAGGCCATCCACTGCTTGTTTGTGCCCACCACCTCTTCGGCCTGAATCCCGCTCAGTTCCGCCAGCGCCCTGTTCCAGTATATAATCCGGTGATCTGCGGTGATGACGAAGGCGGGGATGGGCGAGCCCTCAATGACCACTTTCAGGAGTTGTTCGCTCTGAATCAGCGCCTCCTCGGCCTGCTTCCGATCGGTGATGTCCTCCAGGGTCTCCACAGCCCCGATGATTCCCCTGCCCTCGATACGAAGTACCGCCGCCGTAAAGCGGAGCCATCTTCCCTTTTCCCCCAGGGCGGGGAAGAAATCGACGGCCTCGTAGGCGTCGGGAATCAGGTTTGATTTGATGAATTTTCCCTCGTACCATTCGGGAATTTCGTCGACACGGCCGTCAATGAGGAGATCGGCCATGGAGGGACGCTCTGCGTCGTAAAAGGCCAGCCAGTGCTTTCCGGTGCCCACTACTTCGTCGGCCCTGATGCCGCTCAATTCTTCCAGAGCCCTGTTCCAGTATATGATGCGGTGGTCTGTCCCGATGACGAAGGCGGGTATAGGAGAACCTTCCAGCAGCGCGTGCAGTGCCTCTTCGCTTTCAAAGAGTCCGGTACTCTTTCCGAGAGGCCCTTTCCCCAGTGAGGTTTCCTGTTTCATGACAGTGCCTCATCTTTTCCGTTGCGGGATAACGGCTCGATAAAAAATCTTCATACATGAATGACGGAGACATACAGTGTCCCGGTGCAGCAGAGCGCAAACGCAGAAATGTCAGTGGAGAAGAGCTGGTAGTCGGTAGCATGCCTCTTCCGAATCTACATCATGAAATCTTTCCATGTGCCGCGGTGAGCACTGTACCGATGTACAGTTTTTACTATAGCAGAAAACCCCGCTGAGTCAACAAAAGCTTTAGCCGGGACGGCCCGCGGGAGGCGGTTGTGCGCGTGGCGAAGACCCGGGTATCCGCAAGGGATCTGCCCCTTAATAGGCGAACATGCCGTTTCTGTATATGATCAACTCCTTGCCCGATTTCAGGTGGGCCGTCACGATTTTTTTCTCCGTGTTTACCAGGTCCCAGTGAAGTGCCGAATCATTGAATCCCAGTTCCTTTTTCTTTTGTTTCGTCAGGTATGCCGGATTTCCGTCGAATGTATCGGAATATGATGCGCCCAGCGCGATGTGACAGTTGCCGTGCCGGCCGCCGTAATTTTCGTCAAAGAGCGTGTCGGCCATATAGGTGTTGATTCGTGAGAACCGCTTGTCCGTCAGTGAAAATTCGCCGACCTTGTCGGCGCCGCGGTCCATGACGAGTTGCGAGGTGATGAATTTTTCGCCCATCTGCGCCGAAACCTTGATAACCTTGCCCTTTTGAAAAGTGAGACGCACATCCTCGACGTAGTTCCCGCTTCTGAAGGAGGGTTGATTCGCGTAGTAGAGACCTTCCGTCCCCCGCCAGTCCGGCGACAGGAAAATCTCGAAGCTGGGGATATTGTGTCCCGACACACCGATCCACTTTCTGTTCCGACCCGGTGTGATTTTCAGGGCCATATTTTCTGACTGAACGTAATAGTAGGAGACGTCAAGGCTGTTCAGCCATTTCTTTATCACGGCCGCCTGTTTGAAGATGTTTTTCCATTCAGCCACGGGGTCCTTTTTATCGAGGTAACAGGCCGTGATGATCTGTCGTGCGTATCGCTCCGGTGAGAGGTTGGCCTGCCTGGCCAGTTCCAGCGTGGGATAGGTACAGAGCGTCCAGCCGAATACCCCCTGTTCCTCCCGCTGTTCAAGGATCTCACGCAGAGGTTTCCGTGCCACCAGCGTCCTGCCGATTTTTTGGGGATCGATCTGCTTCAGGTGCGTCAGCGAATCGGGGGCATGGAGGAAGATGCTTCCGTTGAGGTGTTTCATCAATTCCTCGTCCCCCGGCGGTTGAAAGATAAGCTGCCGGGTGTTGGCGATTTTAAAGAAATTATGTTCCATCGCGGGCGTGAGCATCATTCGCGGGATCACGTGTATCCCCCGTTCCAGGAGTTTTGCCTGAAGAATCTCCGCCAGCTTGAGGGCGGCCCGGTCGAATCGTATCAGTACAATGTCATTTTTCTTGAATCGCCCCGATCTGGCGGTGTTCAGTGCCCACAGCAGGACCTCGGAATATTTGTCACAGTGCGTTGCTGTCAGTTCCACGGTACGTTCCTTTCTATGGCATGTGCCTTCAGAAATCTGAAGGCTTGCAGATGATTTCCCTTATTTTGAGATCGAATACGCGGGATGTGTTTGCGGGCCTGATCAGGAGGGCCGTGTCGATCCCCCTGACGGTTCCGCCGAGACAGACGGCATCGCGGTCGGTGCGGACCAGCCCCGCATCCGCGGCCATCAGCGCGATTTCGACCGCCACTTTCGTTCCCTGGCCGAAGGTTCTCAGCGTGGAAGCCAGAAGCTCCTCGACCTGATATGTGCCGAGCTGTTTGCGTATACCCCGTCCCACGCCACCGAAGGCGTGGAGGCAGGTCAGAACCCGAACGCCCCTCGATTCAAGCTCCTGTCGAATTTCCCCGCGCAGCTCCTGAAAACCGGGTTTCACAAAACCTGCAGCGTGGGTGACGACGATGAGGTCGGCAGGGGGCGTGAACAGGTTCAATGCCCTGAGGGCCGTTTCACCGGTGCATGAGGGCACAATAACCGTCGTGATTCCCCCGGAGAGGACACGTTCCTGTGCCGCTTCGAGTGCGGCCTCCGTATTCCCGGGTCCCGATTGTTGAAAATATCGGGACCGGATGTCGCGATGGGACATAGGCTATTCTCTGAATATCGATTCGAAAAATTTCTCTTTTTCCTTGGGGAAGTAGATCGTGGTTCCGCGATCGACGATCAGTTTTCCGTCGAGGTGATCGAGTTCATGCTGCACCACACGGGCCAGGTATCCCGTATAGCGCTTGTTGATTTTTTCCCCCTCCCGGTCATAGGCCTTCACCTTGATCGAGGTGGATCGGCTTACGTCGACACTGATGTCCGGGCATGACAGACAGCCTTCCTTCATACTCTCCTTGTCGCCGCGGGACTGGGTGATGCGGGGATTAACGAGGACATCGTAATCCCCGGTCCCGAGGGTTTCTTCAGGGTCCCCGAAATTCTTGTTCCTGAAGACGACGACACGTTTGCTGATTCCTATCTGCGGGGCTGCCAGCCCTACGGCATCGTTCCGTTCAAGAAACGCCCCCACCAGGATGTCGATGGTTTGTCGTGCCTCGTCGTCGAGAGGTATGGGCAGTTCGTCGGCACGCCGTCTCAGGAGACGGGTTTCTTCCTCATTAATTTTCTCATCCTTCCACAGGGTCCAGGTCTTTGTTTCTGCTGACATCGGTCGTATAACCTTCCATTTATGCATGTTTAAACAATTTTTATAACACTATAAGAGTAGATTTTCAATGATATTGAAAAATTGCGCAAGGCTTGATAGTTTCGGAAATATCTGCTACTGTTCCTCTCCCGTTTGATCATGCGATGCTACCTGTCCGGAAAAAGAGAATATTAAAGGGTATCACTTATTGATTGATACGATCATAACAGAAACAGCACGCCGGGAATTTTCCCGGGCCATGAGATTTGACGACAAGACGATTGCAGCCCTTCCTCAGGGCGACGGAACGCCTGATCGTCTCCTCTACCTCCACGTTCCTTTCTGTGAAAGCCTCTGTCCCTACTGTTCTTTTAACCGGATGGTCTTTGAAGAATCGCTCTGCCGGCGATACTTCAAGGCGCTTCGCAAAGAGATACTGCTTTATAGGGATCTCGGTTACGATTTCAGCGGTATCTATGTCGGTGGCGGGACACCCACCATCCTCATCGATGAACTTGAGGCAACCCTTCGTCTCTGCCGGCAGACCTTCAGCATCCGTGAAATTTCGGTGGAGACCAACCCCAATCACCTCCACGATGAAAATGTCGGCATTCTTCAAAAGGCGGGAGTGAACCGGCTCTCCGTGGGGGTTCAGAGTTTTGATGATAACCTTTTAAAGGCGATGGGGCGATATCACAAATACGGAAGCGGAGAGGCGATTGCCCGGAGGCTGACGGATTTTCTGCAGGCATTCGATACGTTGAATGCCGATATGATATTTAACTTCCCCCTTCAAACGGAAGCAACCCTGACGGCCGACCTGATGACGCTCCTCGACACGGGGGTAGGGCAGATTACCTACTATCCGCTCATGGTGTCCGACTCCACGAAAAAAAGTGTTGAAAGGACACTCGGCCGGGTTGATTATAAGCGGGAAAAAAAATATTATTATCAGATTACGGACCACCTGGCACGGGAGTACCGCTGCTCGTCGGCATGGTGCTTCTCACGCAGGGAATCCATGGTGGACGAATATATCGTGGATTACGATGAGTATGCCGGTCTGGGTAGCGGTTCCATCGGCTATATCGGCGGTGTCTGTTATGCGAACACCTTTTCCGTGCCCGCTTACATTGATCTGCTTGAAGGGGGGTCATTACCGCTCATGGCTTCACGGATCTTTACGATGAAAGAACGGATTCGCTATGATTTCGTGATGAAACTCTTTGGATTGACCCTCGACCTTTCTCAGGTGCGGCGGAAATACGGGACTGCACTCACGCCCTTTTTGTGGCAGGATGTCCTTGCGTTCACCCTGGCCGGTGCACTCCGGTATGAGGGAGGAACGTTCCGATTGACCGGCCGTGGCCGGTATTACTGGGTTATCATGATGCGGGAATTCTTCACCGCCGTCAACAACTTCAGGGATTACTGCCGGGAGCAGGGTACAGGTTAGGAAGATGGACGACGCGACAAAAGAATTGTTGAAACACCTTCCCAAGATTGACGAGATCCTCCATGCCCTCGAAGACGAGAACCTCCTGGCCGAGTACCCCCGGGAAATTGTCCTTCATGCCTGCCGCGACGTGGTGGACAGGTTCAGGAAAAACATCCTTCGGGGTCCGCAGGCCGGGGTCCAGCCGTCATCGCTTTTCGAGGCTGCAACGGGCGACGTGAAGGAGCGGCTTGCCTCGCTTGCCCGGTACCGCCTCCGACGGGTGGTGAATGCCACCGGCATTATTCTCCACACCAATCTGGGACGGGCGCCCCTCTGTCCGGAGGCGTTGCAGCACATCGTTGACGTGAGTGCGGGATACTCCAACCTCGAATTTGATCTCGAAAAGGGTGAACGGGGCATGCGGTACGATCACGTCAGGGAGGTCCTCTGTGCCCTGACCGGTGCCGAGGATGCCCTTATCGTGAACAACAACGCCGCGGCGGTGCTCCTCGTGCTCAATACCCTCTCCGAGGGTCGCGAGGCGATCGTGTCGCGGGGTGAACTGATAGAAATCGGCGGGGCGTTCCGTATTCCCGAGGTGATGGAGAAAAGCGGCGCCGTCCTGCGGGAAATCGGGACTACAAACAGGACCCATCTTTCCGATTATGAAAAAGCCGTGAACGAAAACACGGCACTGATATTGAAAGTCCATACCAGCAACTTCAAGACCGTCGGGTTTACCGAGGAGATCGCACTCCCCCTGCTGGTGGAAATCGGCAACCGGCATGGCATTCCCGTGATGAATGATCTGGGCAGCGGTTGCCTTATCGACCTCGATCACTTCGGTTTCGAACGGGAACCCACCGTTCAGGATGCGCTGAAGACGGGGGTGGATGTGGTGACCTTCAGCGGAGACAAGCTTCTGGGTGGTCCTCAGGCGGGTATTATCCTGGGGAAGCATGCCTTGCTCCAGCAGGTGAAGCGGAATCCCCTGAATCGCGCCCTGCGTATCGACAAGATGACCCTTGCAGCTCTTGAAGCAACGATAAAAGCATATTTCAACAGAGAGCGCGCACAGACCGATATCAGAAATCTGCGCGCCCTGACGGAATCGCCCGAGGCCGTGAAGGCCCGGGCCGAAAAACTCCTTGCGCTCCTGCAGGGCCTGCCACTGAAGGGATGGCGGTTTGCTCTGAAGGAAGGGAAGGCCCTGGCCGGCGGCGGCGCCCTCCCCACGCAGGAAATTCCCACCTTTGTCATTGCCGTCACTTCGGACCGGCTTTCTGCGGGCAGAATGGAAAAACGCCTCCGCGACCTTCCCGTCCCCATTGTAGCCCGTATTATCGAAGACGAGCTTCTCCTGGATCTGAAAACCATCGATGAGTCGGAATTTGTCTTTGTCGAAGAGGGCTTTGCCGGCCTGACGCTTTCCTGAAAGGAGGAGGTATCATGGTGAACCATTCAACTTCACCCGCCGGGGACGTGACGTCCGCCGCCGCTGAGCGGTATGAGTTTGCCATAATCCCGCCGGAAAGGGGTGAACGGCTCGATCTGGTGCTCTCGCGGCGGATGGTCTTCCCCACGCGATCCCAGGTGAAAAGGGTTATAGAGCAGGGGCTTGTGACGGTCAATAGGCGTGTCGAGAAGGCCGGGTATCGTGTCAGAGAAGGCGAAATCGTCTGTGTCATACGGGAACCGGTGCGTCCCGCCGAAGCGGAACCTGAAGATCTTCCCCTTGCCGTGGTCTACGAGGATGATGACATCATCGTGGTCGACAAACCTGCGGGGATGGTCGTCCACCCGGCAGCGGGGAATTACCGCGGCACGCTCGTGAACGCCCTGCTGTTTCATTGCCCGAATCTGTCGGGTATCGGGGGCGTGGCGCGGCCGGGTATCGTCCACCGGCTGGACAAACAGACATCGGGACTTATGGTGGTGGCAAAATCGGACCAGGCCCATGAGGGGCTGTCACGGCAGTTCAAGGGACATCGCATAGAGAAGGAATATACCGCCTTTGTGTACGGTGATCCGCCGGGAGATGAGGGCGTCATTGAGCTGTCGATAGGCCGTCATCCCGTGGACCGGAAAAAGATGTCGACCAAAAGCAGAAGGGGAAAAAGGGCCCTGACCCGGTGGTCGGTGCGGGAACGGTTCGGTGTGGTTGCCCTCCTTGTCGTGAAAATCGAGACAGGTCGAACCCATCAGATACGGGTTCACCTGCAGACCCTCGGCCATCCCGTGGTGGGAGACAGCGTCTATGGCAATGCGAAAAAACGAATCGACGAGATCAATGACAATGAGCTGCGTACCATTCTGAAATCCATGAAACGGCAGGCCCTCCATTCGAGCCGCATCGGATTTCTGCATCCCCGCGATAACCGTGCACTGGAATTTTCCATTCCCCTGCCTGACGACATGGCGTCACTCCATGAGAGGCTCCGCGCCTACGGGGGGCGTGGGACATGAAGAGACGTGACGGAAATCAGAAGGAAGGGCGGCACGGTCTCCTTTTCCGGAGAGGGAACGTTGCCTGGCTTGAATCCCCGATACTGGCAGGATATGAGTTCATTACCCATGCCTTCTGCATGCGGGAAGGCGGTGTAAGCCGGGGCGCTTTTGCCACGTTGAATCTGAGCTCCAATGAGGGCGACGACAGTGACGCGGTCGAGCGCAACTGGTCGCTTCTCGCCGAAGCGTTTGACATCCCGGAACACTCTTTCCGGACGGTCCGGCAGGTACACGGCGATCGCATCGTCACCCTGGATGGCGATTCCGCAAAGAATGGCGGGGAAGAATCCCCGGCTGCCGACGGTATTATTACCGCCCTGCCGGGAAGGGCCGTCGCTGTCCGAACGGCCGATTGCGTTCCCCTGCTCTATGCGGATATACGGCAGCGGGTGGTAGGGGTCGTGCACGCGGGGTGGAAGGGTACCGCGCAGGCAATCGCGGCCAAAGCCGTGGAAGTGCTCACGGAAAATTACGGCTGCCGGCGGTCCGACATCCGTGTCGCCATCGGTCCCGCCATCGGTCCATGCTGCTATGAGGTGGATGAGGCTGTGCATGCCGCCATGCCGCAGTATCAGAGTGACCGGAGGGTATTTTTACGGGGGGTGAAAGAAGGCCGGTGGATGCTTGATCTCGTCGAGGCGAACAGGCTGCAGCTTACCGCGGCAGGTATCGGGGAGGATCATATAGATGCTGCCGGGCTGTGCACCTCCTGCAACGGTGATCTGTTTTTCTCCCACCGGGGTGACGGGGGCAGGACGGGACGGCAACTCTCCTTTATCATGCTCCGCGCCGCATGAGTCCGCGGGCCGGAAGAAAGAACCGGAAAAATTAACTTGACAGGTTGGTATATATCGTATAAGAGAATTGATCGAAGCAAACCTGTAAGGCTCACTCCTTTCCGCACCTTGTTCCTCAATGGTTCATAGAAAACTGCCGATAAAAGGGAACGCAGGAAGAGAGTATCGTCGGTACTCAATAGAATGACAGACCACTCGACAAATTGCTATATCACCGGTTTGAAACCCAGTTATTTTTTTGAGGTGCATTGATTACATCCCATGTAACAAGAGGTGTGACCGTTAGAAAGCTATATTCACTTTCACATCAATATTCCCGTAAATCTCAGATTTTCAACAAGAATCCTGATGTCTCGTAAGTTGGGTTTTGTCTTTTTAAAGTTGGAAACATACCTTGTGATAAAGGGGAAATCTTATCCTTCATGAGACGGTAAGAATGTCACCGGAGCGAGTAACAGAAAGAAAAATATACAGAGGATAGTCTATGAATATTTCAGAGGTAAAAAAGCGATCAATCGGAGATCTGAACGAACTGGCAAAACAGCTCAATCTGCCGGGCGCGAGTGAGATGCGAAGACAGGATCTGATCTTTGCGATTCTCCAGTATCAATCGGAACAGAATGGCGTCATTACCGGAGAGGGCGTCCTGGAAACATTGCCCGACGGTTTTGGATTTCTCCGCTCGGGTGATTACAATTATCTGCCCGGTCCCGATGATATCTATGTCTCGCCGTCACAGATACGCCGTTTCGGTCTCCGCACGGGCGATACCATATCGGGCGAAGTGAGGCCGCCGAAAAACGGAGAGAAATACTTCGCTCTCCTCAAGGTGGATTCCATAAACTATGAACCACCCGAAGGGGTGCGGGACAAGATACTCTTCGACAACCTGACCCCCCTCTATCCCGAAGCAAAACTCAATCTCGAAAAAGACCCGGAAAACTATTCCACACGGATAATGGATCTCTTCACGCCCATCGGCAAGGGACAGCGCGGACTGATCGTATCGCCGCCCAGGGCCGGAAAGACCGTATTGCTCAAGGATATCGCCAACAGTATCACGGCGAATCATAAAGAAGTGATCCTCATGGTCCTGCTGATCGACGAGCGTCCCGAGGAAGTGACCGACATGGAGCGGAGTGTGGACGGGGAAGTCATCGCCTCAACCTTCGATGAAACGGCCAACCGGCACGTCCAGGTCGCGGAGATGGTCCTTGAGAAAGCGAAGCGTCTGGTGGAGCACAACAAGGACGTGGTCATCCTTCTCGACAGTATCACCCGGCTCGCACGGGCGTACAATACGGTGGTTCCGCCCAGCGGCAAGGTCCTCTCGGGCGGCGTCGATTCGAACGCACTGCACAAACCGAAGCGGTTTTTTGGTGCGGCACGGAATATCGAACACGGCGGCAGCTTGACCATCATTTCAACGGCCCTCATCGATACGGGGAGCAGGATGGACGAGGTGATTTTCGAAGAGTTCAAGGGAACGGGCAATATGGAACTGCACCTCGACCGGAAAATTGCCGACCGTCGGATCTTTCCCGCCTTTGACCTGATTCGGTCCGGTACCCGGAAGGAAGAGTTGCTGATCCAGCAGGAGAACCTGAACAGGATCTGGATCCTCCGCAGGCTGCTCCAGGAGATGAATCCCGTCGACGCCATGGAATTCATCGTTGACAAGGTCAAAAAGACCGACTCAAACCAGGACTTTCTCGGTTCGATGAATCAATAACCCTACCGTCCGTGCGTGATGGGGCTTGCCTGCCGAAGAATGGCGGCACGAGTTGGCGGTGCGGCCTGCTGTGTCAGGGCCGTCCCGGTCCCGTCGGCGGCGGGAGGGGTAGGATGCCACGCTTTCCTGAAGGCTGATTGTTAAGAATTTTCTTGAAATTACGATTTAGATGACTATAATAGCGACTTTTCGATAACAGAAGGAGGATGAGGGAAGTTATGAAAAA
>Ga0272441_10005100_pt1 | contig 23164 bp, 25 predicted proteins | sample SSMProp6N_FD_193582 | JGI IMG/M metagenome (GOLD analysis project Ga0272441, IMG submission 193582) | Marine sediment archaeal communities from Little Sippewissett salt marsh, Falmouth, MA, United States - SSM-Prop-6N | ecosystem: Environmental > Aquatic > Marine > Wetlands > Sediment ...
TGAGCTACCGACTGAAGTTGCCGAAGAACCGCGAGCGCTACCGCAAGAGGGAGCAATCGGTAGAACCGGTGTTCGGACAGATCAAAGAAGCCAGAGGGCTACGACAGTTCCTGTTGCGGGGATTGGAGAAAGTCTCTGCTTCATGGCAGCTGGAATGTGCGGTGCACAATCTGTTGAAACTGTACCGTGCTGGCAAGCGGGAACCCGAACCAGCAGGCTGAACAGCCCTCGCAGGAGAAGACTCCATCCTCAAGTAACCCTTCGCGTCGGGCACTTCACCGATCCAGCCCATCCCGACAAGTGCCGAATCCCTGGATCATCCCCATCTACTCGCGGTGCAGGATCGATTCCCACACGGGCTGCTAGCCCGTTTCCCGATCTTCGTAGGAAGTGCCCGTCCATTGTCATGCGCTCCCCATCTGTATAGAATGAACTCGTCACTACGGGCACCGGGGATCCGGTGAAGGTGTCACGGTCATCTAGGAGGTGCCGTTGAAAAGGCTGCTAGTCCTAACATGCGTGCTGGTTCTCGGCGTATCGCTCCTCGCGTCGGCTGCGGGGAAGATCGCCATCGTACTGGACGTCGGCGGACGAGGAGACCTCTCGTTCAACGACATGGGTTTCGCAGGAGCGGATCGGGCCGTCCAGGAGTTCGGACTCGAAATGGTCGAGGTGCAGAGTGCGACCGCCGCGGATTACCTGCCGAACTTCCGCAATCTCGCCCGGACCGGCGAATACGACGTGATCATCGGGATCGGTTTCCTCCTCGGCGATGCGTTGGCCACCGCCGCCGCGGAGTTCCCGGAGCAGAAGTTCGGGATCATCGATGTCGATTGGGTCTTGGGCGACAACATCATGAACGTCGTCTTCCGCGAGAACGAAGCGTCGGCGCTGATTGGCGCGCTCAACGCCATGGCTGCAGCCGATGCCGGCTACACTGCGGCGGGCGTCGTGCTCGGCATTCCGATTCCGGTCCTGTACCACTTTGAAGCGGGGTACCGTTTCGGGATGGACTGGGGCCTGCAGAAGTACGCGGAGCTGACGGGAACGGCGGTCGACGTCACGATGCTCTACAACTACACCGGGACGTTCGATGACATCGCGCTCGGAAAGGCCGCGTCGGAAGCGATGCTCGCCCAGGGAGCGGTCGGAGTCTTCAACGTCGCCGGACCGCTCGGCGTCGGCGACCACGAAGCCGTCGTCGAGGCCCACGAGGCCGCCGGCACGACCTTCGGCCCGCCGTGGTACTTCGGTGTGGACGCGAACCAAGACTGGTTCGGTGACGGAAAGCACACCCTGGCAAGTTGTATCAAGCGTGTCGACAACGGCGTGTATACCGTCATCAAGGCCGTGGTCGAGGGTACGTTCGAACCCGGCCTGATCAGCCTGGGAATTGCAGAGGGTGGAGGCTCGATCAGCCAGCGTGCCGATCTGGAAGAGTTCATCGAGTTCGGCGTCGGGGCCGGTCAGATCGAAGACACCCAGGCGGCGCGCAACTTCATCATCGCCAACTGGATCGCAAACCGGAAGACGGTCCCGGACTGGGTCTGGGCCGCCATCGACGAGCTGGAAGCCGGGATCCTCGACGGATCGATCGTCGTTCCGACGGCGAACACCGACGACGAGATCGAGGCGATTCGAGCTGCCTACCCGCTCGAATAGGCGTGAAAAGCCGCTAGGAAACGAGGGAGAGGGGATGAGTTCCCCTCTCCCTTTTTCATGGCCCGAGGCCGGGCCGCACAAGACGGGGTTGGGGGCATTTCATGAATGATCAATCCGCGCCGAGCGAGACCGGATTCTTCCTGAAGGCCGACCGCATCACCAAGGTGTACTCCGATGGGACCGTCGCCCTGAAGGAGGCGTCGCTCGAGATCCGGCCGCATGAGATCGTCGGCCTACTCGGGGAGAACGGCGCCGGGAAGACGACCCTGACGAAGATCCTCTCGGGACTGTTGCCGCCGACGCGCGGCCGCGTTGTCTCGTCGAAGGGGCCGATCCGCTTCGCGAGTCCTCGCGAGGCGCTCGATTTCGGCATCGGCATGGTGCATCAGCACTTCGCGCTGGTCGGTACGTTTACCGCGGCGGAGAACGTCGCGCTCAGTCACGAACGCCCGTTCACCCGAATCCAGATCGCCAAGACACAACAGGCGCTGCAATCCCTGATGGAGGAGAGCGGGCTGCACATCCCCCTCGACGTCCCGGTCGAGAAGCTTGCCGTCGGCGAGCAGCAACGTGTCGAGATCCTGAAGGTCCTGTCGCGAGATGTCGATCTGCTGATCCTCGACGAACCGACCTCCGTCCTGACGCCGCTCGAGGTCGACGAGCTGTTCACGCTGCTCCGTCGACTCAAGGACGAGGGCAAATCGATCATCCTGATCACCCACAAGCTAAAGGAGGTCGGCACGATCACCGATCGGGTCGTCGTCCTCCGGCATGGGGAGATGGTCGGCGATGTCCGGACGGCCGAGGCATCCACCGAACAGCTGGCACGGCTGATGGTCGGGCAGGCGCTCGATGAGGAGGTCGACGCGGTCGAGTTGCGGACCGACGAGATTCCCCAGGCGCGCGTCCGCGAGCCGATCGATCGCGCCGGGCAGGGGATCCTCCACGTCGAGGACCTCGTCGCAAAGGGCAACACCGGCGAGATCGCGGTCGACGGGGTGTCGTTCGACGTCTACGGTGGAGAGATCTTCGGGATCGCCGGCGTCGAAGGAAACGGGCAGACCGAGCTCGTCGAATCGCTGACCGGCCTTCGCGTTCCGATGTCGGGAACGGCAACGATTAACGGAACGAACATCCTCGGCATCGATCCCCGGGAGATCTACCGGCTCGGCGTCGCACACATACCGGAGGATCGCTGGGAGCTGGGTCTGGTCCTGCCGTTCACGCTGGCCGAGAACGCGATTCTCGGCGTCCATCGGTGGCAGGAATTCCGCGGTCCGCTGACGCTGCTGAAATGGGGGCGGATCAACCGACACGTCCGACAGCTGATGGATCGATTCGACATCCAGGCGACCGGGCCGAGCGCCCCGGCGAAGAGCCTCTCCGGAGGCAACCAGCAGAAGCTGATCGTCGGACGCGAATTGGCGAAGGACCCTGCAATCATCGTCGCGTCGCAGCCAACGCGCGGCCTCGATATCGGCGCGGCGCACTACATCCGGCAGACGCTTGTCGAGATGCGCGACGCCGGGCGGGCGATCCTTCTCGTCTCGGCCGATCTCGACGAGGTCCTCGCGCATGCGGATCGCGTCGGCATCATGTACGAAGGCCGATTCATGGATGTCTGTACCCCCGACGAACTCGATCGCGAGCGTGTCGGGATGCTGATGGGCGGGGCGACGGAGAAGGAGGTCGAATGAGCCGGAGTGAAGGCACGATGCAGTCCCGGCTGCTTCGGGGGGCACATCGGACGCTGACCGGTTTGCACCCGGCGCTCGAATCGCTGCTCGCAGCGGTCGTCGGCCTGCTCGTCGGAGCAATCCTGATGTCCATCTACGGCTTCGATCCGTGGAAGGCGTACATGGGGCTGGTCAAGGGCGCCTTCGGCGGCTCGTACGAGATCGCCAGCTCGCTGTCCCGGGCGACGCCGTTGATCCTGACCGCGCTGACGTTCTCGATCTGCCTGCGCGCCGGGATGTTCAACATCGGTGCCGAGGGGCAGATGTACATGGGGGGCATCGCGTCCGTCCTGGTGGCCTATTTCGTCCTTCCGCCGGGTCTGCATCAGATCGTCGGGCTGATCTTCGCCGCATTTGCCGGCGCCGTGTGGGGGATCGTTCCCGCCCTATTGAAGGTTACGCGTGGAGTCAGTGAGGTCATCTCGACGATCATGTTCAACTGGATCGCCCGATGGCTGGCGCTCTACCTCGCGATCTACGTCGTCGTCGACCCGCGGCGGCCGGAGAAGACCCTGTCGATCCCGGTGTCGGCGCGTTTCCCGGTCCTCGTCCCCAGGACGGACCTTTCGTACGCGATCTTCGTATCGATCGCATTCGCCCTCGTGATCTACTTCCTGCTGTGGCACACCGCGATCGGATACGAGGTCCGCGCGGCAGGGCTGAACCCGACCGCCGCCCGCTATGGCGGCATCCGGAGCAAGCGGACGATGCTCCTCAGCTTTATCCTCGGCGGCCTCGGTGCCGGTCTCGCCGGGGCCACGATCGTGATGGGCCTGCCGCCGACGTACGCCATCTACGGAGGCGGGGGGTTGCCGCAGCTGTTGAACATGGGATTCGACGGCATGGCCGTCGCGATGGTCGGGCGCAATCACCCGATCGGGATCCTCATCGCAGCCGTCTTCTTCGGCGGGCTGAACGCCGGAGGGCGGGTCATGCAGTTCTACGGGGCCAAACCCGTCCCGTTGGAGATGGTCCGTGTCGTCATGGGTGCGATCGTTCTGGTCATGTCGATCCCCGAGCTGATCCGACTCTTCCCGGCAATCAAGAAGCAGGGGGAGAAGCTGATCGGGTGGATGCGGCGGATGTCGCGACGCGGAGAGAAGGAGGGAGCGGCATGAGCTTCAACGACGTCCTGAGTCTCCTGCGGATTTCGCTGCACGCGATGGTTCCGCTCGCGCTGACCGCGGTCGGCGAGATCGTCGGCGAGACGGCCGGCCTGTTCAACATCGGCCTCGAGGGAATCCTGCTGTTGAGCGCCTTCGGAGGCGCTCTGGCGGCCGGATATGGCGGGCCCGTCGTCGGGCTGCTGGTCGGAATGGGCATCGGGGGCGCCGTGGCGCTCGTCTTCGCGGTGATCAACACGTACTGGAAGGGAACCCAGATGGTCACCGGCATCGGGATCAACCTGTTCGCGATGGGCTTTGTCGCGTTCGGGTTGATCCAGCTCGGCGCGCCGGGCTTCCATGACGTTCCGAACGCGGCCGAGCTGTTCAAGTGGCGAACGCCGATGGGACTGATGAGTCCGATGATTCTGGTCGCGCTCGTACTCCCGTTCCTGATCCACTGGCTCCTGAAGCGGACACGGGTGGGCTTGATGCTGAAGGCCGCCGGCGAGATGCCGGAAGCGGCCGATGTCGCCGGAATCAACATCAACCGGATCCGGCTCCTCGCTGCGGTGTTCGGCGGCGTGCTCGCCGGCCTCGGTGGAGCCTACATGAGCGTCGCCTGGCTCGGCGTCGTCACGAAGCAGCTCTCCGCCGGACGAGGGTTCATCGCGTTGGCCTGCGTCGTCTTCAGCGGCCTGAACCCGCTGCTGGCGCTGCTCGGTGCGTTCATCTTCGGCTTCTTCCAGGCACTCGCCGAGTGGGTCAAGACGCTCCCGAGCAAGCCGATCCCCGGCGAGTTCGTCTCGATGCTTCCGTATCTGATCACACTGCTCGTGGTGTCCGGCGCGATCGGACGGGTCCGATTCCCGAAGGCGCTCGGCGAGCCGTACAAGCGCGAGTAGCTCGAACCGTCTTGCGGCGCGAATGGGCCATCGACGGAGCCCCGCCGGGCGGCGGGGCTCCGTCGTCTCGCTGTCTGGGGCGATCATGCCAGTCCGCCTGACGGCCAGACGTATTGTGCCAAGATACGCAAGCGCACAGGAAACGGGAATTCTCACACCCTCTGCGTTTCGATCGCTTGGGCTCACTCGTCCGATCTCCCGCCGTCGGTGCACAACGAGCCACAGACCGGTTGACGTATGGATCGGGAGTGTCTAGGATACGGTTATGAGTATCACATCGGAACACGTCGGCCGGGACGGCTCGGCCGGCGATCCCGGAGAGGGTACTGTCGCACAGGAGGTGCACCATGCGTAAGGTCCTTGCTCTGACCCTGATGGCCATTCTGGCCCTCGGCGTCATCGGCTTCGCTCAGCCCGGCTCCAGCCCGGATGAGCCGATCTACATGCTCCTCGTCCCGTCGACCGAGGGCGCTACCGTCGAGGAGACCGGGCAGGCAATCGCGGAAGCGATCTACGATCTCACCGGCCTGTACATCGTGGCCAGCCTGCAGGCGGACTACACGGCAATGATCGAGGCGTTCGCCGCATCCGAGGGCGACACATTCGGCCTGCCGACAACCGACCAGTACATCCGGATCTTCGAGCGAACCGGCGGAAACGTCTCGCCGCGGCTCGGCTCGGTCCGGTACGGCTACCCGTGGTACTACGCGAGCCTCTATGCACACCGCGACAAGGGCTTCGAGACGCTCGAGGACCTGAACGGAACGGTCTGGATCTACAACGACACCGGCTCCACGTCGGGCTACGTCTTCCCGAACATGGTGTTCGAGCGCGAAGGGATCGAGTTCTCGAGCATCGTCACCTCGGGCGGCCACACCAACTCGATGGTCGCACTGATCGAGGGCCAGGGCGACTTCTGCACCGGCTACGGCTCGGCGCCTGGCGCCCCTTCCGGCTGCGATCTGAAGTGGGACTTCGGCGATGATCCGGAGCTGTGGATCTGGGACCGCTGGAACGACGCCCTGTACCGCGACGAGCTGCGCGGGACCTGCTACGACCTGCGCCGCGCCGTCCGCGACACCTACGACTTTGACACGGTACTGCGCGACATCGCCGTGATCTACAACATCGGCCCGATCCCGAACGACTGTCTGGCGTTCGGCCCGGACTTCCCGGTCGACATCGCCGATCAGATCGTCAACGCGGTCAAGACCCACATCGCGACCGACGAGGGTCAGGCGCTGTGGGGCGACGAGAAATTCTACGAGTGGACGGCAGTCGCCGATATCGACGACTCCTTCTACGACGGATACCGCGAGATCCTCGGTCTGCCGATCCCGGATCGCGACTAAGGATTTGGCACGATAAGAACGAACACGACGCGGGAGGGGAGCGATCCCTCCCGCGTTTTCTGACACGAGGACGTGCAGGTCATGGATGAACTGATCCGGGTAGAACATCTGACGAAGGTGTACGAGCGCGGCGAGGTCCTCGCCCTCAACGACATTAGTTTCACGGTGAAGCGAGGCGAATTCCTCGTGCTGATCGGCCTGTCCGGCTCCGGCAAGTCGACGCTGCTTCGTTGCATCAATCGGCTGATCGAACCAACCAGCGGCAAGATCCTGTTCGACGGCCTCGACGTCACCGGGGCTTCCGCACGGCAGCTACGGCAGCTGCGGCGACGCATGGCGATGATCTTCCAGCAGTTCAACCTGGTGAAGCGTTCGTCGGTCTTGACGAACGTCCTCTCCGGCCGCTTGGGATACGTCCGACCGGCCGCATCGGCGATCCATCGATTCCCGAAGGAGGATATCGAATCGGCCATCGCCAACCTCGAACGTGTAGGGATTCCGGAGCAGGCGTACAAGCGGGCCGACGAGCTATCCGGCGGGCAACAGCAGCGCGTCGGGATCGCCCGCGCACTGATGCAGACGCCGGACCTGCTGATGGCCGACGAGCCGGTGTCGGCACTCGATCCGGCCACCGCCCACTCGGTGATGCAATACCTCGAACTGATGAACCGGGAGGACGGCGTCACCGTCATCGCCAGCCTGCATTTCCTGTCCCTCGCACGCCGATACGGGACCCGAATCCTCGCCCTCAAAGACGGGGAAATCGTCTTCGAGGGGCTTCCGGCCGAGATCGACAAAGAGAAGTTCAAGGAGATCTACGGTGAAGAGGCCGAAGAAGTCGAAGTTCGATAGCCGGCCGACGATCGACCGACTCGTCGCGCTTCGACCGCGGGTCGCCGCGTTCCTGTTGGACTGGGCCTCGTGGGGGTACATCGCCTACGGCGTGATGTACCTGCTAAACAAGTACTGGTATCTACGCTACGTGAACTTCTACGGCCGTCTGACGTTGCCAACGTGGGGATGGCCGATCGTCATCCTGGCGACACTCGAGCTGACCCTGCTGTCGCACGCCTTCGCTCAGACGATCGGACTGTCATTGTTCGGACTCCGCTTGCTCGGCCCGGATCTTCGCCGCATCCCGTTCTCGCAGCGGCTGAAGCGGTACGGCGCCCTGCATGCGTTTCTCCTCGCCCAGCCGATCGCTCCGTTCCTCCGGCGGCCGATCGGCGAGCTGCTGCATGACGGGAATCCGACCGGGCGGATGCACCTCGTCGCCAAGGTCAAGGACGACATGCCGCCGGAACCGCCAGAGAAGGTCTGGCTGACCTACCGCGGCCTGTTCCTTACCGGCCTGCTCGGGCTGACCTTCTGGCTCGGCTGGAAGATCACAACGATCAACCTGGGCATGCTGGTCGAACGGATCGGGAAGTCGGGACACATCTGGAACGACCTGTTCACACCGCACTTCACGTACCTGACGAACTTCGTCAACGAGCGCGGACACCTGTATTCGATCACATACCACATGATGGAGACGATCTTCATGGCGTTCTTCGCCACGGTGACCGGCGCGATCGTCGCCTTTCCGCTCAGCTTCCTCGGCGCGCGGAACATCATGGGATTCAACAAGTTCGGCTGGTTGATCTACTCGATCATGCGTCTGTTGTTCAATGTCTTCCGCTCGATCGAATCGATCCTGATGGCGGTGTTGTTCGCCGTCTGGGTCGGGTTCGGAAACCCGTTCGCCGGGGCGATGGCCCTGTTCTTCCACACGATCGCCGCGCTCGGCAAGCTGTATTCGGAGCAGGTCGAGGGAATCGATCCGGGGCCGCTCGAGGCGATCGCGACGACCGGAGCCCGTCGCTGGCAGGTCGTCGTCTACGGGGTCATTCCGCAGATCATCCCATCGTACCTCGCGTTCACGCTGTACCGGTGGGACATCAATATCCGCATGGCGACGATCATCGCGCTGGTCGGCGGCGGCGGCATCGGAACGCTCTTGTTCTACTTCAAGAACGAAGTCGGCCGTCTCGAGGACGCCTGGAACCAGGTCGGTGCGATCATCGTGTCGATCGTCGTCGTCGTCTGGCTGCTCGATTACATCTCGGCCCGTGTGCGGGAGAAGATCGGATAGACATGAACGAGACCAACTATCACGCCGGGTTCATGACCCCGAAGCCCCATTGGCGAAAGGCGTTCCGCAAGCTTGGGCAGGATCTTGGGATCCTCGCAACCGACGTCGTCGTCCTGCTGGCGCTGTGGGGCCTCTGCTCGTTCGTCTGGAATCACTTCGCCCACGGCACGCGAGACTTCCTGTCGATGCCGTGGTGGATCGCCCTGATCGTCTGCTTCGAGCTCGGCGCCGTGTGGCAGTCCTTCGGGATCAGTCCCGGCCTGCGTCTCCTCCGCCGGCGGGTCGTCGACGAACGCAACGGCCGTCTTCGCCACGTCCGCCGTCTCGCCAGGGCCCTATTCCTGCATATCGAACCGTTCTACGTCTTCGCCGTGACGTTCACGGCCCGGCACGTCGCCTGGCACGATCGGTTCAGCGGCTTCCGGACGGTCTCGTCCGCCGACGTCGACGAGCCACGGCTCTCGTGGTATCGCCGGTCGTCGACCCTCTCGGTCATCCTCCTCGCCGCGGCGATGTTCCTCGTGTCGGCGCTGTTCACGCAGGTCGACCTGGTCAAGCTGTTCACCAATGCCGGGGCGACGGCGGAGATCTGGGACCGGATCTTCCATCCCGACTGGTCGATCCTCGGGCTCGGCGTGCGCCTGCTGATCGTCACGCTATACATGGCATTCATGGCGACGCTGTTCGGCGTGCTCCTCGCCGTCCCGATGAGCTTCCTCGCCGCGCGGAACCTGGCACACGGCATCGTCGGGCGGACGATCTACACGATTCTGCGCGTCGTGATGAGCATCGTCCGATCGATCGAGCCGATCATCTGGGCGATCATCTTCGTCGTCTGGGTCCGCACAGGGAACGCCGCGTTCGCGGGCACGCTGGCGCTGTTCGTCCACTCGGTCGCCGATTTGACCAAGCTGTACTCGGAGCGCCTCGAATCGATCGACCAGGGACCGGTCGAGGCGATCCGCGCGACCGGCGCCAACGGCCTCCAGGTGATCCTCTACGGCATCGTCCCGCAGATCGTCAACCCGTACCTATCCTTCACGATCTACCGTTGGGACATCAACGTTCGCATGGCGACAATCATCGGTCTCGTCGGCGGTGGCGGCATCGGCCAGCGGCTGATCCAGCTGACGCGCAATTGGGTGTGGGATCAGGCCATCGTGTTGATGCTACTGATCATGCTCGCCGTCTGGGCGATGGACTACAGCTCGTCGCGGTTGCGCGAGCGGCTGAACTAACGCACGGAGCGCTAGCGGCTCGTCAGATTCTCGAGGTACTCCTGGATGTCCTCCAGGCCAAACGTCGTCTTCAGCGCGGTGTTGTCCTCGAGCCACGCATCTTTGATCGTATCATCCCGGCGGATCTCGATGTCCTTGATCCCGAACGCGTCAACCATCTTGCGCGCTTCTTCCTCGATCTGCCGGTCCTTCACTCGAAATAGAAATCGGGGGAAGCCTGCCATCTTCGCACCTCCACAGGCCCAAGTATACCGCTTCGGAGACCGCCACGCGGAGGAGGCGCCGATCGGCTTCCGCGGGAGCGAGACGATGCGCTATCAGATCCGAGTTGAACCGCACGAACCGTCGTTCTAGAATTCCTTTCATGAATACCGTGGAACTGATCGCCAAGAAGCGCGACGGCGGGGAACTGACGCGGGCGGACATCGAACACTGGATCGCCGGGACCGTCAGCGGTTCGATCCCCGACTACCAGAGTTCCGCACTGCTGATGGCGATCCGTCTGCAAGGCATGAGCGACGAGGAGACGGCGACTCTGACCGATGTCATGGCCCATTCGGGTTCGATGTTCACACCGGAAGATCTCGGCGGATTCACCGTAGACAAGCATTCGACCGGCGGCGTCGGGGATACGACGACACTCGTGCTCATTCCGCTGCTCGCCGCGGCCGGGATGACCGTCGGAAAGCTATCCGGCCGCGCATTGGGGCACACCGGCGGGACGATCGACAAGCTCGAATCGATCCCCGGATTCCGGACCGATCTGCCCCGCGAGCGATTCCTCGAGCTGGTTCGCCAAGCGAAGCTCGCGCTCGCCGATCACACCGAGGACATGGTCCCCGCCGATCGGATTCTCTACGAGCTGCGAGACGTCACCGCAACCGTCGACTCGCTGCCGTTGATCGTCGCATCGATCATGTCGAAGAAGATCGCCGGAGGCGCCCAAGGGATCGTTATCGACGTGAAAACCGGAGCGGGGGCCTTCCTGCCGCGACTCGAAGACTCCCGTCGGCTGGCCGAGTCGCTCGTCGCGATCGGCGCCAAGCTCGGCCGGAAGATGGCCGCGCTGATCACCGACATGTCCCAACCACTAGGACGCATGGTCGGAAACGCACTCGAGGTGCGCGAGGCGATCGACACGCTGCGTGGCGCCGGCCCCGACGACCTGACCGACCTATGCTGCGAGCTGGGCAGCGAGCTGCTCGTGTTCGCCGGCGCCGCAACGGATCGCGGCGCGGCGATCGAGCGCCTGCGCGGTCTGCTCGATGACGGCTCCGCTCTCGCCAAGTTCCGCGAGCTGATCACCAACCAGGGCGGGGACCCGTCTGTGATCGAAGACCCATCGCGGCTTCCGCATGCTGAGCACACGATCGACGTGGCCGCGCCTCGTGGCGGAACGATTCGTGGCCTCGACGCCCTCGCCGTCGGGCATGCAGCCAACGCGCTCGGAGCCGGACGAACGACGAAAGACGACCCGATCGATCCGGCCGTCGGGGTGGAGCTGGTACGCAAGGTCGGGGATCCGGTCGGCGCCGGAGAGACCCTGGCCATCCTCCACGCCAATGCGGTCGAACCGCTCGATGGGGCGATCGCGACGGTCACGAAGGCGTACGACATCGACCCCGCCGCTTCGGATGTCGCCGCGCCGCCGCTGATCGTCGAACGGATCGTCCGCGGCGGCTAGCAGCTGGCGCCGACTAGAAGGAGAATCCGTCCGGAAGCAGGTCTCGAACCGTCGTGCGAACGAATTCGCCGCTCGGGTTGCCCATCAGGACCTCCATGTCCGGCGCGTGTTCAAACATCACCTGCCGGCAGACGCCGCACGGGCGGCAATGATCGCCGTCGCACGTCACCGCCAGCTTAACGAAGTCGCGTCGCCCTTCGGAGATCGCCTTGAAGATCGCCACCCGTTCGGCGCAGACGGACGGACCGTACGCGGCGTTCTCGATATTCACGCCGGTGTACACCGTCCCGTCGGCGCAGAGAAGCGCCGCACCGACGGCAAACCTCGAGTAGGGGCTGTAGGAGAGCGATCGCACATCGTTTGCGCGTTGCAGAAGCTCTCGATCATCCATCAGAATCGGATCACCAATCCCAACACGGCCGCCAAGCCCCCGGCACGAAGAGTCCACCAGCTCTCCCTCTCGCTTAGCGGGAGGAGAAGTCGAACATCCCCGTACAGCCGAAGGAACGGCGGCCCGATTTCGAATCCGACCACGCCGTGTACGGCGAAGGTCGCCCACGTCCATTCGTCGAGGTGCAGCGCCGCGAGGGCGCCGTCGACGGCCTCCCGATACGCCGCCGGGACATCGAACGCGACATCCGGACGGATCGCCCCCCCGAGCAGGTCGACCCCGGCGCCGAACGACAATGCCAGGACGAGGAGATCCAGTCGCGCCACCAGATCGGTCGAGAACATCCACGTCGAGAACGACGCGTCGATCGTCGCCGCAGCCGAACCACCGTTCCAATCGAACGTTTCATCGAACAGCGGATCGGGAACCTCGGCACCCGCAAGCCCCAAGACGCCGCGCAGCAGCCTGTCATCCAGCCAGCCCGCGGTCAGTCGAAAACCGTCGATCACCGGAACCGGCAGCGAGACTTCGATCGTTCCTCCGATCATCGGCAGCGGGACGAGCGGTGGAAGCGTCGACGCCATGGCCTCGACCTGCCCGATCGACTCGTCGACGCGTTGCCGAACCTCGGCGAGATCGGCCTGCGACAGCCCCAGATCGATCAGCACCGGCTCGACGGCGTCCCATGCGCCGTCGGCGGCGATCGGCAACCTTCCGATCGCGCCGCCAAGATCCACCGTGGTCACCGGGATCGCGAACGTCACCCCACCGGCGGCGACCATCGCAGCATGCAGCAGGATGGCCCACAACACGACGGCCGCCACACGGTGGAGTCGAACCCTCATCGGCGGTCCCAGCCCTCCCATTCCTTCCGCTTCAGCTCGGCCCGTTTGATCTTGCCGCTCATCGTCTTCGGCAGCTCGGTCACGTACTCGATCGCCCGGGGATACTTGTACGGTGCGGTGACCGCCTTCACGTGGTCCTGGAGTTCCTTCGTCAGTTCGTCCGACGGTTCGAACCCCTCGGCCAGAATGACGAAGGCCTTGACGATCTCGCCGCGATCCCGATGGGGCGCCGCCACCGCCGCCGCCTCGACGACCGCCGCGTGGCTGACGAGCGCGTCCTCGACCTCGAACGGCCCGATCCGATAGCCGGAGGTCAGGATCACGTCATCGGCCCGTCCCTCGAAGAAGAGGTAGCCGTCCTCGTCCATCCGCGCCAGATCCTTCGTCCGATACCATCCACCGGAGAACGCCTCCGCATCGAGTTCGGGGGCATTCCAGTACCCATCGAAAATCGCGGGGCTATCCGGCTTCAACGCGATCTCGCCGACCTCGCCTTGGGCCACCGGACGGCCCTCCTCGTCGATCAGCACGACACCGGGGCCCGGTGTCGGCATCCCCATCGCTCCGGGTTTAACCGGCATGCCGGGGAGGTTGCAGACGAGGCAGACCGACTCGGTCTGGCCGTAGCCGTCACGGATCGTCACGCCGAAGGCCCGTTTGAACGCTTCGATCGGCTCGACGTTCAGCGGCTCACCGGCCGACAGCGCGTCGTGAAGGACGATCCCTTCCTTCGACAGGTCCGAAACCTGCGCGAACAGGCGGTACTCGGTTGGCGTGCAGCAGAGCTTCGTCACCTTGTATTTCGCCAACAGATCGAGGTACTTCGGGCCGTCGAATCGGCCGTTGTACATCACCTGCGTCGCGCCGCTCGTCAGCGACACGCCAATCGGGCTCCAGTACCACTTCGCCCAACCCGGTGCGGTCGTCGCCCAGACGATGTCGTCCGCCGTCGCGCCGTACCAGTACCGCGCGGTGATCCGATGATGGCAGTACATCCAGCGATGCTTGTGCACGACCGGCTTCGGACTTCCCGTCGTCCCCGACGTGAAGTTGATCGTCATCGGATCGTCGGCGGTCAGCGCGACCTTGGCGACCGTCGGGTCGGCGCTCGCAACCAGTTCGCTGAACAACAGCCATCCGTCGCGCGGTTCTTCCGTTCCGATCAGGATGAACGTCTCGAGCGGACACTGCCCGCGAGCCGCCTCGACCGTCTCCGCCGTCGAGACGTCGGCGACGATGACCTTCGCTCCACTCACCTGCGAGCGGTAGACGATCTCCTTCGGCTTCAGCATCTCCGAACTCGGCACCGCGACACCGCCGGCCACGAACGTCCCCAGCTGCGCCATGTGTGCCTCGGGCAACCGCGGCAGGATGTGAATCACCGGATCCCGCTTCTTGACACCGAGACCGATCAGTGCGCTGCCGAACCTTCGGGTCCCTTCGACGAGTTCGCGGTAGGTCACCCGCCGCTCGTTTCCCGCGGCATCCTCCCAGAGAACCGCAATCCGTTCCGGATCCTCCTTGGCGTGTCCCTCGACCACATCGACGATGTTGTAGTCCTCCGGGATCTCCCAACGGAACTGCTGGACCTCTTCTCGGTACGTCGCCTTGTCGTAGTGCATTTCTGTCGACCACCTCGGGCGATAGTTTGGATTGGGAACTGCGCTTCCTATAGCATATCGCCAATCCGAACGCCAATCGAGGAGTCCCATGAGAGCCACCGTCGTTCTGTCCCCACCGATGTCGAAGCGGCTAATTGCGAAGGGGGTCGCCGCACTGCCCCCGGTGAAGACCGCCCTCGCGCACGGCCGGATCGTCATCACGTTCGGTACGACGAATGCTTACGTCGCCGAGGAACTCCTCGATCGTCCGATCGATCGCGGCGCGTTCGCCGCCGGCTTCGTCGACGACCGTTGGAACCTCAACGCCCGTCTCGGTGAGATGGGGGAGATCGTCCTCGACCAGGGAAAGCGGATCGAGCCGGTTCCGGACGAGTTGCTGGAGTCGCTCCGCGCCGGAGACGTCGTCGTCAAGGGTGGCAATGCGCTCGACCCGGAGGGCGTCGTCGGCGTCTTGTTGGGCTCCGCCAGCGGTGGGACGGTCGGCCGCTATGCCGCGTGCTGTCTCGCCCGCGGCGTCGAGCTGATCATCCCGATCGGTCTTGCGAAGTCGGTGCACACGTCGATCGTCGACCTGTCGCAGGAGATGGGAAGCGGCACGATCGGGCTGACGATGGGACTCGCCTGCGGCCTCTTCCCGCTGCACGGCCGAGTCATCACCGAGATCGACGCGCTGGAGACGCTGTTCCCGGTCCGTGCGCTGCACGTCGGGTCGAGCGGGGTCGGCGCCGGGGCCGGGGCGGTCTCGCTGCTCGTTGAAGGGGATGACGGGCCGGTCCGCGACGCGTTCGACCTGATCGAATCACTGCATGACGAGCCTGACGTCCAGCTCACCGGCCGGGCATGATCGACGCGTATCGCACGCTCGCTGCACCATCGAAGGCTCGGATCGCTCGCAAGAAATCGCGCTTCCTCGCGTTTCTCCGGCCGGTGGCCTCCGTCAACGACGTCGCCGCAGCGCTCGCCGAGATCCGGCGGGCGACCCACGATGCGTCCCACCATTGCAGCGCCTATCGGCTCGCCGCATCCCCCGACCCGATCGCCGCGTCGGACGACGACGGCGAACCGGCCGGATCGGCCGGTCCACCAATCCTTCGGCGGCTTGAGGAGGCCGAGCTTCTCGACGTCCTCGCGGTGGTCGTGCGATACTTCGGGGGGACGAAGCTCGGCGTCGGTGGACTGATTCGCGCCTACGGCGACGCGACCGAGGCGGCGCTCGCATCGGCGCGAGTCGCCGAACGCCGCTTGACGGTCGAGCTGTTGATCCGCTTCCCGGCTGACGTAAACTCGGGAGTCATGGCAACGATCCACCGGCACGGAGCGCAGGTGCGGGAGATCCGGTACGACGCGCTGGCCGAGGTGCGTGTCGCGATCCCCCCCAGCGCGGCGTCGGCGTTCCAAGCGGCCCTTCGCGACGCGACGGGCGATCGCGCCACGACGGAGGTGTTCGAATGATCGACTCACTGACCGGGGAGGTCGTTCGCCTCGGACCGGATTTCGTCGTGATCGATACCGGCGGAGTCGCGTACCGGGCGGCCGCGACAACCGAGGCTCTGCGAGAGCTGAAGGTGGGCCACGAAGCGCTGCTGTATACGCAGTTGATCCTCCGTGACGACGCGATGCAGCTGTTCGGATTTGCGTCGCTCGACGAGCGTGAAGTCTTCGGCCAGCTGCTCACCGTCGGGCAGGTCGGCCCGAAGCTCGCCCTGCAGATCCTGTCTTCCCTGCCGTTCGAGCAGTTCATCCACGCGGTGTCCGCGGGCGATGTCGTCCGATTGACACAGATCAAGGGCGTCGGCAAGAAGACCGCCGAGCGGATCGTCGTCGACCTGCGGGACAAGCTCGGAACCGGCGAGATCGGCGCCTCTCGTGAATTCCTGTTGTCGGCGGCCGAGGAAACCGCGTTGCGCGCGTTGACCTCTCGCCTCGGCTTCTCATCTCGAGAGGCACGCGAGGCGGTCCAGCGACTTCACGCCCGCGACCTCTCCGCCGAGGACATCGTCCGTGGCGCACTGGAGTTTCTCGGCAGTCGCGGATGAGACATCTCGGAATCGATTACGGTCGGCGACGCATCGGACTGGCCCTCAGCGACGAAGGCGGCGTGCTGGCGAGTCCGCTTCCCTGCTACGTTCGAAGCTGGTCGGAGACGCGCGATGTCCGCGCGCTGAAGCGGCAGATCACACGGCTCGGAGCGAAGGCCGTCGTCGTCGGCCTTCCGTTGAATCTCGACGGGTCCCACGGTGAGATGGCCCGGGAGGCGGCGGCTTTTGCCGGCCGACTCCGTGACGAAACCGGCCTGCCGGTCGAGCTTTTCGACGAACGTCTGACCAGCCGCGAAGCGAACCGCGTCCTTCTCGAAGCGAACCTATCCAGGCGAAGACGAAAGGAACTCCGAGACAGCCTCTCCGCGGTGTTGATCCTGCAAGGCCACCTCGATCGGCTTCATGCCGCCTCGGCCCGACCGACGGACCCGGAAGCGGTCGACTAGCCGCGCTTCTCTTCCCGCTTGAGGTACTCGAGAATCGCCTCGACGACCAAGTAGTTGACCGAGCGGTCCTTCGCCTCGGCCAATTTCAGGAGCCGTTCGACCGGCTGCTGATCGATCTTGCCCTTCGGCACGTAGATTGAGATCTTGTCCAGAAGCTGCTTCGGCACGAGACATCCCCCTTTTCGATGGCGTTGTAAATTGTATTGTAGCAGCCTTTGTTAGAGAGAGCAAGGCGAGATCTACGCCATCTACGTTGCGGGCTTTGCCGTTTGTTCCAGATACGCCTCGATGAAAGCGATGAGGTCTCCATCGAGGACGGCCTCGATGTTTCCGGTCTCGTGCGACGTTCGGTGGTCCTTGACCATCTGGTAGGGATGGAGGACGTACGAGCGAATCTGGCTCCCCCACTCGATCTCCTTCAGCTCCCCTTGCAGCTCCTCGAGCTTGTCCGCCTGTTCCTGTCGGAGCACCTCGTTCAGCCGCGCGCGCAGCACGCGCATCGCATTCTCCTTGTTCTGATGCTGGCTACGCTCGTTCTGACAAGAAACGACGATCCGGGTCGGAAGATGCGTGATTCTCACCGCGGAATCGGTCACGTTGACATGCTGCCCACCAGCCCCGGACGAGCGGTACGTATCGATCCGTAAGTCCTTCGGGTCGATCTCGAGGATCGTCTCCTCGACCTCCGGGACGACGGAGACCGCGGCAAACGACGTGTGGCGCCGATGGGCCGAGTCGAAGGGCGACAGGCGGACCAGCCGGTGAACCCCCTTTTCACCACGTAGGTTCCCGAAGGCGTAGTGTCCTTTCACTTCGAGGGTGGCGCTCCGGATTCCGGCTCCCTCGCCGGCGCTCGCTTCGAGGAGGGCCGCCTTGAACCCCATCCGTTCACAGAATCGGCCGTACATTCGAAGCAACATCTCGGCCCAATCCTGAGAGTCGGTCCCTCCGGCCCCCGCATTGATCGAGAGGTAGCAATCGCCGTGGTCGTATTCGCCGGAGAACGACAGCTCGATCCGCAGCTGACCGACGCGGCGCTCCAGTGCGGTGAGCCGCTCCGCCAGGTCGGACAGCTCCGCTTCGTCCTCGGCCTCGACCGCCATCCGGTGTAGGAGCTCGATCTCCTCAAGCTCGTTCTGCGCATCGAGATACGGTGTCAGCCTCGACCGTGCCCGCTCCACCCGTTGGGACACCGACCGCGCGCGATCGCGGTCCTCCCAGAAGCCGGGCTGAGCCATGTCCGTCTCCAGACGCTCGATCTCAGCCTGTAGCTCGGCCGGGTCAAAGGCAATCGCCGACCCTCTTCACCAGCTCGCCCAGTCTCGCGATCCGTTCTTCGTGCATCCGCAGCCTCCCGGTCTCTCGTCGATCCGATCGTAGAGGAACGCGCTGCCGACCTCAACTGACTCGGCTCGCTCCGTTATTGGGGCCGCTGCCGATCCTCTCGTCGAACCGCCGGCCTCGCCATCGCCGTGGACTTCGGTTGACAGGGCGAACCGCCTTCCCTAGGATGCGGTCCCGGGAGGGTGGTCCGTGAGGAAGAAGATCCAGATCGTCGGTGCGGGGATCGCGGGGCTCGCCGCCGGTTGCTACGCGCAGATGAACGGCTACGAGAGCCAAATCTACGAGATGCACTCGGCTCCAGGCGGCCTGTGCACGGCGTGGCAACGTCAGGGCTACACGATCGACGGCTGCATCCACTGGCTCGTCGGCTCCTCGCCGGACAGCCGGTTCCACCGTCTGTGGCGTGAAGTCGGTGCGATCCCGATCCAGCCGATCCACCATCACGACGTCTTCGTCCGCATCGAAGGCAATGCCGGACGAACGCTGACCGTCTACACGGAGATCGATCGCCTGATCGACCATCTGATCGACCTCGCCCCCGAGGACCGCGACATCCTGCGGGAGTGGGGCCGCGGGCTCAAACGATTCTCCCGATTCGATCCGCCGATCGAACGCCCACACGATCTGATCGGTCCTCTCGGCCGAATCGGAGCGGCGGCCCGGATGATGCCCTACCTCGCTGCCTTCCGTCGCTGGGCGGGGATGACCGTCCAGCAATTCGCGGAGGACCTTGACAACCCGTTCCTGCGAGAGGCGCTGCCGCTAGCGTTCGATCTCCGCGATTTTCCAATGCTCGCGGCGATGATGACGCTGGCATGGATGCACAACCGGAACGCAGGGGTACCGATCGGCGGCTCCGCACCGTTCGCCCGCGCGATCGAGCGCCGGTATCTCGACCTGGGAGGCAAGGTCGAATACGGGGCGCGAGTCGATCAGATCCTGGTCGAGGACAATCGCGCGATCGGGGTCCGAATCGCCGACGGCTCGGAGCATCGATCCGATCTCGTCATCTCCGCCGCCGACGGCCACGCGACGATCTTCGAGCTCCTCGGCGGACGGTACGTCGACGACACGATCCGAGGCTACTACGATCACCTCCCGACCTTTCCGGCGCTGCTCTTCCTCGGCTTCGGCATCGACCGATCGGCTGCAACGGTTCCGGAGGCGGTTTCCGGGTTCAGCTTCCCCCTCGAAGACCCGATCTCCATCGACGGCCGGAAGGTCACGAGGCTGACCGTCCATTCGAGTTCATTCGACCCATCTCTCGCGCCGCCCGGCAAGACGGTGCTGAAGGTCATGATCCCCTCGAGTTTCGAGCGATGGAGCAAGCTTCGCGACAGCCTCTCCGAGTACCGAGAGGAGAAAGAGGCGGTGGCCGCGGAGGTCCTTCGGGGGCTCGATCAGCGCTTCCCAGGTCTCTCAGAACAGGTCGAGATGGTCGACGTCGCGACCCCGGTGACGTGGCACCGGTACACCGGCAATTGGAGGGGAAGCTTCGAAGGGTGGTTACCGACCCCCCGTACGCTCAGGCTCCGAATGCGCAAGACGTTGCCCGACCTGTACGATTTCTACATGGTGGGTCAGTGGGTCGAGCCGGGCGGCGGACTGCCGCCGGCGGTCCTATCGGCCCGGCAGACTTTGCAGCGTATCTGCAAGGAGGACAACCGGCGTTTCACCGCGTCCACGTCCGAGGAAGCCAGCTGAGCCGCGATAGAACGAAGGAGGTCCGATGTCCGACGAGAAGATTCGAACCGAAGAGTTGCGCATCGACAGCGAGCGGCTCGTCGCGACGGTCAAGGAGATCGTTCGGCAAGGAAACGTCCGACGCGTCACGATTCAGAACCGCGAAGGAAAGACCGTCTTCGAGCTGCCGCTGACCCTTGGCGTCGTCGGCGCGCTCCTGCTGCCCACGCTCGCTGCGCTCGGGGCCCTCGCCGCCCTCCTGACCGAGTGCACGATCGTCGTGGAGCGAGTCGTCGACGAGGCGTAGCCGATCCTCGCGAACTGGGGTTCTCCCGCATCGCGTGAGAGCGGCCGATCGAGCGGTAGAATGAGTGCATCCTCTCACGGAGGTGAGACGATGCACTTCTTCCGAGTCGACGAGCTTCCCGAAGCCGACATGCTTCCCGGGATCGTTCGGCGAGCCGTTTGGCTGGACGGCGTGATGGTCACGTTCTTCGCGTTCGAGCCGGGCGCGGTCGTCCCCGAACACGCGCATCCGCACGAGCAGATCACGGTCGTCACCAAGGGAGCGATGCGATTCACGCTCGACGGAGAGCAACGCGTGCTTCGCACCGGAGAGGGCGCTTGCATCCCACCGAACACGACCCATTCGGCGGTTGTCCTCGACGAGCCGACCGAGGCGTTCGACGCCTGGAATCCGCCTCGCGACGACTACAAGGCGTAGCTCAGCTCGTCGACGGCCGGTCCTTCGGAACCGCTTCACACGTCGCGCGGCCCTTCATGCGGTACCGTAGGCCGCCAGTACGCTCCTCCCCCGCCTTCTCGACGAAGATACCCGGCTTCGAAGAGCTCCCTCCGTAGCGTCGCACAGTCGGGGTGATGGCAACGGAGGATCCGGTTGACTTCGGCCTCTACGTACCGCTTGCCTGGCACGAACTCCTCGAGCAACCAGCGAAGCACGACATCGCGCTTCTTCCGCTTCGCCGGGATCCGGATCAACCGATCGCCGTCGACAAATGCGTTCAGGACCTTCCGCTCCCACGCCGCCCCATCGGTCTGCATGCGATCATCGTATCCGATCGAACGCCCGTACGTCCGCCCAGTATGAGCCCCACAGGAGGAGAACGATCCGGTCACAGGACCTGATACGGGTCCATCCGATCCGGGTAGGCTTTGCGATCGAGCGCACACCCGAGAAAGACCGAACCGTCACCCAGTCCAGCGACGACGATGCGCGACGGACGAACGCAGGCGCAATCCTCCTCGAAGCGGAACGGGCTTCACAGCGCCCTCATCGGCCGACCACGGCGCACACACACCGCATCACTACGTTATGGGGACAGGCGCAACGTACCTCCATCACGCCCGTCTTCCGCCATGAACAGAGGCCCCGCCCGGGGCCTCTTTCCACAGCAGATCGGGGCCTCCGGTCCGCTAGCTCGGATCGTCGTTGAGGATATCGATCCGAATCTGATCGTAGCTTCGTCCTCCCGCAGCGTCGTACGCCGTCAGCGTGATCGTGACGGTCTCTCCCCCGCGGCGGTCGCTCTCCGGTGCGTGGTAGACCGGTTCCAGGGTGTCAGCCCCTTCGAACCATCCCTTGCTCGCCGACCAGGTGAAACAGACCGACACACAAGCAGGATTGCTGATGGTCCCACGGATCGGCGTCGATCTCCCCTCGCCGATCGAGGCCGGATAATGCGGATCGATCCTTGGCTTCGGGCGATCACGTGGGTGCTCAGGACGTGCTCCGAACGGCCAATCGGCTCCCCAGCCGCCCCACTGTGCGTCGCATCCACCGACGGCACACGGACACGGAATCGGCACCTCCGTGCAGCCCCCGGTCGAACCGGCATCGGTGATGCATGGCGACGTGCACGGTTCCACCGGACGGGCCGGGCACATCGCCCGGGCGTTGTCCGCCCGGCACGGGTCGATCACCGTGACGAAGGATCCTCCCGTCTCGTACGATTCCACCGGACAAGCGATCGGATCGTAGATCGACAGGATCAACGAGTCGCGCACGCTGACCCCGCTCGCGCCGGTCACGGTCAACGTCACGAGCACTCGGTCATCACAACCACAGGCCGACGGCGTGACGTACGTCGTGGTTCGGCTGTGGGCGTTTGCGAAGGTCCCGAGCCCCCCTTCCGCGGTCCACTGGTAGGCGAGTTCGCCGCCCCCGGGCACGTGAACCGTCCCGCTCAACTCGATCGTCTCACGCTCCCCGACGGTCCGGTCCGGCCCGACGTTCACCGTCGGCGTCCCGACCGTCCGCGAGATCGGTTCGGCGCCGATCGATGTCGACGGGACCCCCGGGCCGAGCTCAGGAGACTGCGTCGTCGCGGGCGCCAGCAGCAGCAATGCGATCACGACACCGACGACTCCGAGAATCAACAAGGTCGAACTGCTGTTCATGATGTACACCTCCCCGCACACGAGGCCCGCCGAACGACGGGGCACGTGTTGCGGTGGACGCCTCCTACGCCAACCTATCCCCGTTCATGCCGCGCGTCAACCCCCACTCCCGCAGCCAGACTCGTCATGCAAGGCGTCGTCGCGAGACACACACGGTCCTCTTGCCGGTCTCCCGCTCACTGTTGCCGCATCGCGGTCGTCCCACTACCCTCTAGGAACCATGACCGGGACGCTCTATGTCATCGCCCTGCCCATCGGGAACCTGGAGGACATCACGATCCGAGCAATTCGTATCCTGCGTTCGGTCGATGGAATCCTCGCCGAGGACACACGGGTAACGAAGCGCGTCCTCGATCGATACCGAATCGAGACGCCCTTCTTCTCCAGCGTCTTCCAGGGCGGAGAGAAGCAGCGAACCGGTTGGCTCATCGAGCAGATCCACGCGGGGAACTCGCTCGCCCTCGTGTCCGATGCCGGGACCCCGCTCATCAGCGATCCCGGCTACCCCCTCGTTCGCGCGGCCGTGGCCGGCGGCGTGCCCGTCGTCCCGATACCCGGTTCG
>Ga0272441_10005101_pt1 | contig 23159 bp, 18 predicted proteins | sample SSMProp6N_FD_193582 | JGI IMG/M metagenome (GOLD analysis project Ga0272441, IMG submission 193582) | Marine sediment archaeal communities from Little Sippewissett salt marsh, Falmouth, MA, United States - SSM-Prop-6N | ecosystem: Environmental > Aquatic > Marine > Wetlands > Sediment ...
CCGGAAACGGCGCATGGAACATCAACAATACCGAGGTGACCTTTGACGACTACTTTGAGGGGGCGGACTCCACCACGCCCAGGGTAACAATCAACTTCGGTGTTGGCGCCATCCTGGGCCAGAAATTTCATCTCGGTTTTGACGGCTCTGCAATACGGGAGCAGGGCTCACTTGAGGTTCTGGGGGAGACCCTTGACGTGGCTGTCCAGATAAACAACTACCTGGGCGCGCTCTCCTATTTCCCCTTCACTACCGGGTTTTTCATAAAGGGGGGCGCGGGGTTCAGCGTCATGATGATACAGGCGGTATACGGGTCTGACACTGAAACAGAATCCTATTCCGGTACCTCGGTGCTTGCCGGAGCGGGATACGCCATCTGGATCGGAAAGACATTCAACCTGTGCCTGAACGCGGAATACTCATACCAGTCATACTCCGGCGACGAGGCGCCTGATAACAGCCACTTCTGGAATGTGTATATCTCTTTCTACTGGTTCTGACAGATCAACAGCGTCCAGACACACATCAGTGTCACAGGGGACAATCCCGGTTCAGTCTGCTATCTCCAGTGCACGCGCGCGGGCTTCCTGAGTGCGGGGCGGGTAAATTCCGTGTCAGTATAACCCAGTGTCATGACCGAGTGCACGCGGTGACCGGCCGGGATTCCAAGGCGTCCCTTGAGCCTGCCTGTCCTGTTTATTGAATCAACCGCGTATCCGATATGGCAGGTGCCCAGTCCCAGGGCATGCGCGAGCAGGGCGATATTGTATGACGCGAACTGGGCGTCCTCAACAGGGGTGCTCCCCTCCATGGAGCTGTGCACGATTATGAGAGCTGGAGCGCCGTGAAAAAGCAGGTCCCTGCCCTTTTCCCCCTGTTCAAGTGCCATTTCAACGGTAGCCATGTGATCCCGGTAATATCGCAGCAGGGCCCTGCCCATTATTAAAACAGACCCATACCGGATAAGGGGGTTCCTGGCCATGCGGTTTATTGACAGGAAAAAATCCCGTATATCAAGTGCCAGGCCCCATACCTTTTCGCGGCTACCGAGCACTGTAAACTCCCAGTCCTGGCAGTTGCTGCCAGACGGGGCTGTTATGCCGAATTCGATCAGGTCCTGTATCACTTCACCCGGTACCGGGTCAGGCCTGTACCTGCGCACGCTTCTTCTTGACCGGACAAAATCAACCAGTGTATGCGGACCGCAATCCCCCTTTTCCATAAACCTGTCTTTATACTCAAAAGTGGAGAATTCAGGCCCCCTGAGCACATCCCTGTCAAAGCTGACAGCGTCAACCGGGCACACGCACATGCAGTGGGAGCAGAGCATGCACTCTTCCACAGTCGGCACTATAAATCCATCCCTGTGTTCAAGAACATCAAGGGGGCATATTTCAACACATTGTCCACACATGGTGCATGAACTTTCATCAATTACAGGTATTCCGGCCATATGTCAACTCCTCCGGCAGTGTGAATTTCTTACCTGCTCCCCATTTTCAGGGCTGTGTCAATGACAATTTCCTTCCTGTAATCCTTTGAAATACGGGAATATCTATCCAGTCCTGAACGCTCATTCAGATATCCGGGGCAGAAAATCCGCCTCTTTAAAGTTTATACAGGGGGACTTCCAAAACTATCAATATGATGTCCCTTAAGATCAAAGAAACTACTGCTTTTTAGGGGGGCCCATAAAAAAGTATAGACATATACATGGTATGGATAAATCTGGTATACAGGATAGCGAATTATTAGAGTCATAAAACCGTTATGGAACATACATTAAAACTCGACAGAAGAAACCTGGCAGAGATTGCTCTCCAGATCCACACCCATATACATTCTGCAGAATCCCGCGTGGAAGCACTTAAACACGCTGCTGAGATTACATTAAGGGAAATGGGAGACTGTTTCGGCCCTGAAATCCTTATAAATCCCGATGATATCACTGTAAATTTTCTTGAACTCCTTGACCATATAGTATTTGAGGTGGAGCAGAACGGATTTCATGACAGGGGCCTCAAGGACTATATTGTTGACGATTTTTATGCCCGCCTGATCATCTTCCTGGATATTTTCAGAAGCAGGGACATTTACAGGAAAAATCTTCAAAACAGGCTCCTTACATACGAAGATGTATTGATAATCAGGCATTACATGATGGAGGAATACCTTGATGACCTTATCAGGGAATACAGCCAGCAGCCGGCCCTGCAGAAACCGATACTCATGACCCTTCTCAGGTTCGATTCGGATAAACTTCTTAATTTCTATTACATGACCCTGAAGGATGAATACTGCAGCGAAGCAGTAATACCGGCCCTTGTCGGCCTGAAAAAGCCTGAAACAAAATTTTCCAACTGGCACCTTCTCAGGTCAAAAATTGACACTGACGGGAAATTCATGGAATATATAAAACGCTTCAACATGAAGGAACCTGAATCCAACCGGATGCCCTATGACACCTTTTCCCTGCTGTTCTCACTTAATTTCATTGAATCACAGCTTCCCAGGCTTATATGGTCAACTTCAACCGGCTGGATACTAAAGGTTCTCGCTTCCGCGGTTTCCCTGAAGATTGATTCTTTTCATGCCCCTGAAATATACATGGCGATCGCCAGGGTAATGATCAATTTTGACATAGAGAACCTGAGGGAGCTCCTGAAGAACAGGGACAATATGATTTCCTTTGTCTATCTTGTTGACCACATGCCTGAAGAATACGTAAACCGTTTCTCCTTCCAGCTGTTGAACCTGGGTGACAATATTCTCAATGAGATCCGTAACCTTATTGAAGTCGGAGAGATAACCCTTGACATGGACTATTCCAACAGCCTCAACCTCCTTTTTGGTGAATCCAAAAACAGTCTCTGATTAAATCCCATATTTTTTTATCTCTCTTGCATTTTCCCGCAATACTGTTATACATTAAAATAACAGAATCCGGTACTTCCGGATAAAACAGGGTGGAGAATCTCTAATGAAAACAATAACACCGGTAAGTACCGGATATGGCAGCCTTGACAGTGTAATAAACAACCTGCTCCTTGGTGACAACGTGGTATGGCAGGTGGACAATATCAGCGATTACCGCATTTTTGTGGACGCGTTCGTGGAAAAGGCACTGGAAGACAGCAGGCGTGTAATTTATATACGTTTTGCCCGCCATGACATCCTTGTAAAAAACAGCAGTGTGGAAATCCACATACTTGACGCCTACAGCGGGTTCGAGTCCTTTTCCAAGCAGGTTTACGATATAATAACCGCTGCCGGACCCGGGGCATTTTACGTGTTCGACTGTCTTTCAGACCTTCTTTCAGCCTGGGCCACGGACCTGATGATAGGGAACTTTTTCGTGAACACCTGTCCCTACCTGTATGAACTGGACACTATCGCGTATTTCGCCCTTCTCAGGAACAGCCACGACTTTAAAACAATTGCCCGCATAAGGGACACGACACAGGTCCTCATTGACGTGTACAGCTCTGAAGACCAGATATACATCCACCCCCTCAAGGTCCTCAACAGGTATTCCAATACAATGTTCTTCCCCCACAAAAAAATTGAACATAACTTCATGCCTGTGAGCAGCAGCAGTGATGTGGTCACCTTTATGGACAGGATAAAGAGATGGAGCGAGGAGAATACCAGGAGAAACCTTGATTTCTGGGACCGGCTTTTTCTTGATGTTGAAGAAATGGTAAAGGGTGGGCCGGATGTTCATGAACGTGAGCAGATGCTGGACAATCTATCCAGGATAATTATTGGCCGCGATGAACGCATCCTCTCCCTGGTAAAGCAGCATTTTACACTGGAGGATTTTATCCAGATCAAGAGCCGTCTCCTGGGTTCAGGATATATCGGAGGCAAAGCAGTTGGGATGCTCCTTTCAAGAAAAATTCTGAGCAACAGTTCATCAGAAAAATGGAACGATCTGCTTGAATCACACGACTCTTTCTATATCGGATCAGACGTCTTTTATACCTACATTGTTCAGAACGGGCTCTGGCGGATGTTCATGGAACAGAAAACCCCTGACAACTTTTTTACTGCCGCGAATAAACTCCGCGATAAAATGCTGGAGGGAAATTTTCCTGATGAAATAAAGGAACAGTTCAGGCAGATTATTGAATACTTCGGCCAGTCACCCATAATCGTCCGTTCAAGCAGCCTTCTGGAAGACGCGTTCGGCAACGCTTTTGCAGGCAAGTATGAAAGCTATTTCTGCGTGAACCAGGGTTCCCCGCAGGAGCGGTACAACAAATTTCTTGAGGCGGTCCGCCGAATATACGCGAGCACCATGAACGAGGACGCGCTCGCATACCGTCTTCAGCGCGGGCTGGCGGAGAAGGATGAGCAGATGGCCCTGCTCGTGCAGCGAGTGTCCGGGTCACACCGCAACAGGTTCTTTTTCCCTGACGTGGCAGGCGTGGGCCTCTCCTATAACACCTATGTGTGGAAAAAAGACATGGACCCTGAAGCCGGCATGCTGAGGATCGTATTCGGGCTCGGCACCAGGGCGGTGGAAAGGGTCGAGGGTGATTACCCGAGAATTGTTGCGCTTGACGAGCCGCTGGCACAGCCTCTTGGGGGAATGGAGGACATACGCAGATTTTCTCAGCACCAGGTTGACGTCCTTGATATCGAAAAAAATTCAATTATCACGTGCCCTTTTGAGGACCTCGTATCAGAAGACATGCATCCTGAACTGGACATGGTCGCGGTCCAGGACCATGAAACAGCCCGCAGAATGAGAGAGATGAATATAACCGGAAAAGAACCATGGATAATAACCTTTGACAATCTCCTGCGCACCACAACCTTTGCGGATGACATGAAAGAGATGATGCAGAAAATCGAGGAGACCTATGACTATCCGGTTGATATTGAATTCACTCTGAATTTTTCAGACAGCGGCAAATACAGGGTCAACCTGCTCCAGTGCCGTCCGCACCAGACAAAGGGGGAGACAAAAAATATTGCGATACCCCAGGATATAAACATGGAAAGCGTACTCTTCAGAACTTACGGTAATTTCCTCGGGGGCAGCATTTCTGAACCTGTAAGGAGGATAATCTACATTGACCCGGAGGGTTACAGCAGCCTGTATGAGACCGAAAAGTACGAAATCGCGCGCACAGTTGGCAGGCTGAACCGTTTAATACAGGACAGGAACAGTACGCCTACCATGCTACTCGGGCCCGGACGCTGGGGTACAACCACCCCTTCACTTGGAATCCCGGTCCGGTTTTCGGAAATAAACAATATCAGCGTGCTTGTGGAAATCGCGCAGATGCATGAAAACCTGATGCCTGAACTCTCATTCGGTACACATTTTTTCCTGGACCTTGTGGAAACAGATATCTTTTATGCTGCAATATTCCCTGAAAAGGAGGGTGTGCTCCTGAACAGGAAGCTGCTTATGGGATTTGAGAACATTTTAAGCTTACTCCTGCCGGATTTCGACCGCTTCTCAGATATTATCAGGGTCCACGACCTGAAATCCGGTGAAATAAATATTATGGCGGACATACTTACACAGGAGCTGGTCTGCTTTAAAGATTCCGTTTAACACAGGGCAGGAGTAAAATTACAGCACGTATATTTCTCTTCACAGGGGATGCATGCGCAATTTCTCATATCAGCAAATCTTTTTTACAAAAATGTATACATCTAACAGATTTGTTCCTTTTATGTTACATTTGTGTTAAATATTACGAATTCAGGGTTGCTGTGAAAAATAATTTTTGTAATAATTCACTATCTGGAAAAATATGCTAAAAAAGATAAATTAAACTACATTTTGGAGTAATTGACATGTCAGTAATCAGCGAGGTAATAGAAAAAGTCAAACGAGTGGACCCGAACCAGCCTGAATTCCACCAGGCAGTAGAGGAGACCCTGATCACACTTGAACCCACGGTAACCAAACATCCTGAGTTCGTTAAATATAACATTTATGAAAGGATTGTCGAGCCTGACCGCGTAATCATGTTCCGCGTACCATGGCTTGACGACAAGGGAGCTGTACGGGTAAACCGGGGTTTTCGTGTCCAGTTCAACAATGCGATCGGGCCCTACAAGGGAGGACTGAGATTCCACCCATCTGTAAATCTCGGTATCATCAAGTTTCTCGGATTTGAGCAGATATTTAAAAATTCCCTGACAACCCTGCCCATGGGCGGCGCAAAGGGAGGATCTGATTTTGATCCACATGGCAAATCTGATAATGAGGTAATGCGATTCTGCTACGCTTTTATGCGTGAACTCTACCGTCATATTGGCGCGGACACAGACGTTCCAGCGGGCGACATTGGTGTTGGCGGACGCGAGATCGGCTACCTTTTCGGGTATTACAAGAAAATTGCGAACGAACACACAGGTGTCCTTACGGGTAAAAGCCTTGAATACGGCGGCAGCCTGATCAGGCCTGAAGCCACAGGCTACGGCGCTGTCTATTTCGCCCTGGAAATGCTTGCCACTCGCGGTGAAAAGATGAGCGGGAAAACAGTTGCAGTAAGCGGCGCAGGCAACGTGGCCCAGTATACTGTTGAAAAGGTCAACATGGAAGGCGGAAAGGTCATATCCCTGTGCGATTCCTCAGGTACCATTATTGACGAAAGCGGGATTGATGCTGAAAAGCTGAGGTTCGTAATGGAGCTGAAGAATATCAGAAGAGGCAGGATAAAGGAATACGCTGATAAATATGATGTTCCATACTACGAGGGAAAGAGTATCTGGGATATAATCAGGGACGAAAACCTGAAAATTGACGTGGCCTTCCCCTCCGCAACCCAGAACGAGATCGACGGAGACCACGCCAGGGCAATGGTCAAAAACGGCTGTATATGCGTATCCGAGGGAGCGAACATGCCGTCAAATATTGACGCAGTCAGGGTATACCAGGAAGAAGGAATACTCTACGGACCCGGTAAAGCCGCAAACGCGGGCGGCGTGGCAACATCCGGCCTGGAAATGGCACAGAACAGCATGCGCCTTTCCTGGGGCAAGGAAGAAGTTGATACCCGTCTTCATGAAATTATGAGAAACATCCACAGCGCATGCCTTGAGGCATCAGAATACTATGGCAGAAAGGGTGACTATCTCACAGGCGCCAACATTGCCGGATTCGTGAAAGTGGCAAAGGTCATGGTAAATAACGGTGTTGTATAGCATCTGAAACAGAATCATACAATCAGCAAAAAAGGCTGTCCATACGGACAGCCTTTTTTGTTATATATTTTGCTGTTATAAGCTCTACTTTACCAGTTACCGGTTGAAAGAAATTCATCAATTGCCATCGCGGCCTTCCGGCCCGCTCCCATTGCTTCAATGACAGTGGCCGCGCCTGTTACTATGTCACCGCCTGCGAAAACTCCCTGCCTGCTGGTCTTCATGGTTTCTTCGTCAGCTATGATATTCCCCCACCTGTTTGTTTCAAGGCCTGCAGTGGTTTTCTGAATTATTGGATTCGGCGCGTTTCCGATTGCGATAATGGCAACATCAACATCAATAATAAACTCTGAACCCTCAACAGGAACCGGCCTTCTCCTGCCTGAATCATCAGGCTCTCCAAGTTCCATTTTCAGACATTCAACAGCAGCAAGACGGCCTTTATCATCCCCTATAAATCTCAATGGATTGGTCAGGAGCCTGAAATCTATGCCCTCTTCATCAGCGTGGTGGACCTCTTCCACCCTTGCCGGCATTTCATCACGGGAACGCCTGTAAACAAGGTACACATTATCAGCGCCGAGCCGCAGGGCGGTCCGGGCTGAATCCATTGCAACATTGCCCCCGCCGAATACCGCGATATTATTACCCTTGATAATAGGGGTGTCATATTCGGGAAATTTGTAGGCCTTCATGAGGTTCGCCCTGGTAAGGTATTCATTGGCAGTATATACACCCTGGAGGTTTTCTCCGGGGATATTAAGGAAGAGCGGGAGGCCTGCCCCGGTGCCTATAAAAACAGCGTCAAATCCCTGGTCAAACAGGTCATCCACTGTTTCGGACATGCCGACAACCCTGTTCAGAACCATGTTAACTCCCTGTTTTTTCAGGGCCTCAATTTCATACTCCACAATAGCCTTTGGCAGCCTGAACTCGGGAATTCCATACACAAGAACACCTCCCGGTTTATGAAGCGCTTCAAAGATGGTTACTGAATATCCCATATGGGACAGGTCCCCGGCTGCGGTGAGTCCGGCCGGTCCTGAACCGATAATTGCCACTGACCTGCCCTTTTCCCTTTCCGCCACAGGCACAGGAATGTGCTGCTTTTCACGCTCATAATCCGCAACAAACCGCTCGAGCTTGCCTATGGCGACCGGCTCAAACTTTCTCCCGAGGATACACATTTTTTCACACTGCGACTCCTGGGGGCAAACGCGCCCGCATACTGCCGGAAGCGAGTTGGTCTCCCTGATTATCGATATGGCGCCGGAAAAATCCCGCTCCCTTATCTTCAGAATAAATCCCGGGATATTAATATTTACAGGACATCCCTCCACGCATTTAGGATTCTTGCACTGTATGCAACGCTCTGCTTCAAGTAAGGCGGTCTCTTCAGAATATCCAAGCGGTACTTCGTCAAAGTTTTTCCTGCGTTCCCCGGGTAACTGCTCAGGCATTTTCTGCCGCGGTATCTTTTCAGCCATTTTTTTCAACTCCTTCCAGTTGGCAGGTGTGCTGGTATTTTTCCATTGAAATTTTTTCCTCGTCCCTGTACGTGCCCAGGCGTGTAATCAGTTCATCAAAGTTCACCTGGTGACCGTCGAATTCCGGGCCGTCAACACATGTAAAACGTTTTTCATTGTTCACGGAAACACGGCAGCCTCCGCACATGCCTGTACCGTCAACCATTATTGAATTCAGGCTTACGAGAGTTTTTATTCCGTGCCCGCGTGTTACATCACTTACAGCCTTCATCATGGGGACCGGCCCGATAGCAACAACAAGGTCAACCTGTTCACTGTCCATTATCTCTTTAAGTGCCTCTGTCACGAATGCTTTTTTCCCGCTGCTTCCGTCATCCGTACACACAATAAGTTCATCACCTGCATCCCTGAGTTCATCCTCCAGGATCAGGAGCTCATCCGTACGAGCGCCAATAATATTTATAACACGGTTTCCCGCTTTCTTCATCGCAAGTGAAATAGGATATACAGGGGCTATGCCTATACCGCCCCCCACGCATACAACAGTTCCGTATAGTTTTACATCCGTGGGATGCCCCAGCGGCCCTGCAATATCCTGCAGGTACTCCCCTGCCTTCAGCTGTGACATCTTGCTTGTACTTTTACCGACTATCTGGTAATAAAGTGTTATTGTTCCGCTCTCTATGTCTGAATCGACAATTGTCAGGGGTATCCTCTCTCCCTGCTCATCAATACGGAGAATTATAAACTGCCCTGCCCTGCGGTGTTTTGCCACATATGGGGCCTCAACCACCATCATGCCTGTAGCCGGACCTTTTAATTCGTTCATATGAATAAGATGCATATATCTGCTCCTCTGCATGTGATCTGAGTGTGGGTCCTCAGTTGCGGCATTTCCACTGTCAGAAGTCGCAGTACCCCCTGATATAGAAAAGAAAGCCGCTAAAATAATTTGGTACTGTCAATAAGAATTGTTACAGGGCCGGAATTGACAAGAGAAACACGCATATCTGCGCCAAAAACTCCCTCCTGTACGCGGTCATAGCGTGTGCGGAATGTATCAACAAAGGTATGGAAAAATTCGGATGCATTTTCCGGTTGCATCGCACTTGAATAAGACGGACGCTTACCTTTCCTGACATCACCATAAAGGGTAAACTGTGACACAAGCATCACCTCACCCCCGACATCTGTCACAGAAAGGTTCATAATTCCCCTCTCATCATCAAATATTCTCAATCCCAGGATCTTATTGATTATATACTCAATATCTTCTTCAGTATCATCCCGGTGAAAACCCGCAAGCACCAGCAGTCCCCCGCCTGTGCGGGAGACGTTATCATGGTCCACGTCAACTGAGGCCTCAAGCACCCTCTGTATAACCGCCCTCATGATCAGCTGTACTGCTTCAATTTATCCCTTAACACAGCTTCCGGCTGTACACCAACCATTCGTTCAACTTCTTCGCCTGCTCTGAACAGTATAAGTGTGGGTATTGAAACAATACCCAGTCCCTGCGCTATTGAAGGACTTTCATCCGTGTTTACTTTTCTTATCTCCACTGATATACTTCCGTCTCCGGCCAGTTTTTCAAGTATGGGAGTCTGCATCTTACAGGGCCCGCACCAGGGGGCCCAGAAGTCTATCAGTACCGTTTTATCTGATTTAAGTACTTCTGATTCATAATTTGCTTCGTTAAGATCAAGAATATCTCCCATCTAATCCTCCTAATATATCAGAAATTTTCTGCCCTTTGATTTATTAATAAAACTGAAACTGATTTCTTTCAGCCTTTTACGAACCTTAGCAGGTTCATCAAGATTATTTTCAACTATTTTTTTTGATTCCAGGTCAATTACCCATGATGTCATTGAAACCGGCGAGTCCCCGGAGTAATTCACAACATACTGTCCTGTCTGCATGGGTTTGCTGGTAACCCTGTTTAATGCATATTTAATAATTCTCTGCCTGCTCAGAATACCATCATTATATGAGTACTGGTTCAGACCGAACAGAACCAGGGACCCGGTTTCAGGAATCAGGGTGTAGTATTCGATCCTGTTTATTTTACTGTCCTGGTACGAATATCTTATCATACCTGTAGTCACCTTCCTCTTATTATTGTAAATAAAAAAGGTCTGGCTGGTCAGGTTATAATTTTTATACTTATAGCTCTCTTCCTTGTACGGAACAAGCCGGGAATTAATCAATTTCTTGTATACTATTCGTGACGGGTTAAAAGAATTCCCGGCATAGTACTTTTCCTCGATATGGTTCAATGTGCTGCCATTATAATATGCGATCTTTTCAGTCCGCCCCAGGTCATCTTTCTGCCGGATTTCCCTGAAAGCATTGCATGATAGCCCTGTAATAACAGCCAGTACAAGGACTGGTATAATTTTTCTCACTTTTTTTACCTGTTTCTGATTGATTTCTCTTCCTGTGATGCATTTAACACGGCTTCAATACTGGAAAAGAAATACTTCCTGTTCAGCCATTTAAGAAAATACCGGTAAAATGGCTCTTATTTCTCTTTCATGCCCTGCCAGACGGCTTTTCAGGCACCAGCAGTATTCATGCTGAAATAAGACTAATAGGTTTATTTTTCGTGTCAATATGTCAAATACAATATTTTTTGCCATTTATTAAAAATCCCGCCCCCTGCCCGTAAATCGGGAATTTATCGTATTCAGTAATAATTCCTGAATATATATTTTAGTGCAAAAAATTAATAAATATACCCCGCCGCCGCTGGCGGCGGGGACAATCGAGTGCTCTTTACCTGATATGGTTTAAGGAATTAAGGATTACGGCCTTCCCGCCGCCCGCGGCAGCGGGGATAATCAAGTGCTACTTGCCTGACATGATTTAAGAAATTATGTATTGGCATCGGGACTGTCCCAAAAGCCCCCTGCCACACTTCGACTCGGCTCAATGCGAAGCCCGGAGGGGACAATATCTTGGAATTTAAAGTCCCCCTTTGGGGGATTTAGGGGGTTAATAGAAAGCATGCTGCTCTAATGACAGGATAGATATATACTTTCCGGACAGCCCCGACAATCTAATTCTGTTCACCTTCTGTGCTTCAAGGAATAAATTATTATTACATCCCCACCGCCGCAGGCGGCAGGGATAATCGAGTGCTCTTTACCTGCTGTGCTTTAAGGAATTAAGGATTACGGCCTTCCCGCCGCCGCAGGCGGCGGGGATAATCAAGCATTATTCAGCTTATGGGCACCATATATGTAGCTTTTAGAAGTCCCCTTATATAAGTTGAGGAATAAATATTGATTTAATTTCTATTTTGCCGATAAAAAAAATAGTAATTACATTTACAGAAAACAGCATCACTTTCCCTTATATACAACGAGGTTACCATATGAAGAGGATCACAGCCTGTATTATTATCTTAATATTTCTTGCTGCAGCCGTGTTTTCCCAGGATAAAAAGGGCTCTGCCGCTCTTCCAGGCGGGTACGGTTCACTGACATGGGGTACACTGCTCAGCCAGGCCAGGAAAAATATTACGGGTAAACTGATATATACGGATGAAAAAAGCATAATCATATCCAGGGACAGGGAGCTTGAATACAGGTATGGATTCTTTTATACTGAAACTGCAGCAGCCGGCACCGGTAAAAAAGATGATACCTCCAAAGCACCTGAAGAGGGAAAACTCTTTTACGTTGCGCTCTCCTTTCCCTATCTTTCAATGGATGACGTAAAAAAGAAACTGCAGGAAAAATACGGTGAGCCCACGAACGAAAATATTACTGACAACCAGGGTGCGCTTGCGTGGGTCTCTGATACCACAATAATTGTAATCTGGGTTGACAGGTATGAAAAGAAGGCCTACAGCAGAAGAATCACCTACCTGAGCAGAAAAATCGCCAGGGAGCTTAACAAATACCAGGAAAATGTATTTAACGCAACAGAACTGGAGCTGATAAAACAGCTTAAACCCTGATATCCCGTTTTTTTAACATGGACCTTCTCAGCCGCGGGTAATAAACACCGGGATCACCCCGATTCCGTCATCAAGCCTGTCAAGCGCCTTGCCTATAACAGAACCGACTTTGCTGAAAGAATCTATCGTGCCTGCCATACCGCACCCGGGTGTATCCGATGTAACAATAAGGTCACCCGGATTCACCGGCCCCTTACGAGCGTCAATTTTACAGAGCGCGCTTCCTGCAAGCGCAACTGGATATACCTTTTGATCAGTACCGCTGTTATTGATCACGACCGTGGGGTTACCGGACACTATTCCGATCACACCGGTGCTGTATTCCACTGATGAGCGTGTCAGCACGGAAGCGCCGCTTTCACTTACTACAAGTATGTCTCCTGCTGACACGTATGATTCCTCATCCACTTCAAAGAGCTCTGCAAAGTTAACCGGGAAATCCCGGTCACCCCTGCTGTTGCTGATCGATATCCTTCCGTCAAATACTGATCTTCCGTTTACAAGAAGTGCGTCACCATTACCGATGAGATTTACTGAGCTGTCATGGTCGTTGATGTTCCCGAAACCGTCCGCAACAACCGAATATGCATGCTCACTGCAGAAGACACCCCCAGCACCAAAACGGGAAAGTCCGAGAACGCCGCATCCACCGGCTTCACTGCTGCCTGTGGACTGTCCCCGAACACCTACATGACAGCTGTGGCCGAGAACGCCATAGGACTGCACTGTCCCTTCACCTGCAGGCCCTGCAACACCTGAAACCCCGATCGCGCAGGGCCTGTCAGAATCATTGGCCGCGTGTATTATGGATGAACCACCTGATGGAGGCACCAGCTCTTTAAATACCTCATTTTTTCTGGACCTGATATTGATTGTTCCTGAATGGCTGTTGAAATCGTGTTCCAGGGGGGCATACTCATGTTCGTGGGCAAGGGGCTCCCTCGCATCTGAAAGCCTGCTGTCATTAGACTGAACAGCGATCCCGGCCCGCGACTCGTTGTTTTTGGCGAGCTTTGTTATCCCGTAACGCTTTTCAGTTGCCTTTTTAAGTCTGCTGTCGTTCCCCTGGACAGCGACCCCGGGCCGTTCCTCGCCGTCTTCCGCAAGTTCAACTATACCCTTTGACTTTGTTGTGGCTTCCCTGAGACGGCGGTCGCTCCCCTGGACTGCAACACCGTCTGCATCCTCTCCGTCCTCGGCAAGTTCAACTATACCTTTTGACATTGTGGTAGCATGCCTCAGCCGGGAATCGCTTCCCTGTACAGCCGCAAAAGGAGCAGTATCCCCGTCCTTTGCAAACAGCATTATACCCCTGTCATCCTCTCCTGCATGCCTGAGCCTGCTGTCGTTCCCCTGGACAGCGACCCCGGGCCGTTCCTCGCCGTCTTCCGCAAGTTCAACTATACCCTTTGACTTTGTTGTGGCTTCCCTGAGACGGCGGTCGCTCCCCTGAACTGCAACACCGTCTGCATCCTCTCCGTCTTCTGCAAGTTCAACTATACCCTTTGACTTTGTTGTGGCTTCCCTGAGACGGCGGTCGCTCCCCTGGACTGCAACACCGTCTGCATCCTCTCCGTCCTCGGCAAGTTCAACTATACCCTTTGAAGTAATTGTGGCTTCCCTGAGACGGCGGTCATTGCCCTGAACTGCAACACCGTCTGCATCCTCTCCGTCCTCGGCAAGCTCGACTATACCCTTTGACTTTGTTGTGGCTTCCCTGAGACGGCGGTCATTGCCCTGGACAACCACACCCGGCCGTTCCTCTCCGTCCTCTGCAAGTTCAACTATACCCTTTGTCTTTGTGGTGGCGTGCTTTAGCCGGCGGTCGCTGCCCTGGACAACCACTCCGTCAGATTCCTCTCCGTCCTCTGCAAGTTCAACTATACCCTTTAACATTGTGGTAGCGTCCCTGAGCCGGCGGTCATTCCCCTGGACCGCGACGCCTTCGCTGTCCTCACCGTCCTCTGCAAGTTCAACTATACCCTTATAAGTGGTGCCTGCATCACGGAGGCGACTGTCATCGGACTGTACAACTGCGCCGGCCGCACTTTCGCCATTTTCAGCAAGCCTGATAATACCATGCGAGCCGGTCGTTGCCCTGCGGATACGGGTGTCATTCCCCCTGACAACACCATTTTCAGTATACGCCCCGTCCGGGCAGAGTTTAAATATCCCGGGATTCTCCTCGCTCGCTTCCCTGAGACGCGAATCGCTCCCCTGTACCGCAGTACAGGGTGTTGTCTCTTTATCATAACCGAGCCTGACAATACCGGCATGAAGGTCTGTCGCAGGTTTGAGACGCGAATCAGAGGCCTGAACAACAAGTCCCTTCTGGTCCTCCCTGTCATCAGCGAGCTGTACTATGCCCTTGAAAATCGTGGTAGCGTCTCTAAGGCGCCTGTCACTCCCCTGTACCGCTGTTCCGGAGGTGTCCTGACCGTCCTTGGCAAGTTTTACTATACCGGCCTGGAAGATCGAGGAATAGGGAGTCAGGTCTCCGATATTATGTGAATGATATGGGTCAAATGGAGCGCCGGAAATTTCCAGTTCCGCGATCTGAACCGCGTACTGCCCGCTTCTTACCTGTATCCCTGTTGCTTCAATTCTGATATAACGCGCGGGGGTAACCTTGAGGTCCCAGAAATATTTTTTATAGTATTCCGACCTGAATCCCTTTTCCTGGAAAAGTGTTGTCCAGACAGAATTGTCCGTGCTCGTTTCCACGAAAAAGTCCTCCGGGAAGCCCACACCGGTTGATCCCATCAGTATCCTGTTAATGTGGACAATCCTGCCGAGATCAACAAGAAGGGACTCCTTTGTACCCGCGGCCTTTAACTCGGACTGCCAGAATGTCTTCATGTTGTCTTCAAGAAGGTTCTCCGGCCGTGCATCAGCGCCTGAAACAGAACTTGCTGTAATTTTATGGATACCGGAAATCCCCGCGCATAACGACCCTATTTCAGAATAGTATTTACCGTCTTTGAAACAGGGATCAGTAATGAGGATTTTAAGATAGCGGAAACGGGTCGCGGGAATATCAATCCGGCAGGAACCGCTTTCCAGGTCAATATTTTTCTCGGCGTGAACAATCCTCCAGCTTGACATATCATTGCTGGACTCAATCCGGAATCCACCCGGGAAACCCGTCTCTTCCCCGGCCACAGGCGCAAGTTCAATAAAATCAACAAGCACATTCTTGCCATAGTCCAGGATAATATACTCATTGATAACAATGTCCCGTCTGGTCGTACTCCAGGAACCTGTTCCATTGAGCACGTTGTCCGCGCTTTTCATGGCATTCAGCTCACTGGAAAAACTGTGCACTGTTGCACTGTGAATACGTTTATGGCTTATGTTTATGTAGTCCATTTCAGCTCCTGAAAAAACTAAAGTGTGATATAAGGGGACTTTTAATAATTTTAAACATGACATCCCCCGGTCGATAACCCGACACCTTTTATTATTAAAATTTATCGGGACTGATAAAACCGGTATTTATAATTTTTCCGGATATTGATTTAACGGGGTTCCCTTACAATCAATGTATATACCGGTTTTTCGAGGCGCCCATGATTAATTCAAAATTTTACTTACGGATAAAAATATATAGGGCCGGAACAGCGCTCCTGTCAAATCTTTTTAAGAGCGGGACAATTCCCGGGGCCTGTAAAATGATACCCTGCTGAAATATCATCATATACGGGAATTCATAATATAACTCAACACAAAAAGAATTCCGAGAAGGGTCCGGATGGCTGCATCAGCATACACGATCATCCTGATTGACCTGTGGTCCATTTCCGCGGAGGCTTCACGTACGGTGTTCTGAATCTTCTCCGGATACACAAGTATAAACGGTCCGAACAGTACCAGGAATATTCCGGCAAAAAATATTATGCCAGAGAAAGTCCCGCTGTATGCTGTGAGCGGGAACCCCGCCGCGATCAGGAACAGGCCGTACAGGCGAAAATATTTCCCGTATATAATACCGGTCCAGAACCGGTAAAGGCTCACAGGGGAAATAAATTCCCCAGCACCGACCAGCACCAGCGCAATACCCAGTAGCATGACATAGACAGCGATCATAATTCCCCTTCCCCCCCGGAAATATTGCTGAACCAGTCAATAATATTGTCCCTGATAATATCCAGGTCCTTATCACGGGTCAGGTTGTGGTCCCCGTCAGGAACAATTATTATGCTGCAGGGGCCGCTGCAGTTTTCCCTGAACCTTTCCGCGTGCGACACAGAAACAATTGAGTCCCGGGCACCGTGAATAACAATAAGCGGAACGTCTATCCTTTTCAGGGCGCCGGTCATGTCTATCTTTTCCGCCTCTCTGAAAAAAGAATTCTTTATCGGAATTGAATCAAGCCAGGTCACGCCGTCTTCAGGGAGGGAGTCCAGGCGCCTGACACCCATGCCTTCAATAATCAGGTCACGCATGCTTGTCGGAGTCGCGACCAGTGCGAGCGACTTAAGATCAGTTCTCCCTGCTGCCGCGTACAGGAGCGCTACTGCCCCGCCCATGCTTGAACCCATGAGATGAAGGTCGCTAATGCCAAGGCCGTGAAAAAACTCAACCGCGCACGCGAGGTCCTCGACCTCCTGTTTCACTGAAATGTCCGAAATATTTCCCCCTGACTCACCTGCAAAAGAAAAATCAAAGGTCATCAGGGTAAAGCCCGCTGACACGATATCCGCGGCAAGACGTGTTATCTTGTAACCGTCCTTGGAGGAGAAAAGACCGTGGCAGAATATTACGCCTGTTTGGGACCGCGGTTCCTGCGCATAAACACGTCCTGATATTGTCTGGCCGATATTGTTTTTAAAGGTAACTGCTTCTGTTATCATATTATTCCTTTTTAACAGGTCTTATAACCGGTTCGAAGTTCCATTTCCATTTTTCAACATATCCCCGCAGAAATAAAATCTTCAGGCCGTTCAATAACGGCTGACGCTCCTGCTGAAACAAGCTCATTCCTGTCACGGAATCCCCACAGCACACCCACAGGAAACATGCCCGCGCGTACAGCTGTTTCCATATCAGTACCTGTATCCCCGAAATATATGAATTCAGCCGGCTTAACGCCCATTTCCCCTGCGATAAGAAAGGCCCCGTCCGGACTGGGTTTACGCGGGATGCCAGGGCGCGATCCCACCACGCACTCAAAATCATGTTCAGGGAAAAAGGACCTCACCAGCATTACGGTTAATTCGTCAAACTTGTTGGAAAGGACAGCGAGCCTGATCCCCCTGCCGGCAAGCATGTCAAGGAGCCCGGGAATACCCGGATATGGACGGGTTTTTTCCATGCACCTCGCCCTGTACTCCTCAAAAAAAAGGTCGCGTGTTTCCTCTGCCTTTTCTTCATCAGCAGCGTTCTCAGGCAGTGCCCTTTTTGCCAGCATGAGGCTGCCGTCACCCACAAGTGACCTGTAAACATCAACTTCATGCACTGGGAGGCCATTCGAGAGCAGCACTGCATTCATCGAATCCGCGATGTCCTCAATTGAGTCAATGAGGGTCCCGTCAAGGTCAAAAACTGCTGCCCTGTATTTCATATACCGCTCCTCGGGTCTTTACCTGTAGAAAATTCAAAGAGCCGTTAAAATGTCAATAATCATTTATAAATGCTTCAGCCCGGATTGAAAAACAGGGAAATTTCACTTTTGCGACCGGTTAACCCGGGAGAAACAGTGGAAACAGGACCCTAAAGCAGTTTTCATATATTCTCTGCTTGACACTCAGCACAGAAATGTATATATTACCTATCTGAGGGGACGATTATGGTTTCGACTGGAGTGGCGGGGCCATGGTTGCATGCCGAGTGCGCTGTCATCTCGTAAAAATGGCAGAACTAAAGTAACTGCAAACGATAACTTTGCTCTCGCGGCTTAAATGCTGCGATGTCTTCAGATGATCTGCTCCTCTGGGTTCGCTGAAGGCACAATACACAGAGGGTAGCCTGGGTTCAAGTCTCCGGTTTTCAGGCGAAACTAAATGGAGGCCAGACTGCATGAACGGTGCCGGTTCCCGGCCGTGCAGTTAAAATGAAACGAATCGGATAAGCATGTAGACGCCATGGGCTTGTGCTGCAGGACGCGGGTTCGACTCCCGCCGTCTCCACATAAATACTACTTCTTCTTCACAAACCCGAGACTTACCATACGTTCAACAAACCTTTCACTTATCTTATCAAGCAGGTGATTCTGTATCTCCTCACGGTTGATGAGATCAATATCAAAGCTGTCTGACTGGTGGTCAAGGGAAAGTACCTTCAGGCCGCGGTCAACCACCAGCACTGATGAGTTAAAATCAATGAACTGCATTTCAGCGGAAAAGGCGCTGTCAATTTCATAAATGACAAGGCTGTCAAGCCCGTTGTCAGCCATAAGTTTTTTCAGCTCATCCCTGTTGCTACGGAGATAGAGGGTTATCACGCCAAGGGATTTATACTTGAGAAAAGAGCTGGAAATGGAACGCTGGTAAAAACGGTCAATGTCACCGGGGTAGAGCCGGAGTTTATTACCTGTGTCATTCAGAAGCATAATCTTTTTCCTGTGTTCATATCCCTGCATCCATGACTCGATATTCTTCAGGTACTCACTGCTGTCTATTTCATCAGAATTTGAAATGCGTACAAAATAGCCTGCCGCCTTAAGCCCCCTGACAGGACCGGATTCACTTATGTCCTTTCTGACCGTATAGGAAGAACAGGAAACAGTAAATATCGCGAGAAGAACACACAGGGATTTCCCTTTCATTATAATACACCTCATTTAATGGATAGGACAACTTTTAAGAGTATTGAATTCCGGAGAACTGTAAAGCATTTTTTCAGGATCGTGCGGACAGCAGTGCTTTCCCATGCCTGGTCACCTGTATACATACCGGTGAATTGAGCGAACCATCGAAGTAGCGGATAAGACCGAAATGACTGAGCCATTTTAATAGATAAAAATCAATGAAGGAAATCATGATGAGATCATTCATTTCTTCAAGGCATGCTTCATTGGCAAACTCACGTACAATACGGTCCAGTCTTATTTTCCTGGTATGGTTTTTCAGTACGGAGAGTAATATTTTTCTTTTGCTGTGGAGTTTTTCCGCTGCTCCGGGATTTGACGGGAATATCCGCCCCCAGTCAACATCATTCCAGAAACAGTTGAAAAGTCCCGCATAGAAAGATTCCCTTGACAGGTCCCTTTTCAGCACACGCGCGCGTCCTGCGGTTGAAGAAATGACCCCGCACTTCCGAAGCATATGAATGAGCTGCTTCATGTAAATCAGTGTCAGTTCATCATCACAAATTTCCCCGGCAATATCTGTGTTCATCAGCCTTTCAAGACAGTAACAGTAAAAATCGTCACTGAATTCGCCGTTTTGAGCCTGGGTAAATGAATTCTCAGTTACAACTGTGATCAGGAAATGGGCGAGCCTGAGCGCCATGCAGTCGCTGCTGTTCACACTGAACATGGCATGCCTGGAAATCGGAAGCAGTATATGGGATTTTAAAACAATATCAAAGGGATATCGTGTAATTTTGTAGGCTGTGCGGTTATTTCTGTAATTGCTCCTGGAATAGATAAATATATCTCTTTCCGTGTAAGATTCTTCAGATATTTTTTTCCCGTTCTTTCCTGTCATAGTTCCTTACAACATGGTGAAATATTTATCGTCATCCCTGTAAAAAGGGAGTTCCTGCACCATGGACATTCATGGCAAGAGCAATTAAAAGTCACCTGAACCATGAGACTGCCCGGCCTTAATAATTAATGGGATGCGATTAATTATCAAAATAACAATGCTCCTGCACTGTTATTTTTTTTTATTGCATCTTTCATTAATTGCAACCGGCAACTGGTCTTGTGGCTACTTACTAATAGAACATTTATATTAAAATTAATTTAAAGTCAAGATAAATCTTGTTTTTTAAAAAAATTTTCCAGGCAAAACTTCAACACCGTATCAGCATTGACCGGCTCATGACATGAGGAGGCGTGCTGCTGAATCCCGGCTGACATTACCCTGCACGCGAATGGCTGATGCCGGGTCCCTGGTCAATTCAATAATTACGCGCCCAGCCGTGTCTTCCGGAACAATTTCGTCATCAACCCGGTACATGGAAACGACCTGCGTGAGTGAATCCTGTATCTGCCTGATACTGCTGTCCGTCACTTCCAGTTTTTCTGAAAGCCCCCTGTCAAGATTGTCCAGAACCGCGTAATCGGGATTCACCCCGCCGCGCATAGTACTGGCAATTTCCCGAAGCGTATTAATGTCCCCTGAAATATCAGGCACTTCAGGCACCATGTCTGCTGCAGGCCTTACGGGCATTACCCCGCCCTCGCCATAATTTCCCAGGGCTGTGTTGATCTCGGCAACTGCGCGGCCCACTTCGTCCGCATCTATCCTTCCGCTCATCATGGCCTGTGATGCGATGGACCTCAGGCGCGCGGAAACCTCCATTGCCTTATGAATAATATTCCGTGACATCACAGCAATGGTCAGGGCCCCTCCGAGGGTCCTTTCAGCCTGCAGACGGGTTGTCATGGACTGGATAAACTGCAGGTCAGTAATACCGCCTGCTGCCGGTGCGACTGTGCCGGGGCGTTGCCCTCCCCTGCTTTTAATATCGCGCGCAGTGCGCGGATAGAGAGAAGTAACATCCGTTCCTATTTTCATAGTAATCCCTCCCTGGTTACTATATTAAATAAAATATGTTATTTTTATAAATATGTCAAATAATTTATTCCCTTCCATGGCCATGAAAACACTGTTTCAATGCTTCAGGACACGCAGACAGGTGCATCAATCCCGGATGTCCTGAAGTGCCCCGCCCGCACGCACTTCTTCAACACGGCACTGGATAAACCAGAGGGGAGGATAAAAGAGTCCCCCTGAAATATATGCTTCCGGATTTTTCACTACCTTTTCCAGCCGGGTCCTGAGCATGTCCGGGATATAATCCGGTGTGAGGCCCGTGGTCCTCGGCACGACATCAAGACCGTAAACCCGGGACTGGTCCCTTCTGAATGAGACCCCCAGCGGAAAGAAGGATTTCCCTTTTTTAGCTCTGAAATAGGCAATCATTGACCTGTCCCGAACATTCACCCATACTGAAACATTACCGTCTGAAAGCAGCACCCTGCCCGGGGATAAAATTGCGGAACTGCCCGGACCGGCCAGTTTTCCTGCGAGCCCTTCCAGTATGTCTTCCGCATTGCTTTTCAGGGCTGTTGCGCTTAGAATACGTTCTCCCCTGATAAGTGCGTACCTGTCCGCCATTGTGCCCGGGGAGACACGCAGTTTTTTTTCATTATAGAAGATTTCTTCAAGAAACGGGAGGGGCCTGTCTGCACCTGCCCCGGTATGACCATGCAGGACCAGCCCCCTTTTCCATTCACCCCTGTACACCGGGCTGTGGAAAAGCCGGCCGTTTTCGAGGAACAGCTCCACTGAATCCCCGCCCGCGATACTGGCCCTGCTGTAATATGCAGCGTGAAATGCCCGTCCCCCTGTAATTGTCGCGGTCCGTTCAATTGCCTCACATTCATCCCCCTGGACCAGCCCGAGACACAGGCTGTGTATAAGAATACCTTTTGAACGCGCCTCTACCGCGAGTGTATCAGGCACCGCGCCCGCCTGCATGGGCGAATTACTGATAATTACAATCATCCTGGAAGCTTTCCTTCGCCACCTTGTGTTCCGGACCGCGTTTCTCAGGGATCCGTAAAAGGCTGACCTGTCCGCACCTCCTGCAGGTTTCAGGTTTTCAAGAACCCGACGCACTGAAAGTATGGAATTTTCCGAAAGAGATGCCGAAGAAGGCCCTGTCCTGCTGGAAAAGGGCAGAATGTAAATACGCGAATCCATTCCCATTCGGTCAATAACAGAAGCTGAAAAGGAGAGTATCCCGTTACTGATCCATTTCCATTCACTGTTAACAGCGTAGGAAAGGTCAACAAGAAAGACCGCATCAAGAGCACCCGGTTCCTCCGGATCCTGCCTGTCATCAAAACCGACAAGAGCCTCTCTTATCTCACTTCCGCACAGAAAAAAGTAATCCGGCCCGCTCACGCGCACACGCGCGGCAATGCTCCCGTCTTTCACGGAGTAGAGGACACTCCTGGAGAGCAGTTCCCCCCTTGCCCGTGAAATGGTCCCCGCGAGAATATAATCGACTGCAGCGGTCCTTCCATAAAGACCCAGTTCTTCTTCTGTTACAGTCTTACCCGGATCAATGGAAAGCCGCTTAAGGTCCATGGCCACATCCCCGGGCGCTTTTACTGTCACGCTTTTTTTTACAGACGCGGCAACTGCCAGCATCCTGGCATACTCCTTTCCTGCTGACTCAGGGAAATGGAGAGATGGATTATGCACTCTGTAGGGGATAACTGCTATCTCGACTGACAGGGCTTCGCGCGGAAGCAGCATCAGTGCCGCGCAACAGGATATCAATGACAGGAAGAGTTTCATGAACACAACCCCGATAAAGGAATGGCTCATGTAACCGTGCCGCCGTGATTA
>Ga0272441_10005102_pt1 | contig 23156 bp, 17 predicted proteins | sample SSMProp6N_FD_193582 | JGI IMG/M metagenome (GOLD analysis project Ga0272441, IMG submission 193582) | Marine sediment archaeal communities from Little Sippewissett salt marsh, Falmouth, MA, United States - SSM-Prop-6N | ecosystem: Environmental > Aquatic > Marine > Wetlands > Sediment ...
CCCGGCGGCGAGCATCTGAAGGTGGTGATTCTGCCGCAGGAGTAGTCGCAGCGACGTTCATGCGAGGTGCGGGAGGAGCACGTCGCGATGGCCGAGAACGAGCAGCCGGAAACCAATGCCGACGCCGACGACGAGCCGCGGGGACTCGCGGTCGCCATCCTGTCGCTCATCGGGCACCTTCTGGGAACGGCGGCGTGCGGGGGGCTGGGCGCGTTGTTCATTGCGGAAACCGTAGGCGCTTCTGGCCCGTTATGGTCGCGAATCGGGGTTGGATTGGCGGGTACCCTGGTCGGGATCGGCGGCGTGTGGCTGAGCATCAGGGGCGTCGCGCGGTTCGTGCACTGGGTACGCACAGGCGAGTATGCTCGGCACCTCGAGTATCGAGCCGCGAAGAGGGGGCTGCCTACCGAACCGGAGGCCTACCAGGACGGCGGTCTGGCCGTGGCCGCAAGCGTTGCGACCTTGCACGAGGCGGAGGTGCTGGCCCTGGCGCTGAATCAGGCAGGCGTACCGGCGTGGGTGCCGGACCGAGAAACGGTCGCGTGGGATTGGCTGCTTCAGAATGCCATCCGGCCGGGCGGAATGCGGGTCATGGTTCCGCTGGGGCGACTTCAGGACGCTTGCGAGGTCCTGGAGGCACGCCAGGACCTCGGGGCTCCGGTGGAGCCGGAAACGGAGGACACACATGGCGCCAAGACTGAGCCCGTGGAAGACCCCGCCGTGCACCTTGCGGATCGCAGCAAACGATTGTTTCTGATCCTTTGCATCTCGGTGATGTTGACCGCGCCGTTCGTGCTCCCCGCGTCGCTCTGGGTTTTCATGAAGGCGTGGAAAGGGTTCGAAACCACAGGTGGGGCCGGCTTCAAACAGGCGATGCTCTGGAGCACGGTCACCGGCGTCATCGCACTCTTCATGCTTATTGTCGTGGCTGTAATTCTCCTTCCTGTAATGTGGTAGGTTTGGTAACGGGCAGCGCCCCAGGCCACACGGAAACGTGGCGGTTCAAGCCCGTGGCCTATGGCTTGTCGCTTGCGCCCTGCAGCTTGTCGCTCGCGGCCTACTTCTTCTTCGCCTTCGCCTTCTGCGCCTCGAGCACCTTCCCGACGGCCTCGGTGCCGACGGGGGCGCCGGCGGGGCGCGGATGCTCCTTCGTCCAGACGTGCAGCGACGCCTCGTCCTCGACCACGGTGTCCGTCTCGTCCACACCGCCGCCGGTCAGGCTGACGGCATCGAGGTCGAGTTTCAGGTGCCGGGCCATCCACTTGTACATGGGCAGCCGCTTGGTGTACTCGTACCCGTGGCCCTCGTAGAGGATGTGTGCGTTGGCGACGTTCTTGGTGGCCCCGAGCAGGCGGTACACGCGCCAGATGTACGGGAACTCGACGCCGGGCACGTTCTTCGTCCAGTCGCCGCCGCACGAGACAATGAGCAGCGGCCGGGGGGCAGCCATCGCCGCGATGTCGCAGTTGTTCGTTTCGTGGGCCGCGCTCTTGTGGATGGGCATCCCGCTCTCGCACTGGCATCCGCCGAAGAAGTGGGCGCTGACCATGACGACCGGCACGGCCACCTTGACGCGGTCATCCAGGGCCGTCAGGAGGAACGTTTGCGTCCCGCCGCCGGAGGCGCCCGTGCAGCCGATGCGATCCGGGTCGATGCCGTCGAGCGACAGCAGGAAATCGAGCGCCCGCATGCTGCCCCAGTGCTGGATCGTCAGGACGTTCGGGTCGGAGTGCTTGATCTGGTCGCACTCGTTCCAGCCGACCATGTCCCAGGCGAAGACGACGGCCCCCATGCGGGCGAGCGTGGCGCAGCGGGCTTGCGCGTTCGGGTCCAGGCGGCCCTTCTTCGAATGGCCGTGCGGGCACAGGATGCCGGCATACGCCTTCCGCTGCTTCGCGGGGCGGTACAGGTTGCCGGTCACGTAGTAGCCGGGCAGGCTCTCGATGGCCACGTTCTCAACGGTGTACCCCTTGCGCTGCTGCTTGCCGCGGATGACGGGGTTCAAGGGGCACTTGGCGGGCAGGGGCCAGAGGTTGGCCCCGCGGAGGATGCCCTCGCGGTTGCGCGTGGCGCGGGCCTTCCACTGGTCACCCGTCTGGAACGTCTCGGCGAACCGCGCGAGTTGGGCCCGGGCCTCGTCCTCCGTCTGGTGCGGATGGTCGGACTTGGCGTGGGCGCCCACGCAGAGGCCGCCCATGAGCAGGACGCATGCGGCAGCGAGCACGGCGGACCGGATCGTATGCATGGTGTGGCTCCTTGTTCCGTTCGATTCGTATCACAGGCGCACGGCCGGGCAAGACCGGTGGCGAACGGTGTGCCGGCTGTCGCGGGGGCCAGCGTACCGCCGACCCGGGTCCGGCGTCAAACATTGTCCGGGCCGCGGACTTTTGGCGGTGCCTCGGCGGGCGACACGCGTTTAAGAACAGGTTTCACCATTTCGAGGAGATACACACATGACCCCTGTGCACCGGCCGTTTCGAACGATTCCCGCAATGGTTTTCCTGGTGCTGGCCTTGGCAGCCGTCGCCCTCGGTGCAGCCAGGGGCAGCCGCGACGAGTGGCAGCAGCCCGACCGCGTGATGGCGGACCTGAACCTGCCCCAGGGCGCCGCCGTGGCCGACGTCGGGTGCGGCAGCGGGTACTTCGTCTTTCGCCTGGCCAAGGCCGTGGGCGCCAAGGGCAAGGTGTACGCCGAGGAAATCTCCGAGAAGGCCCTCCGGGGCCTCAAGGACCGGGTCGCACGCGACAAGGTCGCGAACGTGGAGGTGGTCATCGGCGAGGCCGAGTCCACGCATCTGCCGGAGGCCGCCCTCGACGCCGCCATCGTCGTCAACGTGCTGCACCACGTGCCGGCCGAGCACCGGACGGGCCTCATCAAAGACGTGGCCCGGGCCCTGAAACCGGGCGGCGTGCTGTACGTCATCGACTGGCGGGTCGACGCCACGATCAAGCACGACATCGGCCGCCGCATCCCGCGGCCCGACCTGCTGCGGTACCCGGCCGAGGCCGGCCTGGTGCTGGACGCCGAGTTCCTGTACCTGCCGCATCAACTGTTCCTTCGCTTCCGCAAACCGATGGCGGCAAAGTAGCCCTCGAGCGCGGCATCCGCCTTCCGGGCGGCGGGGTTCCGTCCCCGCCGGGGGGAGGCCGTGTGGCCATGCCCGCGCCCCGAAGAGGAGTCTCCGCCATGCGCATCGCCACCCTGGCCACGTTGCTGCTCGCGTGTGCCGCAGCCGCAACCGCCGAGGCCGCCGCGGTTACGTATGACGGCCGCCGCCCCGACGCGCCGTGGCGTCAGGCCGCCGACGCGCGGATCCGGCGGCTCCGGAAGGCGCCGCTCGAGATTCGCGTCGTCGATGCCCAGGGCAAGCCGGTTTGCGGGGCGCAGGTGCACGTGCAGCAAAAGCGTCACGCGTTCGGGTTCGGCAACATTCTGAACCCGCGGACCTTTCAACTCGAAGGCGCCGACGGCGACACTTACCGCCGCATCTTCGCCGAGCACTTCAACAAGACGACGTTCGAGTCGGGGTTCCGGTGGCACAACTGGTTCCTGCCCGCCCGGGCGGGGACTCTGGACGACCACACCGCGCTGCTCGACCGCATGATCGGGTTCTGCGCAGCCAAGGGCATCGGCATTCGCGGGCATTACCTCGCGTGGGCGCCCGTCAACGCCCAGCACCGCAAGCCGACCGACTACCGGAAGCATCCGGACCGGCTCTGGCCGGAACTGGAAGCCCACATCGACCGAATGGTGGCGTTTACCGACGGCCGCCTCGCCGAATGGGACGCCATTAACCACATCATCGGGTGGAACGAGACGATGGCGTCCGCGACGGGGTCGAACGAAATCTACGCCCGAATCATCCGCCACGCCCGCGCGAAGACCCGCACGCCCCTCTGGGTGAACGAGGGCAGCATCCTGCCGGGCGGCGAGCGCCTCGACGACTACGAAACGGTCATCCGGTACCTCGTGGCGCACGGCGCGCGGCCCGACGGCATCGGCTTCATGGGCCACTTCAAGGAGAAGACGCTCCGGCCCATCGAGGGGCTCTGGGCCGTGTACGAGCGATTCGCCCGGTTCGGCGTTCCGCTCCAGCTTACGGAGTTCGACATCGACACCCGCGACGACCGGCTCCAGGCCGACTACCTGCGCGACGTCATGACGATCTCGTTCAGCCATCCCGCGTTCAACGCCATCGTCATGTGGGGCTTCTGGGAGGGCCGGCACTGGCGGCCCAACGGGGCGCTATGGCGAAAGGACTGGTCCATCAAACCCGCCGGGACAATGTGGAAACAACTCGTCTTCCAGACGTGGTGGACCGACGAGACGCAACCCACCGACGACTCGGGCGCGTGCACCGTGGCCGCCTTCCTGGGCGACCATGCAATCACCGTTACCCACAACGGCCGCCGCACGACGGTCAAGGCCCGCGTCGACAAGACGGGCGGCCGGGCAACCGTCCGGTTCCAGGGGGTCAGATCTTGATTGGCGGGTGCCACTGGCTGCTCGTCAGCCCGTGTAGGGCGAAATCGAAACGCACTGGCGGGCAAGTTTACCCGCCGGAGGCGGGCCGCCCGTGGCGCCGCTTTTCCGCGCCGCGTCATTGCCCCTCGCCCTTGTTCCCGCCCGCCTAGGACCGTATCATAGCCGGAAATGGGGACATTGAGGGAGAGAAGGGGCCAACCATGCGGAAATTTCTGCGGCTTGTGGTCGTGCTCGTCTTGCTGGTCCTGGTGGCGGGCGGCGTCCTCTGGTACTACATCGACGCGATCGCCAAGACCGGCGTCGAGCAGGGCGCCACGTACGCCCTCGGCGTGCCGACCACCCTCGGCAGCGCCGACGTCGGCCTGCTGGGCGGCACCCTCCGCCTCAATGACCTGACGGTGGCGAACCCGGCGGGCTTCAAGACGCCCCACCTCCTGGCCGTCCGGCAGTTCGACCTGGCCGTCGTCACCAACACCCTCATGCAGGACACGATCCAGATCAACCGGTTCGAACTCGACGGCGTGGACCTGCACATCGAGCAAAAGGCCGGGGCCACCAACATGGACCGCGTGCTCGAACACATCAAGACCAAGGCCGGCGGCGGCGAACCCGGCGAACCCGACGAGGCGGAATCCGGCGGCAAGAAGGTCGTCGTCGACCGCATCGTCGTCCGCAACGTCACCGCCCACGTCCAGGTTCTGCCCATCGGCGGCGACGCCACCACGCTGGACGTCGAGGTGCCCGAGATCGTCCTCGAAGACGTGGCCAGCGACGACGCCCAGGGCGTGGCCGTCGCCGAACTCACGCGCCGCCTCCTGCCCGCCATCCTGACCGCCGTTATCACGAAAGGGCGCGGCACGATCCCCGACGTAGACCTCGACCGCCTCGCCGGCAACGTCGGCGACACCACCCGCGCCCTCGGCGAGAAGGCGCGCGGACTCGTCGAGCAGGTCGGCAAGGACGCCGGCGGACTCATGGACAAAATCTTCAAGCCCACCAAGGGCGAAGGCGGCCTGCTCGACGACCTCCTGAAGCCCAAGACCGGCGAGGGCGACAAGAAGGAAGGCGGCCTGCTCGACGACCTCCTGAAACCCAAATCCGACGAGGGCGACAAGAAGGAAGGCGGCCTGCTCGACGACCTCCTGAAACCCAAATCCGGCGACGGCGACAAGAAAGAAGGCGGCCTGCTCGACGACCTCCTGAAGCCCAAGACCGGCGACGGCGACAAGAAGGAAGGCGGTCTCCTCGACGACCTCTTCAAGAAGAACGACAACCCGTAGGAGCCCCTATGCCTTTCATCGCCAACGGCCGAGCCACCGGCATCGGCAGCCTGCCGCACCAGGACGTGACCGACGCCGTCGCCGCCGTGTTCCGCGATTGCCCGGACCTGCCGTACTGGCCTCAACTGCCCAACGCCTCGAAGGCCGAGGGCATGAACGAACAGGCCGCCGTCGGCCTGCCGGGTCTCACGATGACGGACGGCCGCCTGCGCCTCGTGCAGGACGAGGCGTTCTTTGAGGACGCGGAACGCCTGCTCGCGGCCTACGAGGCGGGCAACGCGGCCTTCGCCGCCCTCCCCCCCGAGGCAGCGTGCGGGTTCGAGCCGTTCCTGGACGAGGTGGCCCGCCGCGGGTGCCCGGAGGCCAAAGGCCAAATTGCCGGACCCATTACCGTGGGCATGAACATCCGCGGCGACGACGGCAACCCCATCCTCTACAACGAGGTTCTCTGCGACGTCCTGACGAAGTTCCTGAACCTGCGGGTCCGCTGGCAGGCCCAGCGCATCGCCGAAACCGGCGCCACCCCCATCGTGTTCGTCGACGAACCGTTCCTCGCCTCCTACGGCACCCCGTTCTTCGGCTGGGACAAACCGAAGGTGCAGGAAACCCTGGCGGCCGTCACCGCCGGGGCCGAGACCACCGGCTCGCACTGCTGCTCGAATACGGAGTGGTCGATCTTCCTGGGCGGCCCCGTCCAGGCGGTCTCGTTCGACGCCTACGAGTTCGCCCAGAACTTCCTCGTTTACCGCGACGACCTGCGGGCGTTTCTGGAAGGCGGCGGCACCATCGTCTGGGGCATCGTGCCGACCGACCCGGACGCCGTGGCCGCCGCCACCGTCGACTCGCTCCATGCCCTCATGGATACGCATCTGGCCACGGTTGAGGCCCTCGGGTTCTCGCGCGAGCAGGTGCTCCGCCAGAGCCTCGTGACCCCGGCGTGCGGCCTGGGCACCCGGCCCACCGAAACGGCCGAGGCGGCCTTCCGCCTGACCCGCGACCTGGCCGACCGGCTGCAACGCGAGTACCTTGGCACGTGAGGTCCTTGGCCATTCGTTCGTCAACGCAGAAAGGAACCCGTTTCGGATTGCGGAATTCCGATGGCCTCCCGTTGCCGCTATGCCGCCGTGGCGGTCATCCGAATTCCGAATTCCGAAATCCCGCGGCCCGCTGCGACCTCTGCGTTACGGAATCGAACGAAGGAGAACGCCGATGCCGAGTAACCCGCCCCAGGGGCCGATCCAGGGCGAACTGATGCCGGCGCCCGGCTTGCCGGCGACCAATTCGCTGGCCGTCATCAGCCTCATCATGGGCATCCTCAGCATTATCCTCGCGGCCGGGTCCCTCTTGCTTACGTTCGTGTGCTGCAGTGGATTGCCGTTCATGGCGCTGGGCCTGATCCTCGGCGTGGCGGCCGCCATCTGCGGGCACGTGGCCCTCAGGCAACTGCGGGCGACGAATCAGCGCGGCCGCGAGTTCGCCATCGCCGGCTGCATCACCGGCTACGTGGGGGCGGGACTCAGCATCCTCGTGATCCTTCTCCTCGTCGTCCTCGGCGGGCTAATCGCCGTCGCCGCCGCCACCGGCCAGATGGAGGCCCATTAAGATGCCGAACCCGCACGACAAACGTTGTGCCCGGCGAGCGCCCCGCCTCGGCCCGCATCACGCGGCGCTGGCCGGAGCCCTGCTCCTCGTTGCCGGATGCGGGGCCGAGTCACCACCCGCCGACACCGTCCCGGCCGTGCCGGCGGCCGCCGAGGCGCTCGCCGAGGGCGCATCCGCCGACCCGTGCCCGGCAGAGCCCTGCCCCATCGTGCCGAGCACGCGTCCGCCCAAGGCGGATGACAAGAACCCGCCCCGCTTTGCCGCAGGGTCGCCGTTCGACACCGAGTACAAGCCGCCCATCGTCAAGGACGGCAAGCGGATGTGGGCCCGGTCGTGCCTGTTCCGGGAGGCGCCGGCCCTGGTGGTCGAGCAGTGGCTGTCGGCCAAACCCGAGACGGCCGGCAAGGTTGTCCTGGTGGAGTTCTGGGCCACGTGGTGCCCGCCCTGCCGGCGGTCGATTGCATTGCTCAACCGCTTGCACGCGCGGTTCGGCGAGGAACTGGTCGTCATCGGCATCTCGGACGAGACGCCCCAGGCCGTCCGGGCGCTCGAGGAGCCGCACATTCAGTACTACAGCGCGGTCGACACGCAGGGCCGGATGAAAGAGGCGCTGGGGGTCTTCGGCATCCCGCACGTCATTATCATTGAGCCCGGCGGATACGTGGTGTGGGAAGGATTCCCCCTGCAGAAGGGGTACGAACTGACGGAAGAGAAGGTGGCGAAGATCCTGGCGGCCGGCAAGCAACCGTAGCCGTCAGTTCAACTGGTACCGTTTCCTCAGGAGCCACTCCACCGTCACCAGGGCCAGGAACAGGCCGAACAGGATAACAAAGAGGCCCGGCACGGTCTGGATGCCGAACTCGCGGTGGATGTCCTCGGTAATCGTCCGCTGCCTGAGGTTCGTCACGAGGTCGCCGAAGGCCGCCGGCTCGTAGTACACGCCGCCGGTCGTCTGGGCGATGGCTTTCAGGAGCCCCCGGTCGATGCTCAGGCGGTCGAACTCCTGGTTCGGCCGGCCCACGCTGAAGGTCACCTCGTCTTTGCCGAGGGCAATGCCCTCCTTCTCGGCCTCCACCTGAACGGTGTAGTCGCCGGGGTCCAGGGCCCCGAGGTCTGTCTGGTACAGGCCGACGGCCCCGGCCGCGAGCGCCAGGGCCAGGCTCTTGCGGTCGTCCTTGCCGGGCCCCAGGAGCACGCCGGTGGCCTTGGCGTAGTTGGTGGCGCGGCCTTCCTCGGCCCGGACCTTGGCCCGCAGCAGGACCGATTCGCCCGGCTCGTAGTAGGGCTTGCGCACCAGGAGGTCCACGCCGGGCGTGTCGGCGTGTTCCTTGACCTCCTTGTTCGCGAGGTACCGAACCATCTGGCTCCAGAACTTGATGTAGGGCGACTCGGCCCCCATCGCCCGGAACGGCAGGTACCACTGGTACGTGGTGTCGGCGGCGAAGGCGGCGCTGCGGCCCTCGCCGTACTGCTGCACCGCCAGGACCACGAGCGGCCCGGCCTGGTTCACGCGCTCGGGATGCACCGCCAGGACCTGGGCCCCCGGCTTGGCCCGGGCCAGGTTCGTGCAGCCCTTTAAGAGGGGCAGCCGCGCCTCCGGCGCGCTGCTCTGGTACTGGAAGAAACTCGTCGTGCCGTGAAAGATGGGGTGGTTGGCGCCTTCGGGCGTCAGTTTCAGGACGAACGGGGTCGTTTCCTGGCCGACGCCGGGCGGGCCCACCTCCACCGGCAACATCGTCTCGACCGGCGTGCCGCCGTACCCCCCGGGCCCGAGACTGCTGTACCCGCCCAGCATGATGAACCCGTGCCCTTCCTCAACCACTTGCCGCAGGTTCTCGAGTTGCTGGCCCGAGAAGTAACTGCGGTGCAGGTCGCCGATGATGAACACGTCGAACCGGCGCATGTCTTCCAGGGTCTGGGGCGGCCCGGTCAGCGTGACGCCCTGCATGTTGCCCGAAACCAGGAACTCGCCCCGCCGAATCTGGACCATGGCCAGCAGTTCCACGTTCGGGTCGGTCTCCAGAACGCTCTTCAGGGGTTTGTACTCGGGCCGGACCACGCCCTCGACGTACAGGACGCGAATCTTCGGGTCCGTCACCAGAACGTGGACCTGCCGCTCGTTGTTCTCGTCGCGGCGTTCGGCCGGGTCGGGCCGGATGCGAACCGTGTAGGTGTGCCGGCCCACGTCTTCCGGCGTAAACGTCAGCGTCACGGCCTGCGTGCCGCGCTGACCGTCCAGCCTCAGCGGCGTCTGGGCAAGCGGCTTGTCCTTTTCCCGGAGTTCCACCTGGACGCTGCGGTCCGCCAGACCCATCGCCTCGACCTCGACCGTCATCTTGGCCACGTTGTTTACGGTGGCCTCGTCCGGCGCGCTGACGCGGTCGATACTGATGTCCTGGTACCCGCTCTGGGCCGTCAGGTCCGTGCCGATACCCACCGTGTACACGGGCGGCGGGCCGAGGTCGGCAATGGCCTTGGCGGCGTCGCCCCCCGCGTTGTGGATGCCGTCGCTCATGACGACGAGGCCCGTCAGGTCGATCCGCCGGGCGCCGGCCAGCACGTCCTGAACAGCCCGGGCCAGGTTGGTGGCCTCGCCCTTCGGGTCGGGCCACGCGCCCGGCTCGGCCTCGTGGGCCTTCGTGTCGAACCAGTGCAGGTGCACCCGGAACGCCTTCTCGAGGCGGTCGAGGTACTCCTCCACCTGCCGCACCGCCTGGCTCATCCGGTGGGGCGAATCGGGCCAGTCGCTCACGCTCATCGACCGCGACGCGTCGATCAGCACGTGCAGGTCCGTCCGGTGCTCGAGGGTTTCCTCGAAACTCAGAACCGGCTTGAAAATCAGGAGCACCAGGAGCAGCACCGCCGCCAGCCGCATCGCCAGAAGCACCGCCAGCGGCGCGCGGCCCAACCAGCGGAACACCCGCATGTAGAAGAACAGGATCCACACGCCGCACGCCACCGCCAGGACCGCCATCAGGGCGAGTTGCGAGGGCCAGTCGGTCGCGCCGGCGGCCGACCACGCCATCAGCACCAACACGGCCGCCATCGCAAGCCCCACCGCCACTTGCCACATCGGGAGAATCGGGTCGATGGCCGGCCCGCGGGCCTCGCCCCCACGCCCCGCCGTGCCCGCCGCCCGGATGAACCCGTGCACCAGGACCACGATGAACGCCGCCGCCCCGACGATGGCCGTCACGATGCCCGTCAGCGCAAGCCCTTCCGCGTGAAAGACGAGCCGGGTTGTGCTGTCGGCCAGAATCATGGACGCTCCGATGGTGCGCGGCAGTCGTACCCGCCGCGCATCGCGATGCACGATGGCCCCGCGCCCACGTTATACGACTTCGCGGGACCGCTCGCCAGTGGTTATGGCGACCGCGGGAAGAACGGCCCGCGGCGTCGGCGCTTCGAAGAACACTGGCGGGCAAGCCGCCAGTGGCACCCGCCATTCGGCGGTTTCGTTTGCAGGCCCAGGCCGCATCCGCGACAATGGGCCAAGCCCGCCCGCCGCGGGCCGCAAGAGGCGACGCACGCATGGCCATTCCCGTCCTCATCGACGACCTGGGCCTCGACCGGCCCGACCCGACCGCCTTCACGCGGGACTTCCGTCCCGTCGGGTTCGTCGTCGTCGGCATGGGCATGGGCCGCAAACGCGCCGCGGCACTCGCCCAAACGCCCGGTGTCCGCCTCGTCGGCGTCGTCGACCGAGACCCTGACCGCGCCCGCGAGGCCGGCGACGAACTCGGCGTGCCGTACACCAACGACCTGGCCCCGTGGCTCGGCCGCAACGAATGCGAGGTCGTTTACGTCCTGACACCCACCGGCACGCACGCGGCCGTGGCAATGCCCGCCCTGGAAACCGGCAAACACGTTCTGCTGACGAAGCCGATGGAGGCGTCGGTGGCGGCGTGCGACCGCCTGATTCGGGCCGCCGAGGCCGCCGGCGTCCGCCTGGCGGTGGATTTCGAGCGGCGGTTCAGCCCAACGATTCTCGCCCTGCGTCGGGCGGTGGCCGACGGCCACCTCGGCCGCCTGCTCGCCGGCACGATCGCCCTGAAAATCTGCCGCACACCCGACTACTTCCGCGAGGCCGGCGGCTGGCGGGGCACCCGAAAGATGGACGGCGGCGGCGTCCTCGCGAACCAGGCCATCCACCACATCGACGAGGCCGTCTTCCTGCTCGGACCGCCCGCCCGCGTCCGGGCCGAGACCCGCAACCAGAACCACGATATCGAGGCCGAAGACATCGCCGTAGCCGTCCTCGACTACTCAGACGGCACGTTCCTCAGCCTCGTGGCCACCACCTGCTGGCCCCAGGACACCTGGTACCGCCGCCTGGAACTCCACGGGACGACCGGGGCGGCCGTCGTCGCCGGCGGCGGGCCGCTCGACCGGCCCGTGGCCCGGTACTTCCGCGACGGGGCCTGGACGCTCACGCCGCCCGCGGAGCCCGAGGTCGCCTGGGCCGGCGCCGCCGACAATCTGGCTTGCGCCCTCCGGCTCGGGGCGCCCCTGGTCGCCGACGGCCGCGAGGCACGCCGCACCCAGGCCGTCCTCGACGCCCTGTACCGCTCTGCCGACGCCGGCGGAACGTGGACCGACGTGGATGCGGAACTCGACTAGCGCCGGGGGATCCCGTGAGCCGCAGGCTTTGCCTGCGGGGCGTGCAGGTATCGGCACCCGGGGCTCAGGGCCGTGCATACGCGCGGCGGGTACGGAGACCCGCCGCGCTTCATCGGGCTCACAACGGTAGATTGCCATGACCTTTGCGGACCGTGCCATCCTGGTGGGCCTGGTGGCCCTGGTCGTTCCGCTGGTGATCCACCTGCTGGGTCGCCGCCGGCCGCGCCGGGTCGAGTTGCCGACCGCCCGGTTCGCCGAGGGCGTTCACGCGGCGTCCCGCGGCCGTCTGTGGTTGAAGCGGCTGGGCCTGCTGGCCGTGCGGCTGGCGGCCGTCGGCCTCGTCGTCCTCGCGCTGGCGGGTCCGCGGGTGGGCGGCGGACCCGCCCCCGCGGGCCGATGGGCCCTCGTGCTCGACGCCTCGCCCAGCATGCTCGCGACCGATGACGACGGCCTGACGGCGTTCGACCGGAGCCGGGCACGCCTCGCACGCGTCCTCGGCGCCCTCGATGCCGAGGCGACCGTGCGACTCTCCCTGACCGACGGCCGGGGGGCCGAGGGCCCGCCCGAGACGGTCCGGCAGGCCCTGGCGAACCTGTCGGCCGCGTCATGGCGGTCGGACCCGCTGGCGCCGACGATTCGGCGGGCCCTGGCGGGCGACGAGCCGCCGGACCATCTGGTTCTCGCCACCGACGCCACCCCCGCCGCCCTGGCGGGGCTCGCCCCCGGCGCCTTTGCGGCACCGGACGCCGCCGTCACGCTCCTCGCAACGCTGCCGGCCGAAGCCAACGCCCGGCTCGCCCTGCCCCGGGTGACCGTCGAGACGGAAGACGGCCGGCCCGTCGTGTGCGTCGAGGCCGAGGTCCGGACGACCGACCCGCAAACGGACATCCGCCCCAGCCTATCGATCAATGGGACCGGCCATAACGCGAGGGGCTTCAGGGGCAACGGCCGGGTCCGGTTCCGTGCGCCGCGGCCCGGCGGCGGGCCGTGGCAAGGCACCCTCCATATCGGGGCGAGGCCTACGATGGGGTGGAGCACGTCACCGCCGGCCAAGACTCCCGTTCCGCTTACGGGCCGGGTGGACGTCCTGTCCGTCGACAACATGCGATACTTCACGGCGGCGGCCCCGCGGGCGACGCGGGTGCTGGTCGTCGACGCGGCCGACGAAACGGACGCACGCGTGCGGTCATCGGCCCTGGTGGCGGCGGCGTTCGCGGGCGATACCGACGCCCCCAAGCACGCCATCGGCAAACGGATGGCCGAGGCGACCCGGGCCGACGTGGCCGGCGCCGACGTCGTCGCGTGGGTGGGCCCGAAGGCCCCGCCTGACGCATCGCTCCTGCGCGGCGCGCCGGCGGTCCTGTGGGTGCCGGCAGACGTGCGTCCGCCCGCAGCCGACCTCGCCCGTACCCTGCATCTCGTCATCGGCGACGCCGAGGCGATGCCCGACGGGGCCACGATCGACCCCGGCGGGTACGTGAGCGACCTGGTGGCGGCGTTCGAGGGCGGGACGAGCGGCGACCTGGCCGCCCCCGTGTTCCACCGACGCCTGACCGCGGGGGACGGAGACACCGCCCCGGCCGTCCGGTTCCGCGACGGGGCCCCCGCCGTCCTGGACGCTCGCCGCCGCGGCGGCCGCGTCGTGGCGCTGCTCGCCGGTCCGGCGCCGGTGTGGGGCGACGTGGCGTCGCGGCCGGAATGGGTCGTCCTCGCGCATTCGCTGGTCGAGTCGCTGGCCCCAGCCGGCGGCGGGCCGGAGCTGCTGAATCTGACGGTCCGCGAGGCCGCCGCCCGCCATCTGCCGGATTTCACCGGTAAACCCGGCAACTACCGCGCGACCGACGACGCGGGCCGGCCCGTCCGTTACTCGGTCAACGTGGCCCCGTCGGAGACGGCGGACCTCGAACCCGCCCTTGAACCCCTGAAAACGGCGTTTTCGGGCGGCCGGGTCGCGGTGGTCCAAGCCGGCACGGACGCCCTGTCGGCGATACCGGGCCTCTCCGCCCGCGAGGGCCGGGACCTTACGCCCTGGGCCGCCGTGGCGTTGGCGGCCGTCCTGGTGGCGGAGGGCCTGGTGGCCGCATGGGCCGCCGGGGGGCGGTCACGGCCGCTGAAAACCCCTTCAACCCACGGCCGTTGAGAAGCGAAAAACGCCCTTTTACCTTTGACACACCCGCCTGGGAACCGTTAAACTACGCGCGTCGGGGGTGCCCCGACGCTGTCCGTGGGCCCTTGAGAAGGAGGAGCCACATGGAAGAGTATGAGCGGTTGAAAGAGGTCGTCGTGTCGGCAGAAGATGACGTTGCCAAAGCCGACAAGGGGAACAAGGCGGCCGGCACGCGCGTCCGCAAGACCATGCAGCAGATCAAGGACGCCGCCCAGAACGTGCGGAAACGGGTCCTGGAACTGCGCGAGCAGCCGGATACGTCGGCCGGCCCGCCACCACCCATGCCGCCGGCCATGTAAAGCCGAACGGGACGCTGCATAGCAGCCGAGGCCCCGGGTCTGGCTGCGCTCGCGCCCCAAAATGGCCAAACACGATGTGAACCGGGCCCGCCCGTGGCGGGCGCGTGCAGGGACCGTTTCCCGCGGTTCCGCGGCGCGTGCCCCAAGAGCGGGCCTGGGGTGTCCAGGGGGACGGGTAAGGCGGGTAGGCGACGCCTGCGGCATCGAACGGCCGTCGCGCCCGCCGGACACGGACCGGGAGAACGAAACCATGGCGCCGCCGCTGCTGGTGGACCTGGCAAACGTGGACCTGTCCCGGGTCCAACTGACCGTTGAGGACATCCGTGAACTGAATCCGCACCGGTACGAGATGGAGCAACTGAGCGGCGTCGTCCTTCTGGACCCGGTGGCACAGGCGATTGTGGCGTACAAGGACGTGCGGGACGACGAGTTCTGGGTCCGTGGGCACATTCCGGGCCGGCCGCTGTTGCCGGGCGTGCTGATGGTGGAAGCGGCGGCCCAGATGTGCAGCGTGTACTTCAAGCACGTGCAGGCAGACCCGCGGTTTCTGGGGTTCGGGGGCATAGACAACGTCAAGTTCCGGGGCCAAGTGGCGCCGGGGCAGCGCCTGGTGCTCCTCGGAAAGGCGCTGGAAATCCGCCAACGCCGGGCCGTATTCGATACGCAGGGCGTGGTTGGCAACGGAGCCGACCCGTCGTCGCTGAAACTCGTTTTCGAGGCCAGGATTACAGGGATGCCGATCTGACGGACGGGTCGGTCGGCTGCTTTCCGGCCCACGACGGCCGGGGCGGCCCGCCCCGCCGAGAAGGGATCTGACCATGGGTATGCCGGGACGTAAACTCTCCAGCCGCAAGCACCGCAAACGCTACGGGTTCCGGACGCGTATGAAAACGCGAGGCGGACGGGCGATCCTCAAACGCCGGCGCCAGAAGGGCCGGCGCCTGCCGAGTGCCACGCGATAACCCACCCCAAGCCGCCGGTCCACAACGGGCCGGCCAATCGCCAAAGCGAGCGGCGGCCGCGTGAGCGCACGCGCCGCCGAAGAGAATAGGCGCCCCCTGCCGGCCGTCTATCGATGTGGGACGAGGCCGGACAGCCCCTAAGATGTCGGCGCAACGGCAAGCGGCGCTGCGGCCGGCCACCTCGCCCGCGTATAAGGAGGGGGCGGAAGAACGAAAAGGGCCAAGGGGGGGCGAAGGGGTTTCCGATGCACCGAACCGTCTGCCTGTGCCTGCTGGCCGGTCTGACCATCGCTCTGGCCACGCCACCCGCGCGGGCACTGACCGACGATGACGTCGTCAAGGCCATCGAGAAGGGCCAGAAATGGCTCGAACGGCGGCAGGGAGGCAACGGCGCCTGGCCGGAAAAAAAGTGGTACCACGCCACCGGTAACTACGGGCACACCGAAATCGCCCTCTTCACCCTCGTGTACACGGGGGTTCACCCCAACCGACCGGTCATCGAGAAGGCCCTCCGGGCCCTGCTGGCGCGGAACCTCGACTACACCTACGCCATTTCGATGCGGTGCATGGCGTACGCGTACGTGCAACGCAAACTCTCCGGCGCGCGGCGCGACACCATCCGCAAGGCCATGAAGATCGACGCCCGGTGGCTGTGCCAGGCCCAGGGCTCGCACGGCGGGTGGGACTACGTGTCGCTGGGCGGGTCGGGCGGCCGGTACGACCTGTCGAACACGCAGATGGCCATTCTGGCGCTGCGCGAGGCCGCCTTGGCCGGCTGCGAGATTCCCGACATCGTCTGGCAACGCTCCCAGGGCCTGTACTTCCGCCTCCAGCAGAAGGACGGCTCGTGGAACTACGGCGAGCACAACAATCAGCGCGGCAACAAGTGCGCCGGGTACGGCTCGATGACGGCCGCCGGACTCGCCAGCATCTTCATCACCATGGACAACCTGAATCTGGCCAGCGGGTGCCCATGCCGGGGCGGCCAGTCGCAACGGAGCAAGGGCGACTTTGAACGGCGCGTCGACGCGGCCCTCTCGTGGCTCGAAAAGAACTACACCGCCTCGAAAAACCCCAAAGACCCCGCCGGCCATTACCACTTTTACTGGCTCTACAGCGTCGAGCGGGTCGGCATCGCCGCAGGCTACAAGTACTTCGGCAAACACAACTGGTTCAAGGAAGGCGCCGAGCACCTCGTGAAGCGGCAGGGAGGCGACGGCAACTGGGGACAACTGCACGAAACCTGTTTCGCCATCCTGTTCCTCTATAAGGGCCGTGCCCCGGTCCTCTACAACAAACTCGAGTTCGACGGCACCTGGAACGCCCACCGCCGCGACATCGCCAACCTGACCGCCTACATCGAGAAGAACAAGGAACAGATGTTCCACTGGCAAATCGTGAGCCTCCGGGCTCCCGTGGCGGAACTGCACGACGCACCGGTCCTCTTTATCACGGCCGAGACCATCCCCGAGTTCTCCGACGACCACAAGAAGAAACTCCGCGCCTTCACCGACACCGGCGGCACGATTCTGCTGGAAGCCTCGTGCGGCAACCGGCAGATCCGCGAGTGGGCACGCGACTTCATCAAGGAGCTGTGGCCGGAGTGGGAACTGAAACCACTCGGCCCCGACCACGGGTCGTACCTGGACCCGCATAAACTGACGCAGCGGCCCGAGATCTTCGGCATGCACGATGGGCTCCGCACCTTCCTCTTCTACGCCATGGACGATATCTCATGCCCCTGGCAGACCAAGGCGCTGGCCGGCCGCAAGTACCTCTTCGACTGGGGCATCAACCTCTTTACCTACGCCACCGACCGCAGCCCCCTCCGGGCCAAACTGGCGTCGCGGCTGCCCCAGGAAAAAGACCGCTACCCCGGCCCGGCCCAGCCCGGCAAGAAGGCCGCCGTCACAATCACCCGCGTCAAGTACGACGGCAAAGGCTGGACGACCAACCACAACTACGGCGGGTGGAACCTCATCAAAGACTTCGCCCAGAAAAAGGCCAAGACCGCCCTGACCGTGAACGACGCCGGCACGTTGCCCGCGGACCTCGGCGACGCCGACATCGCGTACCTGACGGGGCCGGGCCCCATTGCCATGCCCGCCGACCAGCAACAGGCCCTGAAGGCGTACCTGGCCAAGGGGGGGTTCCTGTGGGCCGAGGCGGCGGGCGGCAACGCCGCCTTCATCGGCGCCTTCCAGAAACTGGCCCTCGGCCTGGGCCTGAAGATCAAACGCGTGCCGCAGACCGACCCGATTCTGAGCGGCCGGTTCGAGGGCGGCGCCAAGGGCCTCGGCCTGATCTCCGGCGTCCAGTTCAAGCGGTCGCTGCGGGTGTCGCGCCTGGGCCGAGCCCATGCCGAACTCATGGGCCTTTACGACGGCGAGAAACTCGTCGGCGTCTTCAGCCCGTTCGACATCGTCTTCTCGGCCACCGGCTACAACGCCTACGAATGCCGCGGGTACCAGGCCCAGGACGCCAAAGCCGTTGCCACCAACATCATCCTATGCTTGACGACTCGCTGAAAACGGCGTACAAAATCAGGTGATACCCGGCAAGAGGGTCGGCCCCGCGGTCGTATCGGGGCAAGCCCTCTGCGTACCCTACCGGCACGAAACGTGAACGAGTCGATGGAACGGGAACAAACCATGCCAACGCGCACCGCCGTGCTTATGGTTGTGACTGCCTTGCTGAGCGTGTCCCTGCTCTCTCCGGCGGCCCAGGCGCTGACCGACGATGACGTCGTCAAGGCCATCGAGAAAGGCCAGGAATGGCTCATGGGCCAACGGGGCGGCGACGGCGGGTGGGCCGAGAAGAAGTACCACGCGGCGCCCCAGCCGTGCGGGCACACCGAGATGGCCGTCTTCACCCTCGTCTATACGGGCATCCATCCGAACCGCGAGGCCGTCAGCGGCGGCATGGACGTCCTGCTCACCCGCAACCTCGACTACACGTACGCCATCTCGATGCGGTGCATGGCGTACGCGTACCTGCAGCGGAAACTCTCCGGCCAGAAACGCGACATGGTCCGCAAGGCCCTGAAACTGGACGCCATGTGGCTGTGCCAGGCCCAGGGCTCCCACGGTGGGTGGAACTACACGTCGCTGGGCGGGTCGGGCGGCCGGTACGACTTCTCGAACACGCAGATGGCCATTCTGGCCCTGCGCGAGGCCGCCTTGGCCGGATGCGAGATTCCCGAGGTCGTCTGGAAACGCTCCCAGCAACTCTACTTCGACAATCAGCAGAAGGACGGCTCGTGGGAGTACAACGGCAACAAGAAAGAGGGCTACGGCTCGATGACCGCCGCCGGACTCGCCTCCATCTTCATTACCATGGACAACCTGAACCTGGCCAGCGGGTGCCCCTGCAAGGGCGGCCAGAGCCAGCAGATGGGCGGCGACTTTGACCGGCGCGTCGATAGCACCCTCTTGTGGCTCGAAAAGAACTTCCAGCCCGACAAAAACCCCAAGAAGGGCGGCTGGGAACGGTACTGGCTCTACAGCGTCGAGCGAGTCGGCATCGCCGCAGGCTACAAGTACTTCGGCACGCATAACTGGTTCAAAGAGGGCGCCGAGCACCTCATCCGGTCGCAGGGCGGGTCCGGCAACTGGGGCGACATCCCCAACACCTGCTTCGGCATCCTGTTTCTCTTCAAGGGCCGTGCCCCGGTCCTCTACAACAAACTCGAGTTCGACGGCACCTGGAACGCCCACCGCCGCGACATCGCCAACCTGACCACGTACATCGAGAAGAACAAGGAACAGATGTTCCACTGGCAAATCGTCAGCCTCCGGGCTCCCGTGGCGGAACTGCACGATGCGCCGGTCCTCTTTATCACGGCCGAGTCCGTCCCCAAGTTCTCCGACGAACATAAGAAGAAACTCCGCGCCTTCACCGACACGGGCGGCACGATTCTGCTGGAGGCCTCGTGCGGCAACGCGAAGGTCCGACGGTGGGCCACCGACTTTATCAAGCAGATGTGGCCGGAGTGGGACCTGAAACCACTCGGCCCCGACCACGGGTCGTATGCGGACCCGCATAAACTGACGCAGCGGCCCGAGATCTTCGGCATGCACGATGGGCTCCGCACCTTCCTCTTCTACGCCATGGACGATATCTCGTGCCCCTGGCAGACCAAGGCGCTGGCCGGCCGCAAGTACCTCTTCGACTGGGGCATCAACCTCTTTACCTACGCCACCGACCGCAGCCCCCTCCGGGCCAAACTGGCGTCGCGGCTGCCCCAGGAAAAAGACCGCTACCCCGGCCCGGCCCAGCCCGGCAAGAAGGCCGCCGTCACAATCACCCGCGTCAAGTACGACGGCAAAGGCTGGACGACCAACCACAACTACGGCGGGTGGAACCTCATCAAAGACTTCGCCCAGAAAAAGGCCAAGACCGCCCTGACCGTGAACGACGCCGGCACGTTGCCCGCGGACCTCGGCGACGCCGACATCGCGTACCTGACGGGGCCGGGCCCCATTGCCATGCCCGCCGACCAGCAACAGGCCCTGAAGGCGTACCTGGCCAAGGGGGGGTTCCTGTGGGCCGAGGCGGCGGGCGGCAACGCCGCCTTCATCGGCGCCTTCCAGAAACTGGCCCTCGGCCTGGGCCTGAAGATCAAACGCATCCCGCAGACCGACCCACTCCTGAACGGCCGGTTCGAAGGCGGCGCCAAGGGCCTCGGCCTGATCTCCGGCGTCCAGTTCAAGCGGTCGCTGCGCGTGTCGCGCCTGGGCCGGGCCCATGCCGAACTCATGGGCCTTTACGACGGCGAGAAACTCGTCGGCGTCTTCAGCCCGATCGACATCGTCTTTTCGGCCACCGGCTACAACGCCTACGAGTGCCGCGGATACCAGGCCCAGGACGCCAAAGCCGTCGCCACCAACATCGCCCTCTACGTGACGACGCGAACCTGAGCCGCAACGCCGGGGAGGTGGCATCACGGGCACCGCGTGCGAACCGGGCACCGTGCCAAGGCGCCTCGTCCGCCGCGGCCCGTCGGGCGGCGGGCGGCGACGCGGCCCGAGCCGTTTGTCGCGCCTCCTGCCACGAGCCGTTGCCTGCCTGATCGCCGTCGCCTCGGCCGCCCGCGCCGCTCCGGCCGAGCCCCCGACCCCGGACACCCTGACCGACGCGCACGTGCGCGAGGCGATCGAGCGCGGCAAGGTGTACCTTGTGAGCCGGGCCCGGCCGAGCGGGGCCTTCTCGGGCGGGTCGTTCACCGAAGGCCGGACGGCCCTGGCCTTCATGACCCTTGCCTACATGGGCGAGCACCCCAACCGGCCTCACATGGCCCGGGCCCTCGACTACCTCCTCTCGCGCGACGCCGACGCCGATTTCGACGACCGCCAGGGCTATGCCGTCCCGATGCGGGCCATGGGCCTCTCGTACGTGTACCGCAAACTCCTGGGCGAGCGGCGCGACCGCGTGGCCGACCAGGTCCGCCGCGACCTCGCCCGCCTCCAGGAAGGCCAGACCGAGCAAGGCGGGTGGCGGTATCGCCTCCAGGCCGACGCCGACTACGACTTCTCGGTCACGCAATGGCCCATTCTGGCCTTCCGCGACGCCCATCGGGCCGGCCTGACCCCGGCCGACCTCCGCACGCACCTCCTGAAGGCCCGCGGCCTGTACCTGAAGCACCAGCAAACGAGCGGCGGGTGGTATTACCAGGACAAGAAGGAGCCGCCGTCCGGGTCGATGACGGCCGCAGGACTCGCCTCGCTCTATATCATCGCGGACTTCCTGGAGCCCGGCATGGGGTGCCCGTGCATGACGAACGGGCGTAGCCCGCACCGGCTGACGCCGACGGCCCGTGCCATCGACGCCGCCCTCGACTGGGTCGCCGAGCACTTCAGCGCCGAGAAGAACCCCGGGGCCGAGAAGATCGGCAAGAACGAGACCCGCTACTGGCTCTACTGCGTGGAGCGGGTCGGCATCGCCGCCGGGTACAAATACTTCGGCCGGCACAACTGGTACCGCGAAGGCGCCGCCGCCCTCGTGGCCGACCAACGCACCAACGGGTCCTGGAACCGCACCATCGAAGACACCTGTTTCGCCCTGCTGTTCCTCTACAAGGGCCGGGCGCCCGTGCTCGTGAACAAACTCCAGTTCGACGGCATCTGGAACGCCCATCCCCGCGACGCGGCCAACCTGACCCACTACATCGAGACCGCCAAGGAACAGATGTTCCACTGGCAGATCGTGGACACCGGCGCCCCGCTCGCGGAATGGCACGACGCCCCCCTGCTGTACATCACTGCCGAGGGCCAGCCCGACCTGACCGACGACCAGGCCCGCCGCCTCCGCCGCTTCACCGACACGGGCGGCACGATCCTCGTCGAGGCGTCGTGCGGCAACCCGGTGGTCCGCCAGTGGTTCGAGACGCTCGCCCGGAAGACCTGGCCCGAGTGGGACCTTCAGGACCTGGGACCCGACCATCCCGTCTGGGAGGCCTCGAACCGCCTCGAGACCCGGCCCGAGATCCGCGGTATCCACGACGGTGTCCGCACCGCCGTCTTCTACAGCCCCGACGACGTCTCCTGCGCCTGGCAGACCCGCGACCTCGCCCGGAAGCGGTACCTCTTTGACTGGGGCATCAACCTGTACACCTACGCCACCGACCGGTCGCCGCTGCGGGCCAAACTCGCCCAGCGCGCACCCGCCGCACACGACGACCGGTTCACCCGGACCGTGACGGCGGGTCCGACGAAACGGCTCGTCGTCGCCCGTCTCCGCCACACCGGCAACTGGGCCGTCGGGGCCAACTACGGCGGCCTCGCGCGCCTGGCCGAGGCCGTCCGCGACCGCACCGGCATGCTCCTGGAGATGCCCGACCCCTGCGACCCGCCGGTTAACACGGGCGGCACGCGGGCGGCCGACCTCGACCCGGCCACGGTGGCTTATCTTGCCGCACCCGGCCCGTACACGCTGAACGCCGACGAGCGGGAGGCCCTGGCCCGCTACCTTGCCGCCGGCGGGTTTCTCGTCGTCGAGGCCGTGACCGGATCGCGCGACGCCGTGCACGCCACCTACCAACTGGCCAAGACGCTTGGCTGGACCCTCACACGCCTGCCGGACACGCATCCCCTCGTCAGCGGCATGATGGACGGGGCCGAGGGGTACAACCTCGCACGCAACGTCACGTTCCGCCGGGCCGTCCGCACCCGCGAACCCGACCGCGACCGGGCCGAGTTCTGGGGCCTCACCGCCGGCGACCGCCTCGTGGGGCTCCTGTCGCCCTACGACATCGCCTTCAGCCTGACCGGGTACGAGGCGTTCGACTGCCGGGGCTACGCCCCGCGCGACGCCGCCGCCGTCGCAACGAACCTGGCCCTCTACCTCTCGACCATCCGGACGGACAGGTAGGCCGCGGCGTGCCGCGGTAATACCCTTGCGGCTTGCCGGGTGTCGGTTGTGGCTTGTGGCTTGCTGCCTTGAAGGAGACCGCCGATGCGTACCGTTCTGCCGTTCGCCGTGACCCTGGCCCTTTTCGTGTCCTCCGGTGCTGCCGATCCGGTGGCCACGGCCCCCGTGTTCTCCGTCGTGGAACTCGCGCTGGAAGGCCCGACGTGCGGCCCGGCCGACGCCCCCGCCCGCGACGTCACGCTCACCGCGACCTTCCGTCACGAAAGCGGTGACCCGGCCTACACCGTCCACGGCTTCTGGGACGGCGACGGGCGCGGCGGCGTGCGGGGCAACGTCTTCAAGGTCCGCTTCTGCCCGACGGTGGCGGGGCGA
>Ga0272441_10005103_pt1 | contig 23152 bp, 9 predicted proteins | sample SSMProp6N_FD_193582 | JGI IMG/M metagenome (GOLD analysis project Ga0272441, IMG submission 193582) | Marine sediment archaeal communities from Little Sippewissett salt marsh, Falmouth, MA, United States - SSM-Prop-6N | ecosystem: Environmental > Aquatic > Marine > Wetlands > Sediment ...
TGCCGATCGAGTTCCCATCGGCCGGTGACCCAGGCGTGGAAGTGAGCAGACACAACAGCTTTGGACAAACGACAGTACGCGGCCGAGGCGGCTTGCCTCGACGACTGCGGGTATCGGTGCAGGATAGACCTTTCCACATACTTCTACTTCGCTTGGCTGATCGCGAAGGAGGGACTGCAACATGAGAATCGGATGGAGATGCTGTTTTGTGGCTCTGGTCGCGTTGGCGACCACGACGGGGGCTTGGGCGATCAACGCCGGCGACATCGCGCTGATCGGGTATCAGGCCGATAACCCCGACACGCTGGCATTCGTTGCCCTGGCGGACATCCCCCCGGGAACGGAGATCCGCTTCACGGATTGTGGCTGGCAGCTAGCGGGCGGATTCCGTGCCAGCGAGGGTGGCGTCCAGTTCACCGCCGCGAGCCTCATCACGGCGGGAACGGTCGTGCAGCGCGCGTACCCGTTCGACTCCGGCGAGTGGAGCGTGAACAACGAGGGATTCTCGAACAACCTCGCGCTGTCGACCAGCGGCGATCAGATCCTGGCCTTCGAGGGCGTCGCGGCGACACCCACGTTTTTGTACGCGATCAACAACGACGACGCGGGCTGGAGTGATGCGACGTCGTCGAACACGACCGCGCTGCCCACGGGGCTTGTGGACGGGACCACCGCCGTAAACATCGGTGGCCCGCCCGAACTCGACAACGGCTACTACGACCCGACGCTCGGGATCACGACCGGCTCGCAGGCGGAGCTGCTTGCCGCCATCAGCGATTCGAGCAACTGGACCAAGGATGATGGTCTGGTGACGTTCCCGACATGGAGTTTCACGGTAACGGGCGGTCCGACGACGGGTGCGTGCTGCGTCGGCGAGGTGTGCAGCGTGGAGACGCAGGACTACTGCGAGAACACACTCGGCGGTGTGTATCAGGGCAATGGAACGGACTGCGATCCAAACCCGTGCCTGAGTCAGCCGTGCAGCACGATTGCCGAGGCGAAAGCGGCCGGGCCGGATGTGGGTGTCCGCCTGTGCGAGGTGGTTGTGGCTTCGATCACCGACCTGGTGAGCAGTGCCAATTCCAAAAGCTTCACGGTTCAGGACGCGACGGGCGGTATCACTGTGTACGGCACGAACGAGGACATCGACGGCCTGCTCACCGGGATCGTTGAGGGCGACGCCGTCACGCTCGAGGGCATGACGGGTGAGTTTGCGAGCCTGTTCCAGCTCAATTCGCCGTTCACATTCATCTCCGACGACGGGTTCGTCGGCGTTCCGACTCCGATCACCGCGACCTCGGCCGATTTCCAGGATGGCAGCCCGACGGCCGAAGGTCTTGAGAGCATGCTTGTGCGCGTCGAGTGTGTGTATTTTGCGGACGCCGGCGGCACGTTCGAGGGCATGACGGACTACGCCGTGACGGACGCGACCGGCGCATTCGTCGTGCGCGTGGCGACGAATGAGCTCAACCTTGTGGGCACGACGATTCCGACGAGCCCGATCGACGTCGTCGGTGTCCTCAGCCAATACGACTTCGAAGAAGGTACGAGCGGCTACCAGCTCCAGTTGCGGAGCACGGCCGACCTGATTCCGAATGCCGGCTGCCCCGATCCCAGCGGTGCCTGCTGCGTGGGCGAGGTGTGCACGATTGTCACGCAGTTTGAGTGTGAGATCACGATGGGCGGCGTCTACCAGGGGGACGGAACCAGTTGCGATCCGAACCCGTGTGTCGAGTTGCCGTGCAGCACGATCGCCGATGCCCGCGTCGCCGGAACGGGTGTGGAGGTTCGCCTGTGCGACGCTGTGATCGCGTCGGCGACGGACCTCGTTTCCAGTTCGACAGTGAAGAGCTTCACACTCCAGGATGCGACGGGCGGCATTACCGTGTACGGCAGCAACGAGGAGATTGATGCCATCCTCGGCACGCTCGCGTTTGAGGGTGACAGCATCACGCTCGAGGGCTTCACGGACAGCTACAACGGGTTGTTCGAACTCTCGGCAGAATTCACGTTCATCTCGAACAACGGGTACGTTGGCGTTCCGGCGCCGGTGATTGTCTTCGGCGAGGAGTTCGATTCGTCCAGCCCGACGGCTGAGGACTACGAGAGCGAGTTGGTGACCGTCGAGTGCGTGACGTTTGCCGATGGGGGCGGCACGTTCCAGGGACTGACGAATTACACCGTCAGCGATGCGACGGGGTCCTTCACGGTCCGCGTCGCCACGGGCGACCTCGACCTGATCGGTGAGCCCATCCCGGAAGGCACCGTCAACGTGACGGGCGTGTTCAGCCAGTACGGCGGGTACCAGCTTCTCGTGCGGAGCATCGCTGACATCGTTGACAACCCGAACTGCGGTCCGGCGACCGGCGCTTGCTGCGTCGCCGGCACGTGCACTGTCCAGGCCGCGGACGATTGCGCGATGCTGGGCGGCGAGTACATCGGCGATGGCACGGCCTGCGAGCCGGGAATCTGCCCGGTGCCGGTCTACGGCGGTGACATCGCTTTGGGTCTGAGCCAAGCGGTCCGTTTCGAGACGGCCGATCACGTTCGCGGTGGCGTCAAGGTCGGGTCCTGGACCAGCGAGCCGTACTTCCAGTCGATGGAGTTCGATAACAGCGGTGGCATCCTGCACAGCGCCACCGGCAACCTGCTGGCCACCGCCTACGGCCCGGATCCGCAGGAAGAGCCGGATCCGAACCTGCACGGCGGCACGCTGTACAACGTGGCGACGAACGGCACGAACGGCAGCGAAGTCCTGTATCGCTGGAACACGCTGCTGGGCGGGATCGAGACGACGCGGATCGGATCCGTGAGCGTTAGCCCCAACAACGAGTATGTCGCGGCGTTTGGCACCGACACGAAGAACCTGTACGTGCTCGAGTACAACGCCGGCGCGGCGATCGGCACGGGCAGCGGAGCGGCGATCACGAATGCGTGGGCGCACGTCCCGACCGCGGTTCCGGGAGGTGGCACGCAGGGAACGAAGTGGCTCGATGATGACACCGTGCTGCTGTACACGATCTCGTTCATCCCCGGGCTGACTGATCTGTCGACCGTTGACTTCGACGCGGGCTCCGGCAGCTTCGTCCAGACGGTTCGGTTCTCGCCGGCCGTCACCGGCATGCTGATCGGCACGGACGGCTTCACGTCGGTCGAGTACAACCCGAATGTGTCGCCGTACGTGTATTGCCTGTATTCCACCTTCACGGATGCCAGCTACACGACGCTGACGGTGGTTGATCCGGCAACCTGGGCGCAGGTGAACCAGATTCAGCTCGGCGGCAGCCTTGAGACTGGGCGTGAGCTGGCCCTCGGTCCGGACGGCTATCTGTACATCTCGCAGTACGCGGGCGGTTCCGGCGTGCGGTCGTACATCGATCGCCTCGACACGGCTGACGCTGCGATTTGGACCGATAACACGAGCCTCGATTACTACATGATCGATGGCCCGTATTCGACGTACAACGGTCTGGATGTGGCCTTTGGTGAGGCGCAGCCCACGGGTGCCTGCTGCATCGGCGAGTTGTGCTCGGTTGTGGCGGAGACCTTCTGCCTGGGCGCCGGTGGCACCTACCTCGGCGACGGCACGAGCTGTGTGCCCAACCCGTGCCTCGGATGCAGCACCATCCCGGAGGCGAAGGCGGTGGGCACGGGCGTCGATGTCAAGCTGTGCGAGGTCGTCGTGTCGTCAACGATTGACCTGGTCTCCAGCACCAATTCGAAGAGCTTCCAGGTTCAGGAGGCTACCGGACTGGGCGGGATCACGGTTTACGGTGGCAACGATGACATTGATGCGCTGCTGGCCCTGTGCGGTGTCGGTGACAGCATCACGATCCAGGGCACGACGGATGCCTACGCGAACCTGTTTGAGCTTGCAGGTCCGTTCGCCTTCCACGCCAACCACGGCTACGTGGGTGTCACGCCGACGACGGTGACGTCGGCCGATCTCCTGGATCTGAGCCCGACGGCGGAGGCCCTGGAGAGCATGCTCGTGACCATCGAGTGCGTGACGTTCACCGAGACCGGGTTGTTTGAGGGTGCGGCGAGCTACACCGCGAGTGATGACAGCGGCTCGTTCACCGTTCGCGTCCCGACGTACGACCTCGACCTCGTTGGCCAGCCGATCCCGACCGACGCGGTGACGCTGACCGGTATCTTCAGCCAGTTCAGCTTCAGTGATCCGCAGGCGGGGTACCAGTTCCTGCTGCGAGGCCAGGCGGACATCACGCCGTGCCAGGAGCTGTGTGCGGGTGACATGGATTGCGACGGTGATATCGATTTCGACGACATCAACCCGTTCGTTGAGGCGCTCGCCGGGGCGGCGGTCTGGCCATATCCGGACTGCCCGTGGCTCAACGGCGACTGCGACGGCGACGGCGATGTCGACTTCGACGATATCAACCCGTTCGTGGCCCTGATCGGGACGACGTGCCCGTAGCCACGTTCGCGTCGACTGAACATTGAGTCTGTGGACTGACGGCAGCAGGCCGGTGGAATCCTCCGCCGGCCTGCTGTCTTGCGCCCGCGGTTTGGGTCCACGCTCTGGCGCTTCACACTCCGCGTAGCGGCGGCCGATAAGGTGGGCTAGAGTACGGCGCGCACCGGCGAGGCCGCCGCGCGCCGACTCGTGAACCGCCGCGGGTCGTTTGGGTTGACAGGGATGTTCATGAGCGACAAGCAGGCGCATGCCCAGAGATTGCTCCGGAGCGGTGCCACGGGGCTTCAGGCCGTGCTCATTGTGCTTGCGCTCTCCGTTCCCGTCTGGGCCATCCTGTCCGCGATCAGCGCCGTGTGGGACCCCGCCAACGCCGAGGATCTCAAGTCGCTCGTGAACCTGTCGCGGTGGATGGCACTGCTGCGGAACACGGCGATCGTGTGTGGCGTGGCGGTGGTCACGGCGGGTGTGTTGGGCGCGCTGTTGGGGCTGTTGTCCACACGCACGGACATGCCGGGGCACCGGTTGCTGACGGGTGCGGCGCTGTACGGCGCATGCGTGCCGGTCTACATCAGCACCGTCTTCTTCTTCGCTGTGATCTCGAAGAACGCGCTGATCGGCGCCGGCGTGACGTGTGGTTTCCTGTACGGCCTGGCTTACACGCCGCTGGCGACGTTGATTCTGGGGGCGGCGTTTCGATCGTCCGACCGAGGGCTTGAGGAGCAGGCGCTGCTGGACACGGGGCCGTGGTCGGTTCTTTGGAGAGTCACGATTCCGCAAGCGGTGTGGGGGTTCGTGGTTCTCGGGCTCGTCGTTCTGCTGTTTGTCGCGACGGATTTCACGATCACCGACATCCTGACGGTGCGCACATTCGCCGAGGAATGCTACAGCCAGTACCAACTGTACCGGTGTCGCCTCGGGCCGTTGCTGACGGCCGTGCCGATTCTGATCGTGTTGGCGGTGTTGCTTGTGAGTGCCCAGGTTCGCTACCGGTTCTTCGGGGAGCAATCGCCGTGGCAATTCGGTACGCGGCCGCGCGTTCTGTCGCTGGGATCGTGGCGCTGGGTGTGTGCTGGGCTTTGTGTTGTCGCGGTCGTTGGTGGCGCGGGTGTGCCCACGGCTGTGTTGCTATCGAAGGTCGAAAGTGCAGCCGGGTTTGCGACGAGCTACGTGGGCGTCCAGCCGGATTTGCTGACATCGCTGTCGCTGGGGCCGGCGGGGGCGACGATCGTTGTTCTGGGTGCACTGTGGCCGGCGTGGGCCGTGGCGCGGGGCGGGCGTCTGGCGCGTTGGGGCATCGGTTCGATGCTCGTGCTGCTTCTGGCCCTGCCAGCGCCGGTTGTCGGCATCAGCCTGATCGAGATGCTCAACCGGCCGGGGCCGTGCGGTTGGCTGTATGATCGCCCGCTGGTGGTCGTTTTCGGGTACTTCGTTCGGTTTCTTCCGATTGGCATTTTGCTGCTCATCCCGGGAGCCCGCCGTGTGCCTCACGAACTGGAGTGGGCGGCGCGCGTCGACGGGTGTGACTGGGTCGGTGTGCAGCGGCATGTTCGCTGGCCGGCGATGGTGACGGATATTGGCATCGTGTGGCTCGTCGTGCTCGTGCTGTGTTTCGCGGAGCTGGGAACGACGAACCTCGTATTCCCACCCGACTGGGCCACGGCGTCGGTGCGAGCCTTCACGCTGATCCACAACGGCGTCTACCGTGATCTTGCGGTCTTGGCGCTCGTGTCGATTGCGTTCATCCTGTTGCCCTGGGTCTTGCTCGCGTGGTTGCTCAAACGCACGCTGACGGGCGCGCGGGTGCGCGCGTAGCCGTCGGCCGGGAGGATCTGCAATGAGGAATCGGACCATCGTGCTGGTGCTGTTCGCGACCGGCGCTGTTGCCCTTGTTGGTGGCTGCGGCAAGTCGGAGGAAGAGGTCATCGTGTACACGGCGCTGGATCGCCAGTTCTCTGAACCGATCCTGCAGCAGTTCACCAGGGAGACCGGCATCAAGGTGCGTCTCGTTGACGACACCGAGTCGACGAAGACCGTCGGCTTGGTCAACCGCATTCGATCAGAGGCCAATCGGCCGCGCTGCGATGTCTTCTGGAACAACGAGATCCTGAACACGCTCCGGTTGAAGAGCGAGGGGATGCTGCAATCGTGCCGGCCATCCGAGGCGGTGAACTACCCCGAGTCGTATCGCGATGCCGAGGGCTACTGGCATGGCCTGGCGGCGAGGGCCCGCGTGATCATCGTCAATACCGATCTGGTCGAGCCGGAGGAGATGCCGTCATCGATCAAGGACCTCTCCGATCCGAAGTGGAAAGGGCAGGCTGGCATCGCCAAGCCGCTTTTTGGGACGACGGCGTCGCACGTGGCCTGTCTGTTCGCACTGCTTGGCCAGGATGAGGCCGCCGCCTTGCTGGCCTCGTTCAAGGAGAACGGCGTTCAGGTCGTCGCCGGCAACAAGACCTGTGCTGAGATGGTTAGCGCGGGTCGATTGGCGTTCGGTCTGACGGACACGGATGACGCGATAATCGAGAAGGAAGCCGGCAAGCCCGTCGCGATTGTGTTCCCGGATGGCGGGCCGGACGAGATGGGGACATTGCTGCTGCCGAACACGCTGGGGCTGGTGGCGGGTTGTCCGCACCGGGAGGCGGGTATTCGTCTGATCAACTACCTGCTGTCCGCGGAGGTTGAGGAACGGCTGGCGGAGGGGCCATCGGCGCAGATTCCGTTGCATGCGAAGGCTCGAAAGCGCTCCCGAGCCTGCGAGTTGAGCGATTTGCGGCAGATGGAGGTGGACTTCGCGGAGGCTGCCGAGGTGTTCGAGGTGGCCTCGCAGCATATTGAAGACCGTTTTCTCGCACCGTAGCTCCCCGCTGGACGGGGCGTGGTGGGTTATGGGGCCTGTGCCCGGGGGCACTGGCGTCATCTCGTTTAGCGGAAGTATGTTACGCGTTGCAGCAGCGGCCGCGCAGTGGTATAATAGACGTCAGAGTGGGATTCGGTGGACCGGTCGCGTCGAAGCGGTCGGGAAGGGTTTCTTGGACCCAAATCACGATCAGGGGTGACTGTTCGGTACGGGCAGGCTAATGCCCGAATGATTCCGAGAAGCGCGGACGCTCCGAAAGCGCTTGCGATGTAGAGAAGGAGCTATAGAGGTTCACGGACTGCGATGTCCGTGTTTTTGTCTGGTTTGGTCGGTATGGGTGTGCTGCCGACCGGGCAACGGGGGGGACGGGGTGCGGGTGTGACGGGAAGGCTCTTCATACGGGCCGGTTTGCCGACGCTGCGCAGGCGGCGGGCTCTCATTGCGCTGCTGCTAGGGGTTATCGAGGGGTGCACGCTGCTGGCGTTCAGTGGTGGTTGTGAGCGGGCGCCGGCGCAAGAGCCCGTGGCCAACGTTGCGTTTGCGGCGGACTTGGCCAGGCCACGCGGGGTGGCCGTCGCACCATCAGGACGTGTGTTCGTCGTCGACATGGGCGGGTTTGTGACGCGGTTCTCGGCGGCGGGGCAGTTCGAGCACAGATGGGGTCTTCCTGATCAAGACAGAGGCACGCCGACGGGCTTGTTCGCTGATGATCGCGAGCGGGTTTTCGTGGCGGACACGCACAACAGTCGCGTGCTGGTGTATGACGTCGACGGGCGCGAAGTGGGACGTTTTGGCACGCTTGGCACGGGGCCGGGGGAGTTCCTGTACCCGAATGACGTTGTGGTAGGCCGGGACGGGATCATCTACGTCAGCGAGTACGGCGGGAATGACCGCGTCAGTTCATTCACACCCCAGTTCGAGTTCATTACGAGCTTTGGCGGTCCGGAAAGCGCGCCGGCGGCGCTGGCTGGGCCGTACGGCATGGCGATGGACGCAGCCGGGACGCTGTGGGTGGCGGATACTGGGAACCACCGGGTGTGCCGATTTGATCGTGAGGGCGCTCTGATCCAGACGATCGGGGGCGTGGGTAAGGCGCGGGGGGAATTGCGCTACCCGCATGACATCGCCTGGATCCCGAATGGCCAACGGGCCGGGGATTCGCGCGGGGGGCTCGTGTTGGTTTGCGAGAAGGCGAACCACCGCGTCCAGGTGTTTTCGACGGATGGTTGCGTGCGCGCGTTGTGGGGCGCCCCGGGACGAGGAAACGGTCACCTCGATAGCCCGACAGGAATTGCTGTCGTAGCGGGACGAGTGCTCGTGGCTGACGCGGGCAACAACCGTGTGGTCGTTGTCCGGCTCGAATCTCTGTTGGCGGATGAGGGTGTTGGGGCATTGGCAGCGGCAACGCCCCAGCCGCCAGTTGACTGATGCTCGATTGACGAGGAACGGATGAAGATTGGAACCGGGCACCGAACGGTCAGCACCAGGACGGGTGTTTCCTGGGGCGTGCGCGTGATTGCGGGCGTGTTGGCCGTGTGGTGGGTTGGCGGTGTCGCAGGTCAGACGAAGGGGGTAACGGCGACGTCGCAGCCGAGCGAGACCGCGAGATCGAGTCCTTCGCGGACTCTGCTGCGCGTATCGCCGGAAGAGTTCGCGCGGGTTGAGGCCCAGTTCAGCCCCGAACTGCGTGGGATTCGTGCCAGGTATCGCAGGTTGCGGACCATCAGGGATCCGGATCGTCTGAAGCGGGTGATGCGTGATCTGGCGGCGGAGGTGCAGGGGCTGTTGCCGACGCGTGATCGGTCGGAGTTGCCGCAGTGGCTGAAGCTTCAGGAAGACGCATACGTCGTGATGGGGGACATGAAACGTGCTCTGCAAGTGCTGAAGCGTCGCTATGACCGTCTGAAGGAGACGGTGGGTGTGGACGCGGCTGTGGAGCAGGCTTTCCGAGAGGCGTTGTCGGCCTTGGGGCACCGCGAGTACCCGCGGGCGGTGGCGATGTACCAGCGTGCGGACACGCTCAGCGGCGCCAGCTCGGTGCGTTTCCGGGCGGTGATGGGAGCGGCGGAGATCGTGTCCATGCGCGATGGCATGGAAGCGGCTGTCAGCAATTATCTCTCGATTGCCAACCAGTACATCGACGAGTTCCCGGAGCTTGCGCGTGCGGCGCATGTCCGGGCAGCCGAGGAGTACTTCCGTAATTACCGGCTCGAGGATGCAATCAACGAGCTGGTCACTATTGAGGCCGCCTATCCCGGTACCGAGGAAGCCGAGAGAGTGCGGCACGCGCGTCGCCGGTGGATTGACCTGGCGATTGAGGAGGCCGAGGCCCGCCGGCGTGCGGGTGGCTCGGCTGGCGAGGTGACGGATGTGGAGAGCGTCCGTCAGGAGTAGTTGCCGTTGTGTGAACCGGGTTGTGAGCCCGTATTTGATTGTGTGAGAGCCCGGCGCCGTTGGGTGCCGGTGTCACCGGAGGGCATCAGGGCTGCGCTGACGGACAGGCAGCGACGTTTGCGATAGCCAGAGGAGAGCAAGCACCATGTAACGGAAAACATCAACAACCAGGACGCGACCGGAGGTTGTGACTCGGACGCGAGATCGTGTTTCTTTGCCGCACGCGACGTGGCGCATGCCCGCGTGGCTCGCGTGCCTGGCGGCCCTGGCGGTGATCATCGCCGTTGGCCCGGGCAGCGCGCTCGCGCACTACTGTTGCGGGTGCTTCTCGACCTCGGTCGGCGTCTCGCCGGCCAACCCGGCCCCCGGGGAGTCGATGACGATTACCCTGCACGCCAACTATTGCCGGTGCATGGACACCCAGTGCCACGGCGGAGGGTTCTTCTGCGCGATGGGCCCGACCACGGTCTACATCGAGCTCGAAGGCTATGGCCCCGTGTTCCAGCATTCCGTTGAGTTCACGGCCACGCCGGACGCGCCGCAAAATCGCGATTTCCCCTTCAGCTTCACACCGACGCAGGTGGGGGCGTACACGGCGTACGCCTCGGGGCCGTGCGGCGTATCATCGCCGACGTACTTCGCGGTCGGGTGTGACGGCACGTGCGAGGGTCTTGGTGGCGAGAACGCATGCCCCTCGTGTCCGGAGACGATTCCGGCCCCGACGATCCAGTTGATGAAGTCGGACAACATCATCCGAACGGTGTGCCCGACCGACTGCGAGGCCGAGAACGAGGATGCGAAGGGCGAGCGGGTGACGATCCGCGTTAATGGCGGGTCAGCCCGCTGCTACACCCTGAATGTGCAGGCCAGCGGAGCTGTCGAAGTGCTTTCGCCGCCACCTAGCCAGGGCACGTGGACCGGCGAGTTGTCCTTCGAGGTGCAGGGGTTGATCGGCGTGGGGTCTGTCTCGGTGACGGCCCGTTTGTTTGACTTCGACGCTGACAACATGTGCTGGAAGGAATCGTCCGAGGCCTCTGCGACGTTCCAGGCGCGGCCGGATGATGATTGTGAGTGTCCGGATTGTCCGGCCGGGGGCCGCGGGCGCAATGGTGGTGCGGTGCGCGCGGTGCCGGTGCTGGGTACGCTCTCGCTGGGTGATGTCGAGCTGTCGGTGCACGCGGGGCGATCGAATCTCCTGCGCGTGCCGAAGATCGTCGCTGTTCATCCCAACGGCGACGTGGAAGTGCTGCTGCCGGACCGCGCGAACCCAGTGGTTTTCCGGCCCGACTCCGGTTTTCTGGAGGGCTGGGTGCTGGGCGGGTTGAAGCGAGACTTCATCCAGTTGTCCAACATCTTTGAGGGGCGGACGTACCGGTTTGAATCCACGGCCGTTGGCCCTTATCCGTATCGGCTTCAGAAGATCAAGCGCCTGGATGGTTCGACGCACAGTTCCTATGTGTACGACGTCAACGGCGTTCTGACCGAGGTTCACGTCGGTGCGGCGGTGTCGACGACGTACTTCGAGCTTGCGTACGACGGTGGGGGGAACCTCGCGACCATCACGCCAGTTGTCAATGGCGTGGCTGATCTCGACCGGGCGATATCGCTCGTGTGGGACGGCGATCTGGTCATCGGTGCCGACGGTATCGTGTGCCCGACGTGTGGTGGCGATTCGCGGCGTTACTACTTTGACGCGGGCGGTCTGCTGGTTCGCGTGACGAACCGGGACGGGATCGACCTGGAGTACTACACGTACGACACGCAGGATCGCCTGATTCAGCATGACCAGCTCGATATGAACGACGTGATGGTCACTGATCGCGTCGTGGAGTATGCGGAGGACGGCGATATCCTGGTCGTGTCGCACCACGAGCGTGTGTCGGATGCCGAGGAGCGCATTCAGGTCGAGTACTACGATGACGCTGGTCGCATCATCCAGGTTGATCGGTACGTGGACCTCTTCCCGCACGGCAGCATCCCGAGTGGCGACGTGTTGACGACGACCTACGGGTACTTGAGTGAAGAAGACCCGGACGTCGGCATCACGGTCGAGACGTTTGAGATCACGAACCCGGCCGGCGTCGCGGATGTGTCGGTCGTGAAGACGTTCGCGGACGGCCTGCCGGTGTTCCTGCCGGACGACTCCGAGAGCGAAGGTTGGGTTATCCCGAACGAGTCGTTCGAGATGGCCGGGATGCAGGAAGGCGATGCGGCTCTTTGTCCACAGATCGCCGGTTCGACGGCGACGACGACCTTCGAGGTCGCGGTCGATGGCACGTACCAGCTTTACACGCTGGTGCACCCGGCCGCCGGCTACATGCCGGGCGATTACATGTGTGTCGAGTACTCCGTGGCTGGTGGCGGCGGCACGTTCTTTGAGGGATACGGGTATTACGAAGACGGCGATCCGTGGTTGCGTCTATACGATTCGTGCGAGGACTACGGCGTCGCCGGGCACGAGCATGCTGGGTGGGATCTTCTGGGCGGCGAGACGTACGTGCTGACGGTCGTATTCGTGGACATGGTGCCGGCGGTCAACTTGCCCGAGGGCTGGGGCGTCGACGCCGTGGCGCTGTCGCGTTTCGAGGCGGACCCCGCGCTGTTCCCGACGGCTTCGTACCAGGCGGTCACGGGGCGGGCGCAGTATCAGCGGCAGTACGTTCGAGGAACTGACGGATCGGTGACGCGATCGTCGGTCGTGTTCTACTCGTTCAACCCCAACATTTCCTCGTACCAGACGCTGTACCGGATGAATCCGCACGGCGGTGTGACAGACTACACCTATGACAATATGACCGGCATGGTGGTCCTGGAGGAAGGCCCGGCCGTGCTGCCCATCGATTGGCCGGGGATGCCGGTGCGCTACACGCAGTCTTACGTGTACGACGACAACAACCGGCTCGTCCGCAAGGGCGTTACGAGCTCGGATGCGTCGGGCGAGGTCTTCACCGACTACACCTATGACGAATACGGTCGTGTGCTGACAATGACGGAGGATGCCGACGGTGCGCCCGCCGAGCAGGCCGTGACGCAGCATACGTACAGCATCTACGGTGAACAGACGACAACGACCGACCCCTGCGGCAACGTGACCGAGAATGTATACGGCGTGGCGGGTCGGCTCCAGTACGTGGTTGGCTATGCTGGTGCGCTGGGTGGTGACGTTCTGGCCGAGGCGGAGTACGAGTACGATCAGAGCGGCTACGTGGTGCGCGTGAGCCATGCGTTCGACACGCAGCCATTCCCGCTGCACACGCCCGCCGAGTGGGCCGACACGGTGTACACGCGTGATCTGATGGGGCGCAAGCTGTCGGAAAGCGTGCCGGGGCCGGGTGGTGGCACGCTGATCACGACGATCGCCTACGACTACCAGGATCAGGTCATCGAGCAGGTCAATCCGGATGGCTCGATTGCCCGGCTGACGTACAACGGAGCGGGGCTGGTCACATCCGAGTCGCTGGAAGGCACCGGCGTGGCGCCGCTCCTCAAGACCCACACCTACAACGGCGTGGGGCAGCTCGTCGGCGACGAGCGACCGGACACGGGCCTGACGACCTACGAGTACGACGTCTTCGGGCGGGTCAGCGCTGTCATCGACGCGGCTCGGACGGAGTACACGTACGATCTGGCTGGCGATCGAACGCGCAAGCTGGTTCTGGACGCCACGACGAGCGACGCCATCAGCGATGAGACTGTCGACTACGATGTGCTCGGGCGTATGATCCGCAGGCGAGCGCGTCTCGAAGAGGGCGTTGACGGTGCGGACGACCCACTGACGCTGACCGGGTACGACGCGGCCGGACGCGTTCGGGCCGTGATTGGCAAGGCCAACGGTAGTACCGACGAGAATGCGTACGAAGCGGGCGACCAGTACGTCCTGAACACGCACAACGCCCTGGGGCAGAGGATCTCACGTGTCGATGGCGTCGGTCAGCAGATCGACTACGCGTACGACCTGTGCGACCGGCTGATCAGCCGCACGGTCGATCCGGCGAATCTCGCGCTGGCGACAACGTATCAGTACGACGCGTTGGATCGCCTCGCTCGGCAGACGGATCCGGCGGGGTATTACACGGAGACGGTTTACGACACGCAGGGTCAGCCAGTGCAGGTGACCCAGCATCAGCCAGATGGGACGCCTCTGTCGCGGTCGATCACCGAGTACGACTCGGGTGGCCGGCGTCTGCGCAGCGCGGTTCTCTTGGATCCGACGGCCACGACGATCGACAACGCTACAGACGCGGTCGAAGAGCAGGTGTACGACGCTGTCGGCCAAGTCGAGTCTGTGATGCGCTACGCGGATGGTGTGGCGCGGGCGGTGACGCTGGAGTACGACGGGATCGGTCGGCGCACAGTGGTGCACTGGCCGGTTGAGCCCGCGACGAACCGCGGCGAGTTTGAATATGACGCGGTTACGGGGCTGGTGAGTCGCCGTGTTGAGCACGATGCGCTTGGCGCGCGCGAGGCGCTGTACGCATACGACGAATTCGGCCGGAACGTGACGACCACGGTGCATGGTGCGGGCGTTGCGGATCGGGCGACGACGCGCGTGTTCGACGCGCTCGGTCGCAAATTGGAGTTCGTTTCGCCGGATGGCCAGGTGCAGCGGCAGGAGTTTGACCTGGCCGGTCACACCACGCACACGTACGAGGATGACGCGGGTCTGGGTCGTCACACGGAGTGGGGTTTTGATCGGCTCGGTCGGACGGTCAATGTGACCGCCTACGACGATGACGGACCGCCGCAGGTGACGACGTATGATTTTGACGCGGCTGGCCGACTCCAGCGGAAGGTGGCGTCGGATGGTGCCGAGGTCGCCCTGCAGTACGACTCGGCCGGGCGTGTGATCTCAGAGAGCGACCCGCGCGGGTTTGTGATTGCGTACACCTATGACAATCGTGACATGCGCGTGGCCCGCACGATCACCGATCCTGGATTCGGGATCAGCGACACGTTTGCCTACGACGGTTTGCGCCGGATGACGCTGGCGAAGACCGATGCGGATAACGAGGTTCAGTTCGCGTACAACCCGCTGGGTCATCAGACGCAGCAGACGCAGAAGATCGCGGGCGTTTCCAGGGTTATCGACATCACACGCAACCAGCTCGCGGAGCGCAAGTCGATCAGCGTCCCGAGTGGCCCTGTCGTGACGTACGAGTATGATGCCCAGGGCATGCCGACAGTGATTCGTCGTGACAGCGAAGCGCTGATCAACTACGCCTTTGCCGGCGGGCGCGTTACTCAGCGCGACATTCTTCTCGACGCGGATACGACGGTGCGTCTGGCGTGGGGCTATGACAGCCACCACCGCGCGACGTCGATGGCCAACACGGTCGTCGACCCTGAGGACGACCTGTTCGTCTACACCTATGCGGTGAACGAAGTCGGGTCCCCGGTGAGCGAGAGCCGGACCGGCGTGGACGAGCCCGAGGCGACCACGTACGAGTACGACGGTCTGCGTCGCGTGACGGCGGCGGAGCACACGGGCCGCCTGCCGGGTCGCGAGGAGTTCGCCTACGACGTGCTTTCCAACCGGCTGAGCGCCAGCGGGCGTCTGAGCGATGTCGGAGAGCCGGACACGACCTACACACAGGGCGAGGCGAACGAGTACGCTTCGATCGATGGCACGGCTCTGACCTACGACGACGCCGGCAACTTGGCGGTCGATGAGAACGGGTATCAGTTCAAGTATGACTACGCTCATCGGATCGTGGAGATCAAGGACGCGTCGAGCGCCGTCGTCGCCACGTACCAGTATGACGCGCTCGGCCGGCGGACGGTGACGAACCTCAACGGCGAGACAATCCATTACGTCTACGACGATGAGGAGAACGTGCTGGCGGAGTTCAACGCCGCCGGCCAGCGGCTGCGCTACTACGTCCACGGTCGCACGAACGTGGATGAGCGGGCGGTGCTGCACGATGACGATGTGGCGAACGGCGGCGCGGGTGCCGCGGATTACGCTTACGCTCTGAAGAATCTCTACAGCGTGGCCGGCCTCGTGGATGCCGATGGGCAGGCTGTCGAGCGCTACACGTACGATGCGTACGGCAATGTGCGGATCAACATCGGTTATGCGGGAGACATCGACGGCGACGGGGACATCGACAACCGCGACTTTGCCACGTTCCAGCGGTGTTTCGCGGTCGGCGACCTGATGCCCGAGTGCATCTATGCGGACATCAACCACGATGGAGCGGTCGACTGGTCCGACTACGAGGCGTTCGCGACGTGCATGCTCGGGCCGGGACAGGCGCCGCCATATGACACGTGCGTGACGCGCAACACGAGCCCGCTGAACACGTACTTCTTCACGGGTCGGCGGCTGGATTGTGCGGACGAAGGTCGGCTGCGGGTTCAGTACAACCGCCGCCGGTACTACTCGCCGGAGCACGGTCGCTGGTACTCGCGGGATCCGCTGGGGATTATGGACAGCGCGAATCTCTATCAGTACGCCGATAGCCGGCCGACGCTCCTGTCTGACCCGACGGGCATGGTGTCGATCCGGACGCCGTGGGTGACCGTTGATATCGAGGACGGTTGTGTCGCAATCAACAAGGACATCGACGGTCCGGGGGATGACAAGTACTTTGCCGGCGGTAAGGGCAAGCTGTCGTACGCTTTCGGCCTCAAGGTCACCGGCAGCGTCTGCAAGGTCTGCTGTAAGAAGGGCAAATCCGCCCAGAACATGGTCGGGCAGGAAGTCTACGACATCCGCGTCAAGTTGGAAGGCTCGGCGACCGGTGGCGTCGAGTTCCGCCCGTGGGGCGTCTACGTCGAGTGGGGATGGCCTCTCAACATCGGATTGGACGCCTGGGCCGGCATCAAGATCGGCGCGTCGCTGACCGGCACGGTCAGTGGCTGGGTTGGCAGCGACAAGTGCTGGAACCGCAACCTGACCGGCGAGGTGTGTTTCGAGGGCAGCCTGACGGCGACGCTGGCCGGCGGTGCCGAGATCAAGGTCATCGATCTGAAACCGGACCCGGGCGAAGACCCGCTCTTATTCAAAGTGGCCGCGACGCTGAACGGGTCACTGACGGTGACGGTGACGAAGTGCTACAACTGCCGCGGCGAGAGTTGCTCGTGGAAGCCGGCGACGGTCTGCTTCAGCGGCAAGGCGTGGATCGAGGCGACCATCTGGAAGTGGGGTGTTGATATCCCACTCGGCTCATTCAACACGTGTGACTGACGACTTGGGACACGGATGAGGGCCCGCTGAGGCGGGCTTCTCATTCGAATCGGGAGCCAACACGATATGGCAGGCACATCTCAAATGACCCCGATGCAAGCCAAGCTTCTGCTGGGCATCCTCGGGCTGACCGGGCTCGTGGCCGGAATCGTGGCCGTGGGCAAGGGTTGGCCGGCGTTGTCTGCGACGCTGTTCGAACTGCCGGGCTGGAACGAGGTGGAGGGTCGTGTCCTCGCGGCGAGCCTCGAGGCTGGAGATGCGGCCGGTGCGCGTTTCTCGCATGATTCGCGGCGGTCGGCACGGAGCGATGTGTATCGTCCGAAGATCGAGTACGCGTACACCGTCGATGGCAAGGAGTACACGAGCGATCGCTTCAGCCTGATCGAGATGGCCAGCAGTGACCGCGTTGCACAGCAGGCCATCGTGGATCGCTATGCGGTCGGCACGAGCGTGACGGTTTACGTTGATCCGGCTGACCCATCACGGGTCGTGCTGGATCGGGAGTCGCTGATGCAGCCGGCGTTGCTCGCCGGCGTCGGGGCGCTGTTCGCGGTGATCGGGTTGGCGCTCCTGATCGTATTGGTCGTCCTTGTGATGAAGGGGTATGGGACTTCGAGCCCGGGTGTGGGCCCGGCATAGGGGGCCACCGGGCCGGTACGCCGGCTTGCGGGCCTGTCGGTGTTTCGCGGTGACGATAGTCGAGAGAGTTTGGAGAAAGATATGTTCGACCTGACGAAGCGGAACCAGGGTGTTGCACGATGCGGGTGCCGAGCCTTACGGCCGGCTGTTGTGGCCCGGTTCGCGTCGCTCGCGGCCGTGCTCATGTTGGGTGCGATCGCGCCGGCTGCGACGATCAACGTGCCTGGCGACCAGCCTACGATCCAGGACGCGATCGACGCCTCCAGCGCTGGCGACACGATCATCCTGGCCCAGGACGAGTACTTCGAGAACATCATCTTCGATGGACATGCCGTCACGATCCGCAGCACCGCCCCTGCGGATCCGGCCGTCGTCGCCGCCACGATCATCAACGGCGGAGGCACCGATCCGGTCGTCTATTTCATTGACGGCGAAGGCCGCGATTCGGTGCTGGACGGACTGACCGTCCGCAACGGCAGCGCGATGTTCGACGGCGGCGGGATCAAGATCACGAATGCCTCGCCCACGATTCGCCACTGCATCATCGAAGGCAGCACGGCGAATTACTCGGGTGGCGGCATTTATGCGAAGGGCGTTCATGCCAACCCGCTGATCGAGTGGAACATCATCCGGAACAACACCGCCACGACCCAGAAGGGCGGTGGCATCGCGTGCAAGGATGCTAGCGCCGTGATCGCCAATAACCAGATCTACGGCAACCAAGCTGATTGGGGTGGCGGTATCCGGCTGGAGAACTCCACGTCGACGCTCATCAACAACGTGATTCACACGAACACGGCGGCGACGGGCGGCGGCGGGATCCAGCTCAACAACAGCGCCGGCACCGTGATCCGCAACAACACGATCGCCGACAACGTCAGCAACGGGATGGGTGCGGGCGGCATCAATGCCAACGATGGCGATCCGACCGTCACAAACTGCATCCTCTGGAACAACGGGGATGACCTGGGTGGGACCACTGCAACGTTCAGCCGCGTTCCGGCCGAGGACGCCGGCAACGGCAACATCCACGACGATCCCGAGTTCGTGGCCGGCGAATACCACCTCGAGATAGCCAGCCCGTGTGTGAATACGGGTGATCCCGCGTTTGACCCGGATCCGGCTGAGCGCGACATGGACGATGAGCCGCGCAAGCTCAACGGTCGCGTGGACATGGGTGCCGACGAGATCGACCTTGGGTCGGGTTTCACGCTGGACGTAGCCTGCGAGCCGGAGACTGGGCGTTTCATCGTGGTCGACGTCGCCGACAACAACGGCGAAGCCAGCGCGAATACGCCGTACAGTCGCGTGTATATGGCTGGCACGACGGTTCATCTCACGGTTCAGCCCATCGACGAGACGTTCTTCGTACGCTGGACGATCGACGGCATACCACAGCCGTTGCACCAGCGGACGGTGCCGGTTCTGATGGATCAGTCGCACACCACCGTTGCGCACTTCGTGGCCGGCGGGACGATTCTGGTGGCGCAGGACGGCTCAGGCGACCACACGACGATCCAGGCGGCGATTGACGCCGCGGGTGATGGTGCCGGTGATGTGATCGTCGTGCGGACAGGCACGTATGTCGAGAACATCAACACGCTCGGCAAGGCCCTCGTTGTGCAGAGCCTGGCTCCCGAGGATGCGGACATTGTTTCCAACACCGTTATTGATGGCGGGGCGGTCGGGTCGGTCGTGACGTGCAGCACCGGGGAGGACGAGAACACGATCATCCGTGGCTTCACGATCACGAACGGCCACGCGTCGTACGGCGGTGGGTTCTATTGCTGGACGGATGAAAACAACCTGAGCAGCCCCACGGTTGAGCTGTGCGACATCCGCAACAACGTAGCGACGTCCAGCGGCGGGGGGATGTGGGTTCGGTTCGGCTCGCCGCGTCTACTGCGCAACCTGATTCGATTCAACACGGCTCAGCACGGTGCGGGGCTGTTCACCGATGACCTTTCCGGTGCCACGCCGTACAACCCGCTCCTGGAAGGCAACCGCATCTTGTCCAACACCGCTACGGGGACCGGCGGCGCCATTTACCTGGAGTACCAGGCGCGTACCGTGCTGCGTAGCAATGTCATCGCCGACAACGTGGCGAATTCCTCGGGCGGGATCTACAGTCTCGGTAATCTGACGACCATAAAGTACTGCACGATCGCGAACAACAGCAGTCATGGTGTGCGTCGGAACAGCGGAACGACGACCATCAGTGACAGCATCATCTGGGGCAACGGTGACGATCTCAACGGCAGCTTCCAGTCCGTGACGTACTGCGATGTGGGCGAGGGTGCCGCCGGCGACGGCAATATCTCCAAGGACCCGAAGTTTGCCGACCCCGGTGCGGGAGTGTACAACCTCTTCCCCAATTCGCCCTGTATCGACACCGGTAACCCCGCGGTCTTCGTCTTGCCCGGCGAAGGTGACGTGGATGGTGATCCGCGCGTGATCGGTGCCCGCATCGACATGGGGGCCGACGAGGCGGTTATCACCGCCGACGCCTACGTCTTGTGGATGACGTCCACGCCCGCTTCCGGTGTCGAGATCGCGTTCACGCCACTGGACGTCAATTCGCTCGGCCCCGGAAACACGCCGTTCTATCGATCTTTTGCGGCGGCCCCGGCGCAGATCGTGACGCTGACGGCGCCGGAGCAGAGTCCGGCGGGCGCGTTCCGCCGCTGGGTGCTTGATGGCCAACAGCGTCCGATCGGCGATCGCGACCTGCTCGTGCTGATGAACGTGTCGCACAACGCTCGAGCGGAGTACCTGGCACCGCTGACGGTCGATTCGAACGTCCCCGCCGTGGCCATCACAGTGGACACCCTGGACGTGAACGGTGACGGGGATGGAACGACCGAATTCACCCGCTTTTATGATCTCGGCACGAACCTGACGCTGACGGCGCCCGAGACCGCCGGCGGGTTCGCCTGGGTCGGTTGGCAGCTCGATGGCGAGGATCAGGGCCCTGCTCGTGACCTCGTTTTCGTGATGGATGGGTCGCATCAGGCAACGGCGATTTACAACCTGCCGACGCACGTTCTGACCGTTTGCAGCACCGTCTGGGACAACGCGATTGAGCCGATCGTGGTCGACGTCAGTCATGAGGATATTAACGGTGACTCCGGTGGCATGGCGCCGCCTGAGTTCCAGCGCACATACTACGAGGGGCTGACGGTGACGTTGTCGGCTCCGCCCGAATCGTGCGTCTCTGCCTTCCTGCACTGGGAGGTCGACGGTCAGCCACAGACCGGTGGCGAACGCTCGGTCGATGTGGTTATCGACGCCGATCACGAGGCCGTCGCGGTCTACGATGACAACGGCGGTGACTGCAACGGCAACGGGATTGGTGATTACTGCGATATCGGCGTGGGCACGAGCCCGGACTGCGACGGTAACCGCATTCCTGACGAGTGCAGCGGTGATTGCAACGGCAACGGCGTCTGGGACGAGTGCGACATCTTCAACGGCACGAGTGCGGACTGCAACGCAAACGGCGTGCCCGATGAATGCGATGTCGACCCGACGGATCCCGACGGGGATGGCCAGGTCAGTCAGGACTGCAACAACGATGGCATCCCCGACGAATGCCAGCTTGTCAACAACGACTGCAATCAGAACGGCATTCCGGACGAATGCGAGACGGACTGCAACGGCAACGGTGTGCCGGATGAGTGCGATGTGGATGTGAAGGACCCGGATGGAAATGGGCATGTCAGCGCCGATTGCAACACCGACGCGATCCCGGACGAGTGTCAGCTCGATGGCGACGGCGACGGCTGGATCGACGATTGCGACAACTGCCCGGCCATCTTCAACAAGAAGCAGATCGACGCGGACGGCGATAGCATCGGCGATGTCTGCGACAACTGCCCGGCGGTCTTCAACCAGAAGCAGGCCGACGTGGACGCGGATGGTGTCGGGGATGTCTGTGACGTCTGTCCGGATGTCGCCGACCAGGATCAGTTCGACGCGGATGGCGACGGCATTGGCGACGTCTGCGACAACTGCCCGGATGCCTTCAACGAGAAGCAGACCGATGCGGACGGCGATGGCATCGGTGACGTGTGTGACAATTGCCCGGATGCCTTCAACAAGAAGCAGGCGGACGCGGACCGCGACGGCGTCGGAGATGTTTGTGACATCTGCCCCGACATCGCCGACGGGGATCAGCTCGACGCGGACGGCGACGGCATCGGCGACGCCTGTGACAATTGCCCGGAGACGTTCAACAAGAAGCAGGCGGATGCGGACGGTGATGGCGTCGGTGATGTCTGTGACAACTGTGCCGCCGTCTTCAACAAGAAACAGGGTGACGCGGATGGCGACGGTCTCGGTGACGTCTGCGACAACTGCCCCGATCTCGCGAATGCGGATCAGGTTGATCTCGATGGCAATGGCGTCGGCGACGCATGCCAGCCGCCGCTGGTTACCCCGACCTGCCCGGACGGCATCACCGTGCAGGCCGAGGAGGCCGCGGGGATCATCGTCGAGTTCGATATGCCGGCTGCGACCGGTGGAATCGGCGATGTTGACGTCACGGCTGAGCCGGCGTCGGGCTCTGTGTTCCCTGTGGGTACCACGACTGTTGTCGTGACAGCGGCCGATCTGGCGGGCATGACGGAGACATGCACGTTCGATGTCGTTGTGCTGGAGCCCGCGCCGGAGCCCGAGCCTCTGACGATTCCGGCGTGCAACGACGACATCACTGTCGAGGCCGAGGACGGAACCGGTATCGTTGTCTCGTTTGAGCTGCCCGCGACGGGAGGCGGCGATGGCGATGTGATGGTGACGGCCGAGCCGGCGTCCGGCGCGCGATTCCCGATCGGCACGACGACCGTGACGGTTGCGGCGCTCGACGAAAGCAACGCCGTGGCCACCTGCACCTTCCGAGTGACGGTCCTTGAGCCCGGTGAGGCTGAAGACCCCGAACCGGAACCTCCGGAGGATCCTGAGGAGCAGGAGCCGGAAGTGGATCGCGACGCCGTGCGGGTCGGTTTGTCGATGTTCTTTGGCGTTCCGCTTTGCGGGGCCGGCGCGTTGGCCTTCCTGCCGCTGACGCTTGCTGCGCTGGCCGGGATGAGGGTGGTGTCGCGGCGGCACTCTCGCTGAGCGGGACGGACGTGGGCGCGACCATGCCCCTGTGGGTGGTCGCGCCGGGGCTCTGAATGGACGCATGAACAACCCGGAGAACCAAATATGCTGCTTGTGTTGATCGTGATGATCGCCACCCATTTCTACAACGCGATGGGTGGGTTCGTGGCTGGTTTGGCCTCGGTTCCGGTGCTCTCAGGCTTCGCGCAGGCGACCTACGACTTCTTGAACGCGACGCTGCCCTGAGACCGGCGGCGCGTGGCGTGGGTCGGCGGCGTCGATAGTCACGGCGGGTGGCGAGCGGAGGCCGCGACTGTCGGTCGCGCTTCGACTGATGTGCTGAGTACGTGCCAAAGCTCTGCCACGGCCCACCAGGCGGCTGCCTGCGTGCGCACGCCGCATGGTGCTGCTAGAGCAAATCACGTTTTTCTCTAGCGCTGGGAGCGCGCACGCGCGTATAGGTAGTCGCGACACAAGGAGGTGTTGCGATGAAAGCCTATTCGATGGACTTGCGCAAGCGGGTGTTGGCCGACTG
>Ga0272441_10005104_pt1 | contig 23149 bp, 19 predicted proteins | sample SSMProp6N_FD_193582 | JGI IMG/M metagenome (GOLD analysis project Ga0272441, IMG submission 193582) | Marine sediment archaeal communities from Little Sippewissett salt marsh, Falmouth, MA, United States - SSM-Prop-6N | ecosystem: Environmental > Aquatic > Marine > Wetlands > Sediment ...
CCAATAATATTTTGCCTGCTTATAGGCCGCTTCTCCTCGCGCTACAAATCCCCTTAATTCATATAAAAGTTGCGTGTTTTTAAGAAGGCTCATATGACGGCTGACATTACTCCGTGTTTCTCCGCACAGTTTTGCTAATTCTTCCTGCTGACTTTCCCAACCTGTTGCTTTTGCCAAAGACTGCATCAAACGACGAAAATTCTGTGGATACCTTATTTTGACCAAATCTTGGATATCACGTTCAATATATGTATCGACATATCCACTCATAAGCTCGGATACAACCCGCGCTTTTGATGCCAGAACAATCTCCGGCAATCCACCCTTCCATGCTGATTCAATGAAAGATGCATTGATCTCTGAGTCACCAGCAGAAATCTTTTTATCCGATATAAGCTTATCCAATAATTGATGATCTTTACGCTTTTGAATTTCGGCATAAGAGAATCCCGTTAGATGAAGATACTTTGCCCTTCCCGCCAACGTTTCTCTCGGAGATCCCCTCAAGGAAACATTCCCGGAACCCGAAAGTATAAAACGACGCTTTCTTTTTGATTGGTCAACATAATACTTAACAGTTACCAAAAGCTCCGGACATCGTTGTATCTCATCAATAATCATAGGCGTTTCATCAAAAAGAAGTCCCTTTGGATCCTCTTTCGCCTGCTCAAGCAAGATTGGATCATCAAGAGTTATATAACGCCATCCCTTTAAACACGCAGCATTCTGAAGAAGAGTGCTTTTTCCAACCTGCCGAGGACCGGATAAAACCACAACAGGATGAACATCTAATGCTTCTTTAAGCCTTGACTCAATATGTCTTGCTATATATCCCATTTCTCTGCCTCCTGACCATAGGATACCATACATATTCACAAATCGCAAGAAATTTATTCACAAATCGAAGTATTTTTATTCACACATTAAAGCGTGACCTCCTTCGTTATATGCGTTCATTTGAGAGCTATACTCGAACCCAGGAAATTGTCAACTACAGCCGAGAATGTGAGAGTCCAGCGATTCGAGAGTATTTTGACCAATTTCTGACAAAAACTTTCACTTCGTACAAAATCAAGACTCTCAGATTTCCCGACGAAAAATTTAAAATTTAAGGTGAAAAAATAGTGACACAACTCTTTTAAACGTCAGGACATGAAAAATCCCCGGAGTTTATCGCTCCAGGGATTTATTGTAACCCATTGTATTATAATGACTTACATAAAACTGGGGTGCCTTTAGGTATTAGAAACCGCGCACGTCTGAGCCACAATTAAGTTATGCCATCCGAACCTAAAACAACATTCTGCCTTGCTCTTGCGATACAGATTCCATCTTTTATTGCGTAACACTCCACATAATGCGCCCCTCTATATTTTGTATATTCCGGGTCGTTCCGAGTAGAATGGTCAGTAATCTCACCTCTTGGTTCAATTGATTTATCATCGTTCTTTACTTTCCATTTAAAAATATCTACAGAAGGAGCATTTCCCGATACTCTAAATTCAATTTTTCTGTCACGTTCTATTAAACCAATCGCATTTAAAATTCTTTCTCTAAAGCCTCCCGAGATCGGAAAAACTCTACCTCGTATTCTTAACTCAACATCTTTTTCAATAAAAGTTGGTATTCTAAAATCAAAAAGATACTGTTCGGTACAAATGCCATTATTATTACTAGATCGCTGATAAAATCCAGCCGCCAATAAATCGGCAATTCTTGGGGCTTCTGAGAGATACTCCCACTTTATTAAAAATGAATCCCTGGCTTTGATAATATTTTCTTTCTGTAAATCAGTTAAATTATTTAGATAGTCGTCAATAAACCTTTTTTGGTCCGCCCTATCTTTAATTTGTGGGTAAGAAATAATTTGTGGTAAATCGCAGAAAAATTTAAAAATTGCATCAGTAATATCAAAGGCTGAATTTTGCCTAAATGTTCCAAAAATAACCTGTTCAATATGAAATGATTTCAAACCAAAATTATCGTCTGCCTCTTTACAATTATGCTTCCAACGTTTAACAAATTTAGCCACTTTCCGAAAATCATTATTCTTCTCATCTAAAATGGAAGTCGCTTTTATATATCCTTTGGGATCTGACTTTATCCACCAGTCAATTTCGGTTTTTTTAGTTTTGGCGAAATCTTCGTAAAGTGTTTGTCGCTTATGCCAACCAGCGTGTAAGATTTCTGGAACAAAATAAATATCATCTCCAAATTCATTCTTCTCCCCCGAAATCAATGCAGGCACTATATCAACCGCAATTTTTTCAGTACCATTTTCTATGAAGGAGATGGTTATAGAATGTGTTTGTAGTGCGATTTTTACTTTGTATGTTGTTGGATTCTTGAAGCTGGATTGAATCGTTCTTTGTAAATCAGAAAGTATGGCTTGTGGATTCAGATTGTTGGGATCAAACTTTCCCGCGACAAAAATAATGTCTAAGTCATGTAACGGCCGTATCGCAGTAAATCTTGCATATGAACCTGTTAAAAAACAATTTTGTCCGAGTGCTGACTTAAAGGCATTATAGAGACTCGATGCCAACTCCCGTTCTTCTTTTGTTGGAGAAAGATTATTTTTGACATACTCTCTCAATAAATTGTTTAAATCTTGCTTTCTCATATAAAGTTTCTCTCAAATGCGTTCATAGCTAGTTGTAATCAAAGACGTTAAAATATCGTTTAATAGCCGCCCTCGGAAATTTACTACAACTGTATTCGCCCGATTTGCGATATCATTCATCTGTTCATGAGGAATGCTTGCAGGTTTTGCATAAATAACTATAGCGGTTTGATGGTTTTTTCTTGCAGAAAAAACTTGTTCTATCTTCTCCTTAAAACTTTCCCAATCAACTAAAAAAACAGTTTGATCTTTTGCTTTATCAATATTATCTAACGTGATGGAAAGAATGTTTTTATCTTTAAAAATTATCGAATCTGTCAACGAAGCCTTGATGCTTTGAAAAACTTCTGGTGAGGCAAAAATAGCAATTTTCCTTTTTGAAAGTCCCAAGCCAAGTCTATACCAAACAGGCAGAACACCTCTTACAACTAACCATGTCGTATAAAGAAAACCACATATCATCAAAACCGTGGCAATACCACCGATAATGATAAAAAAAGGATGATTGAAAAAAATTATGATTGAATTCATACTTTCATTTATTAGTTTCATTATATTTTGGATTCCTCCCCCCATGATTTCCCCGAAATTGGGCGAGACTATCTTCTTCCCATTTCTCGGCAGCATCCTTAGTTACAGAAGGTCCTACTACTTGCATTTTAGTAAATCGTTTACCTTCGTCTTTATGCTGTTCCTCTCGTCTTTCTGGATTATTTGTGATGCCTTTGTAAACAACCTTATGCCCTTGTTTAAGATTATACCTATGGTAATTTCTGTTTTTCATTCTTCATCCCTCCTAAAAAAATAACCATAGCCCTTGAACTTCCTTTGGACTATGGTAAAGTAATTTCAAGGGTAAAACTCAGCAAATATTTTAATTACCCTGCCCGGAGCCGCAATCTCTGGGCTTTCTTATTTTTCTGTCGCTTCTTCAATAGCAGCTCGAAAAATTGTATTAATTCCAGAAGATAACCCTGATTCAATACATTTTTCTGCTGTACGCATCTCATCCTCCGTTAATCTGCGCTCAAACATACTTACAGTTACGTCTTGCAAATCCTCAGCAGTTATAGCAAATACTGTTCTCTCGTCATTATAATTTATATTCATAATTGCATTTCCAATCCTTGCCCTAGGCTTTCCTTTTGCTGCTCGGATAAACTATTTATTCATTTTCGTAGAGTTTTTCATTATAAACAAATACTTGAATCCCCTTAAGTAAAAATTAAATTGTCTTGCCCTCTGATGCCAAAGTCCAGTGTTGGAAGTTTGATTGTGACGAGTCACACTTACGATTTCCATTGGCTCAAAATATTTTTCAAGTCTTTGCCATAACAAAAAACCCGTTGGTGTAAATTTCTTTTTAATCCACTGATCGGCGATTACCCATCCCATTACTTTGCCTGGTTTTAAAATTCTTTGAATCTCTTTAGCAACTTCTTCCAATTCATCATAAAATTCATTCTTTTCACATGAGATTCTACCAATACATTTGGGATCATCTGAATATTTGACATTGTCAGAATAAGGTGAATCAATGAAAATAAAATCGACACTATTATCTTTTAATGGGATTTTTCTAGAATCATTCCTGATGACATCGGGCCTTACAGGATTAATATCATAACCTATTACCTCCCGATCCAGTTCCCTTGCCACATCAATTGTAGTACCGCTTCCACACATAGGGTCCACTACTAGGTCCCCAGCATTAGTATAACGTTGTAAAAGATTCCAAATAACAAATGCGGGGGTTACTCCATTAAATTTATTATTACCATGTGGCTTATCCCCATAATTTTGTCTGGGAAAATCCCAAAGAGTAGTTGACTCTAGAATTAATTCTTGTGGCATTTTCTAACTCTTTCGATTCGTTTCAATAATCTTTTTCAAATCATCAATAAACTTATCAAACATTTTCACTTTTTTACTTTCTTCGATATCCGTCTCACTAAGCACGTAACTCCCATCGGTGTCGACCTCAACAATTGCCCTTCCTTTTTTTGCAGGTTTTTTGATTGTCAACGTCCCATCTTCATCAGGTGTAACAAAATATACCTTTATATGCTTCGTAGCTTCATCAGATGCTAATTTAATTTTCCAATAACCAGTTTGTGCAATCCTTTCCCTCAAGGTAACTTTGCTAGAAAGCACGGCAACGATCTTATATGTTTCTGGCCTATAAATTATTAAATCAACATCGGGCAAATGAGCACCAAACTCCCCATAGTCGACCAGTAAATTCCTTTTTACGGAACTTAATTCCTTTGATAAATTTGAAGCTTTCGTTCTCTCTAAAGTATTTCCATTGATAACTTCTAAATTTAATGCCCTCACTTCGTCTGTAATAATATACTCAATTAATTTCTCCAGATTTTTCCCCTTAAAAGCTCGCCAAGATTGTTCATGGTCATCTCCATTAAAGTCCTTCTTGTGCTGTGCTTTCGCTTCCCTTAATACATTTGAAATGTGCCTATAAGCTTGAACACCAAATTCAACTTTCTTTCTCTCATAAATTTTAATTAAATCTTTTATTGTCATGATTTCCTCATTATTAGAATATATTCTGTTGGATATGCATGTGAATTTCCATTGCCATTACTAGCGAAACGACCCGTTTTTTCGTCTCGTTTTTGTGGCAATATCTTGGATGGTATTTCTCTTTTAATAATTTTATCTAGCGATAAATTGGCATATTGCATGCTCTCAACAAAAACCTCTGCATTTAAAATATCGACACCTTTTAATTTAGTATTGCCTATAACATAACAACATCTGCCACCGTTTTTAAGAATTCGATAAGTCTCCTCAAAACATTCTTGCATATCAATAAAAAAGGTTTCAATTTCATCGGCCATTTTTTTGCTATTTAACTTCATCTTACTCACGATGCCCTGGCCTATTTTGCTTTTTAATACTCGACCACCATTAGTACCTGCTGATGTGCCGATAAATGTTTTCTTATAATCATTCAGATTAATCGACGGCTCCAACCAAATTGTTGTTAGTTGATGAAGGTCTGCATATTCATAGCTTGTCACATAAGGACTTGAAGTAATCTGGATGTCAACAGAATTAGAATTCACAGGTTGTATTCGAGCGTCTTGTCGTTTTATATTTAAATAGTTTTCAATATCCATTTTTACTTCATTTGGTACTGCATCCCAAAACATTTCATTACCACGCAACATCTTCTTAAGATGTCTTTTAAATGCTTTAATCGGTCTCATCGGCTTTTTCTTCTTATCAATAGTCGGCTTGGTGCTACCCATTAACCACCTTGAAGTCGTTTTTAAAATATGGCTAAAGCAACATAACAAAAAGGTTCTTATATTTTTATCCTTCTCCAATTTAATTCTAGCCAAAATAATTCCTAATTCTTCGATAGCAGAGTCATCAAACCAATATTTTATACGTTCAATTTTACTTTCGGGAATGACTGGTTTATATTTCTTATTAGTAAATAACGTCTTTTCAAAGAGGAATGAAAGATCATCAAAAAACTTGTCGATCCTGTCATTCAACTTAGCTGGATCTATAGGAGTGCACTTAGCCCGAGTAATTAATTCAGAGCTAAAATTAATATCTGTTCCACTAGTAAAGTAACCTCTTGATATTGCACAAGCGAGGGTAGTGCCACTTCCCATAAATAAATCATTAACATGGAAAGTGCCCATACCAATCAAGTATTCATCCATTAGCTTCTCAACTAACTGGGGGATAAACTTGGCAGGATACCGATGATAACAATGTGATAATTTTGATGTTTGGCTTGGCAGAGTCCCTTCAAACGACCACTCTTTAGCGATTTTTGTTTCCCTAAAAATTTTGTTGATCTCTTCTGCAGTAAGAAGCTTTTTAGTTTTAGTTTGTTCTAAAGTAATCAGTGACATAATCTAATATTTAAAATCCTTTTTTAGTCGTATCTTCAATTTATGTTATATATCAGCAATTGATGTTATCACAACTCCTTGAACTTGAAAATCCTTTGTTAAAACAATCGGTTGATGTTTTTTGTTGCTCGAATGCGGTTTCAAAACGACGGTTTCGCCGTTTGCATGAAACTCTTTCACCATCGCCTCATCATCAATCAACGCTACCACTATATCACCATTTTCCGCTGTTGTCTGCTGTCGAATTAAAAGTAAATCGCCATCATTAATGCTCTTTTGATCCATCGAATCGCCTTTAGCTCTTAATAGGAAATATTTATACGACGGCTTGGCTAATTTTGTAGAAACCGGGATCATAGCCTCCACATTTTCTTCGGCAAGTACCGGCACGCCACAAGAAATACTTCCGACTAACGGCACATCTACTGTCTGAGCGCGAACAGAGTCATCCGCAATACCATTAACAAGCTGCAAATTACCGTTTTTCTTCCGTCTAAAAACACCCTTTTTAATCAAATTCTCGTAAATAACGGCAGCAGAGCGTGGCGAACGATACCCTAAAGAAGTCATAAGTTCTCTAATGGAAGGGATTTTCCCCCTATGCATAAGAGAATTCCGAATCTCCTTTAAAGCCTCTAATTCTTTATTTGATATTGTCTGTACTTTCATGCATACACTAGTATACAGAACGAATGTTTTCTGTCAAGACTTTTTATTCTGGTTTAATATTTACGTCTTTCATTTCAAACACGCTTGTAATCCCGAACCTCTCCACCAACAGCCTAAAATAGCTTAACTGAAGTCTTTCCTCTCCCTGTCGGACAATGTTAAGAATACGCCGGAGAGTGAAAAATTTTACGATCTCAGGGTTGCTCTTATTATTCCTTAAGAAATCTTTAATTGATTCTGGAAGAGACAAAATTCTTAGAATTTTAGCAATATACGACCAATCCTCCCCTGTTATTTTTGATAGGCCCCTTACCGTATTAACCGCATGAACATCCTTTAATCTTTGATAATATTCTGCCTTATCAAGAGGAAATCGAGAGAGACGATTCAAATGGGATTGATGCCTTTTCCAAGCTTTTTGCTGAATAACACCCATGTCAGCCAAATCTTCGGGCCGTGTACCAAAACATATCTTGCGCTTGAAATTGGTTATTGAAATAAAGAAAGGGTATTCACAAAAGTAAGTCCGCGGCCATATCGAGGAATAAGTTTTCAGATATTTGATAAATTCAACCATTTCTTGGGGGCTAAACTCAAGCGCTTGTCCGTCAGCCAAAGAAAAAGCCTCATGCGCTTGTGGCTCCGAAAAGCCTTGGTTCGCATGAGGGTAACATAAAGGGTGGGTGACGGGGGTTGAACCCGCGACCGCATGAACCACAATCATGAGCTCTGCCACTGAGCTACACCCACCATTAATTTTTTACCCTAATAAATATAAAAAACTTAGACAAATTATCAAAAACTTCTTACTCTTTTTCAAGAATCGGCTGAGTTTGAGGATCCTCTGTCTTTTCTTCCGGCGACTTTATGTTTTCCTCGTAAAACTTCTTGCCAAAGGCCTCAAACTGCTCGCCGATCTTCTTAAATCCTTCGCCAATGGACTCAAAAGATTCTTCTTTGCCGACTGTCCCAGAAATCGCAACCGGCTCAATGCGAAAATCATCCATTTTGGTCTGGAATTCAAAATCCATCTTGACACCTACACCAGCGGCCCCCATCGCCCCAAAAATAAAATCTTCAACAGAACTGACCCCTTGTTCCTCAATCCTTTTCTGTGTCTCTTTGCCTCCGATATTCATGGTGCCTTTTACATTCATGTTATTGTTCTTCGAGTTTAACTCAACGGCTAAGCTGACGTTGCCGTTGAGATCAATCACCTTGGCCTTGCTCTCCATATTCCTGCCAACGATATTGACCCAGCCTTCGGACTCCACCTTGCCTCCGGAAAAAGGAATCTGATCGCTGTAAATTCTCGCTGATAACTTGAATTTGCTGTCTTGTGACTTTAAGGGATAGGCAACACTTCTTGCTTTCAAGCTAACCTCCTTCATATCCAGCACAAATTTATTCTTTGAAACCTGATCGGAAAAATGCAACTTGCCATTTTCCACTTCGATGAATTTAACAAATAACCCGACGGGCATCTTGCTTTTATCTTCGGAAACTGCCGGCTCTTGCGGAGGTTCCTCTTGGGATTCTGCCTGCGAAGAAAACTCCATCGGCTTTTCCCCTAGAACGATTTCCGAGTCCTTGGTTCTTTTAATAGACAAAACCGGTTCTTGCAATTTGACGGAAGACAAAATGAACTGCCTGTGCAAGAAATCCGGCAAGCTAATCATGACATCCACAACTTTCACCTTAAGCGCATCTTTGACCTGTAGGCGATCAAGGCGCAAGGAAAGCGGAAAAGAAATCCCGACATTTCTAACGCTCACGGGCCTTTGAAAAGCAGCGCTTAATCTGTTTTCAATGATAGCTTTTCCATTAAACCTGATAAATACAAAAGATCCCACCAGGAGAATGAAAAAGATGATAAGAATAATTATGAATAATTTTGTTAAAAATTTCATATTTTTTTAAAGCGACCCCGTGCTGGTTTTCTTATTGAATGATGAAAAAGGAACCTGCACGATGGCTGTTCCTCCTAATTCCCACTATTGTAAACAGCCTCGGGACGACTCGTACTTGATCTCATCTCATTGAAAGAAATGAATTTATATAAGCGTCCCTGACACGATTCGAACGTGTGACCCTCGGCTTAGAAGGCCGATGCTCTATCCAGCTGAGCTACAGGGACGTGAGATATAATATTAATTTCTTTCAATGAACAAATAAATCAAGGTAAAGCAAGCACGTACCAGCTTCATCAAAGTCAAAATCTTAGGTAAGCTGGCACGAACGTCCGTATGGCTTTTCAATAAAAAAATTTAGAATGAAGCCATTACGTAGTAGTTTCCTCTAAATCGTTGTTGTTTAAAGAAAACTACACGACCCACAGCTTAGAAGGCATGAACTGCCCGCCAAACTACTTGGCGAATCCGCCACGCTTTGTGGCGGAAGCTACGGGGCCGAATTACCTCTTAGCCTAATTGTGATTGTCCCTAACAGGGACAATCACTTATATTTAGATAAATTCGGACCCGCACTTTCATCAACAATGAAAGTGCAGTGCCGAAATAAAGAGACGATGGAAACTCCTCAGTGCCAAGCACTTTCGGAGTGTTTTTTGCTAATACTTAACTCATATCCTTCTTTAAGCATAAGCAAAAAACAGACTATTACTTATATCAGAAAAAAGATTAATTGTAAAGAACGTCTTTTCCCTATTTCTTCCTAAACAAATGATAATTTCCCATCGTATAAACGGGCACATATTGGGTATTGATCACATCCACAAGGTCCAAAGCCACAATCTCATTTTGAAAAGAATTGGGATGGATAATGATCCAATCCGGCGGATTAGAAAGAAAAGCCTTCTTGACCTTTTCCGTTTGCTTTCCTGGAACAGGGATATGATCCTTCCAAATAATGACCGGAAGGCCCCGATAGCTGTCCCTTTGGGTCAAGGCATAAATGATATACATATCCGCCAAATTCAGGATGGAATCTTCTTCGGGGACATTCTCCTTGATGAATTTAACAAAAAAGTCCAGAGGCACGCCATCCCAAGGATGGAACCGCCATCCGGACAAAGGTTCAGACTTTAAGGCATAATAATTGGCATCATCTTTGCCTGCAGCCCTATACCAGACACTTAATTCTAATCCCTTTAAAACAGATAGGACGGTCAAAAATATGACCAACAGATACAAAATTCCTATCAAGGATTGATGAAATTTTTTCTGCCAAATTTTCTTAAATACAATACTTTTATCATACATACAAAGAAATGCGCTCATCATCTGAATTCCCCAAAATACAATGTTCTCTGTTCTTCGCATACCGCCGGTCAAAAGTGCAAACAATCCCACAAAAGTCATCCCTAAGAATACGACAAGAAATATTTTCTTTCTCTTCGGGTTTGCAACAACATCAAGTAAGACAAGTATCAAGGCCACCCAATAATAATTTAGGAACCAATCCTGAAAAACTAAAAGGTTGCTTAATCGGCCATGAACCTTTGAAGCCTTAGCCTGCAGCAGTAGTTGTTCGATAAACCCGACTGGTGCTCGAGCAAGAAAGAGAATAATGAGCAGACCCAATATCCCGCCGAGAACATAACCTCCTATTCCTGCTTTCGGATAACCGGTACTTAACACGATAAAAACAAAAGCAAGCCCAAACGCAAAACCAATATTGATTTTGGTCAAAAAAGACGTCGCAACAAGCATGCCCACAATCATACTGGTTAAAAAAGCATGTTTGCTATTGCGATAAGGCGTCTGCCATAACAGCAAGCAAAGAGCTGACGTCCCCCACAAAAAAGCACTTTGATCATGCCACGGGTGAGAAATGGGCCAAAAAAATGACGGCACAGTCAAAAGGGTCGCCGCTAAAGTCGCCCAAATAGGAGTCCGCCTGTAAAGCGTAAAAAACACGAGTGATATGACAATGGAATGTACGACGATCAGATGAGCTAAAATGGCCGCCTTTCCAAAACCAAAAAGCTGGAAGAAAAAAGCGTGCATATAAATATGGACAGGCCCTTCATGAAAGATGAAATCGACATAAGGCCTTTGCCCGCAGAGAATGCGCCAACCGGCGTCCATATAGGAACCCATGTCCAGCAAATTAAAAATACGAAAGGCATTGAATTTCAGAAATATTGCGTTTGCGATAAGAATAAAAAAGAGGAAAAGAATAGCCAAGGGATCCCTCTTGAAGTTCTTGGTTTATTGGACAGACTATTTACAACATAAAACTAAGCGCGGGCTGAGACTCACAGCTATTCATCGCCGCTTCTTAAAACTTTGGAAGCAGAAAGAATAGAAAATTCAGAATAAATCTCCTCTTCATCGGGATAAAGGCGAATGTTCACGCGATATCGTCCTGCCCCCACTTGTGTTTTTTTCTCTCCTGACCTGAAACATTTGCCTTCCTTTTGGTCCCATTCATATTTCATGCTTCCCAAGTTGGGAATCTGTACCGCCGCAGGAACCTTGCATGCTGCCCGACATGGGCACCAAACGATATTTATTTCATACCATCGTCCATTTTCATAACGTTCAATAATATATGGCTGCCATAAAATATATGCCTCTTCCTTCAAGGAATTGACAATGATAATTTCAACTTCCTCTCCTTGCTTATAGGCCTTTTTGTTGGTACTCACAACAACGTCTGCCAGGCAAGCATGGACAAGCAAAAATAAAAAAAGAAAGACGCCAATGGCAATGGTTATATGTTTTTTTATGTTCATGAAACGGGAAATTCCGGTGTCCCCAGGGTTCTTTCCCAGAACTGGGGATTTTTATCTATCAGACCAAGAAAGACATCCACGAACTGGGAATCAAGTTGTGTGCCGGACACCTTTTTTAATTCTGAAAGAATAAATTCTTTTGAACATGGCTCTCGATAAATTCGTGCTGTATTCATGGCATCGAACGTATCGGCAACCGCAATGATTCGGGACTCGAAGGGAATCTCCTTATCTTTAAGGCCTGCAGGATAGCCCTTCCCGTCGATCCTTTCATGATGATAAAGAATAATCCTTTTTTCAAGATACAAAAATTTCAGCGGATCAAGGATATCCAATGCGATCTGAGGATGCCTTTTGACGATATCCCACTCGGCATCCGTTAAAGGCCCCGGCTTAAGCAAAATACTGTCTTTGATGGAAATTTTTCCCAGATCATGCAACATGCTGGCACGCCTTATGGTCTCTTTTGTGCTTGCAGATAACTCCAAAGCCTCGGCCATCGCCAAAGAAAACATCGTCACGCGATTAGAGTGCCCCCGGATATAAGGGTCCTTGGCTTCCTCAAAAAGGACTAAAGAAGAAATCGTATTGACTTCCGCGTCCTGAAGTTTTCTGTGGGCTATGATCAACTGCTCATTCATTGCCTGCAACCGTTCGCGATCCCGGATTTCCTGCGTCCAAAGATAAGCTATCAGGCCCAAGACAACGGTCAGAACCAACTTTTCAGGTAAAATTCTACTGTTGGGAAAAGCCAACGATGTAAAAAGATGAAAAAACGTAAGGAAAAAGATGAAGGCAACCACCCAAAGTTTGAAATTAGAGGTCAAAAAAACACTCTGCATGTTGGCTTTTTCAATATCCGGCTGTCTATTATCGGGATAAGACTCCACTTATCAAGATCCTTTCTGAAAAATATCAATTATCACTCCCCAACAATCCAATGAAAGGGCAAATAATTATATCACAAAAATATAAGACGGCAGAAAGCAAAAATTGACAATTATGCTATTCGACAATAAGCTCCCTCACTTTGCTTCCTGAGACAATTTGTTTTAAATAAGCTCCGTCTTTTTCACGGAACCAATAAGTCCTTTTGAAGAAAAAAGAACCAAATCCCACAGGGGCCCATTCGACTTTAACCGCCTTGACCTTCCGATCGCCCAGGGATATCTCCTCCAAGCCTTTTCTTTCGGCTGCCATCAGGTAGCCGGACAAATCGTCTTTTTTCAATGTCCAGAATTCCTGGCTCTTTTTTCCCGACTGCACAAAATGCATAAGGCCGATTTTGGGATTGAAATAGAAAGGTTTCCGTTCGAGGGATATTTCTTTTTTGATCTTTTCTCCCTTAAACATCCCTTCCAACAAAAGTAGGTTTTCTCGCCGTTCGCCTATATATTCCGTATTTTGATCCTTTTGCGTACATCGAAACCAATTGGTATTGAACTCTTTATCCAAAATGTATTCTTCTTGGCCGGAATCAAGCGTTACGTCCTGCCCCTGCATATCAAACTGCGCATGCACATAATTGCCTTGCCTATTGCCTATGACAATCGAAAAATGATTGAAGATCTTTCCTGTCTTTTTATCATAAGTCTGATAATGGAAAGTTTGTTGGGCGCACGCAGGAAAAGCAAAAAGGAGGGCGAAAAGAATTGTGAGAATGGGTTTTTTGGTTTTCATCCTAGAAATTATTCTACCTTAAATTCAATCAATTTCAAAGAAGAACAAAAATATTTGGGCCAAAATCGTAGATTCTTCCGAAAAAAATAGCTTCTCTATATATAAATATGGTCTATTTGACACATAAAGGCGAGTTTTCCACCTATGCCAATCCCGAAAAGACCATAAAAAACTCGTAAAAATCCCCCAGAATTTTTACATAAATCAACTCTTGCAACTTGCAAAATACGGATAATTAATGTTATACTTCTAGAACAGTTGGTGATGAGCATATATAACAAGCCTTCCAAACGAAATCAATAAAAATGAAACGATTCATAATGCTGAAAACTTTCACATTACTTTTATTCTCTCTTTATTCCACAGGCTGCGGGTATCTCTCGCATGCCTACAATTACAAATTTTTGAATAGACCTAGATATGTGTCTCTCAATTCTGTCGATGATATCGATCTGGATGGAGAGACCGTCAAAGTTGTTTCTTACAATATCAAGCATGGAAAAAAAACGAAGAAAGCGATCAAACTTTTTTTAAAAGAGAAAAATTTAAAAGACGCGGATATCATCCTTCTTCAGGAAATGACCCCTGAAGAAGTTAAAAGGATCGCCAAAGCGCTTGACTACAATTACGTTTTTTATCCGGCCATTTTGCATCCTGTCTTGAAAAAAGATTTCGGGAATGCAATTCTCTCCAAATGGCCAATCTTAAATGATCAAAAAATCATCCTCCCTGCCTTAAAAACAAAAACACGCCAGAGGATTGCCGTTTATGCAACCGTTCAGATAGAGGACAAAAAAGTTGCCGTTCTTTCGCTTCATATGGGAATATTCGTCAAGCCTTCTGACCGTAAAAGGCTGGTTGAAATCATGCTGGATCCCATCCCGCCTTCTACCGAATATTGCATTATCGGTGGGGACTTCAATTCCTTCACCAAAAAAGATCGCAAGAATATCATCACTTCTTTTACCAAATCTGATTTTGAATATGCAACCGAAGACATCGGCTGGACATATAACCAGTGGTATTTTTTAAACAGAAAAAGTACCCTGGACCACATTTTCACAAAAGGCATGGAACCTGTCGATGCTGGAAAGGTAGTTACAAAAGAAGCCAGCGATCATCTTCCTATCTGGACAGAGTTAAAATTCCTTTAGAATCCTCTTTTAATAAGAAGGACTATAAGTTTCCAAATTCTTGATGCCCCTGTCATCCAAAACAGCAATGCCCTCAGAACCCAGCTTCTTGAGTTTATAAACATACTTAACCTGTTCCATATGCTCATCATAAACATAAACCGTGCCATCTTTCTGATCAAAAAATCCGAAATACCCACCGGTTGTAAAAAACGGCATGACCCCGGAAAAAGACTCGCCTTTTTCTTCTTCCTGGGCCAGAGAACTTTTCAGATTAAAACCCAAAGAGATGCAACCAATAACTCCCAAAACAATACATGCCCACATTAACCCTCTTTTCATACCAATCCTCCTTTTCCCTTTTTATTCTTTTTTTATTTTTTGGTTCGTTTTAAACGATTTAAACTTTCAACAAGCATGCGTGCTTCCTGATCCGATCCATATTCCTGAGTAAGAACAATCAAATTCTCAAGAGCCCACGTATTAAAAGGATTTATCTCAAGAATTTCTTTAAGCTTCGCTGCCGATTTTAAATCCCGATGCGTATGCCGATAGACATTGGCGAGCATGCTTTTTGCAGTCACGTTGCTGGGATAATACTCCAGCGATTTTAAAGCCTGGGTTTCGCAATTTTCATAATCTTTAAGCGCATAGTAGGATTTGGCCAGCAGTTCATGGTATTGATACCGCATCTTTCCGGTCCAAACTGAATCATCAAAAGAAAAGTCCTCAAGCAGTTTGATCTGCTCTAAGAAATCACTGGTCTCTGCATAAGCATCGATCAAATTCATCATAACAGAAAAGTTATGGGGACGATGATCTAGGACATAGCGATACATCTTCTGTGCTTCTTTGTAACGGCCTTGGCGCATAGCAACAATCCCTTTCATCTTCTGGACATCAATCGAATAGGGGGATAGGACAATCGCTTTATTCAAAAGAGATCCGGCCCAATCTATTTGACCGGCATTAATAAATAGCCTCGCCAGATCGGTATAGTCATGGATATCCTGGGAACCTTCATCTATTTTTTTATTGAGCCTTTCCACTTGCGCTCTTATCTGTTGGATATAACGCTGTGTCTGTACTTCAAATTCCCGGCTGAGCTGAGGATAAAACAAAAACATATCCCCGCGAAAATATAAAACGGTTTTATTTTCAGGGTCGATCTCATAGGCTTCTCTAAGGGCTTTGATATCAAAAAATCCCTGAAAACGACGCATGGCATTGGCCAAAACCTGAAGGCGTTGTATTCTGCGTTTTTCCTGGTCGCTGGCATTGACAAGAAAAGGAATAATATCTGTCTGATATTGATCCAGAGTGACATATGCGTTTTTCTTTTTAAGACTCTCCTGTTTGGCAAATTTTTCGTTGTAGGGAAGGTTGTCTGTATTGATGCGATATTCGGCATCTGTGATTCGCCGAATTGCGTCTTCTCCCATTACAAAAAATCCTGCTAAATATGCCGCCGTATCCATTTGATATTCTTTCAATCTGGCCGAGGGAGAAACGTGATCCAACCGGCTTTGAATTTTCTTTAAATCAAAACGAAACGGCTTTTGCATGGCCATAATAAAGCCCTGGTCAGACCCATAGATATTCCAAAACGTGCAGTGCGGAAAAACTTTTGTTATCGTCTTCAAAAATATCCTGAAATACTCATCCTGCACGCTTAAAGGCAGCCATTGGACGAAAATGCCGTCTTTGGTTAAATGATCCTTGACCTGCTGATAGAATTCTTTGGTATAAAGCGTCCAGCTATCATAGGCAAAAGGGTGCGTTGCATCGCAAATGATGGCCGCATACTTCTTTTTCGTCAACAAAAGATAATTCCTTCCATCTTCAGGGATAAAATGAAATCGGGGATTATGAAAAACATCATTATTGATTTCCTTGAAGTATCCATTGATCTTTTCTGCTTCCGGAACAAGGTCGACGACATCAAGTGAGCGGACCCTCCCCGTATCCAATGCCGCCCCTGAGGAAAGGCCTGCGCCAAAAGCAATCATCAAGACATCCTGAGGGACATCCGATGGATGCATCAAGAGAGGAAACATCCCCAACATCTTAAACAATTGCACATGATAAAAACGCGTGGAAACCTCTTCGACTCCGTTTAAGAAAAGAAGCCTTCCGTCATCCAAAACATCCAAAATTGTGATCGTTGCCGATTTTCCTTCGTAGAAAAACTTTGCCTTTGGATCCGTCTCAATAACAGCTTCCGGCATCAAAGAAGAGACATAAATGGTTTCTGTTTTATCCGGCAAACGGACCATCAAAAAAATAAACATGCCGAAAACAATCGTCCAAACAATCCTTTTCTTCCAAACAAAATAATGCCACACAAAAATAATCCCTAAAAAAATAAACAGAACAGAAAACAGCCTTAACACACCCTGCGTTCCTAAAAATGGCACCAAAAATTCATTGGTCAGGCCAGCCCCCAAAACACCCCCCAAGGTATTGATGGCATAGAGAGCCGAGGCATTTTTTGTTATATTCTCTTTCCCTTTATCCTCGAAGATTTTGATGGCCAACGGAAAAAGACCCCCTATGAAAAGAAGAGGAATGACGATGATGAATAAAATGAAAGGTTCATAAAAATTGCGGTGAATATGTTGTATTAAGTTTGTCTTAAAACACATCAAAAGAATCAAGGGCGACAGACAGATAAATAGACCACCCAGGAGTATAGCAACTGAAAAAAGATTTTCCACCTGCTTAATGCGGCTGTGGGCCCACGTCGCTACAAGAGCGCTAATCCCCGAGGCAAGAAGAAAGGCCATAACAATCAGCGGAAAAATCGGACCGATATTTCCTATCAGAAGAATGACCATTCTTACCAGCAAAACTTCATAGGACAAAAATATAAATCCAACAGCAAAAATAATGAAGCTGATAACCAGAAATGACCTTTCCTTTAAAAAGAAAGAAAGCTTCTTGGGGACATCCTCTTTTGTTTCATCGCCAAATGATAACTCTTTTTCACTTTCCAGAAAAACAAAGGCGCACCCCGCCGACAAAAGGCTCATAACAAATGCAAAGAAAAGAGCGCCCTGATACCCCAAGAAAGGAATCAAAACGTATCCTGCCAGCAAGCAACCCATAGCTGCTCCGATCGTATTGAAGCTATACAAGTAACCTGCATGCGATACCGATGCCTCTTTTTTGGATAAAGGATGGATAATCGCCGGATAAGTGGCTCCCATCAAGACAGTCGGAATAAGTAAAAGACAAGCCACAAGGAAAATCCGAAAAGCCGTCAAAAAAGACGTCTGGTTATACGAAGAAAGGATTCCTAAGAGCCCGTGAGAAACGGCAGAAAACAGATGAGGAAACAAAAAAATATAAAAACCAATACACAGCTCAAAAACAGCAAAGAAAAGGATGGAAGGCTGTTTTGCCTTTAAGAAAGTGCCCCCTAAGAAACTTCCTAAACAAAGCCCTCCCATAAAGACCATAACAATCATGCTCGTTGCCAAAACCGTATTGCCAACAGCCAAAATGAGCATCCTGTTAAAAGCTATTTCAGCGACCAGATAACTTATTCCTGATAAGAAAAATGCCAGATAAACAAAAAGATATGATTTATTAAAAATTTTCATGAAGACTTGTTTTGACTCAAAAATAGTTCTTGCGCATTAAGCCTCAAACGAATCCCTCCTCTTTCTCCTCTTTGTTTCTATTTATTGTCCTGCGCCCATATTTTCTTCATATTCCAACCCACCCGTAATAGCATAATGTTGAATTTTCTTTAATAGGCCTCTTTCATAAAATTGTTTTTTTGTTAATATGCCCATAATATAGATATCAAACTCGCCATGCTTCTCGCCCTTTTCGTAATATCCCAAAACCCGCAGGAGGCCATTTTCTTCATACTCTTCACTAACCCCTTCAAGAAGGCCGTCGACGGCTTTACACGTAAACTTTAAAGCGCCGCTTTTAAAATAAGTTCGTACTTCTCCTTGCAGGACATCGTCGACATAATGAGATTCTCTTAAGAGATTTCCTTCTGGACTATATTCCTTTCGAATGCCATGCAATACCCCCTCTTTATACATTTTTTCATAATGAACTTTTTTATTCCCGTAATATTCCTTCACGAGCCCATGCAACTTGTCATCCTTGTAATGCTCTTGGAGGATTTTCTTTCTCTGGATATCGTATTTTTCAAAAAGGCCGTTCTTTTTTCCCCCTTTAAACGTTTCGACCGTATTTAATACGCCATGAGGATAATAAGTTCGCAAAATTCCGTCAACGACATCATCTTTAAAGGTTGTTTCCGTCTTGAGGTTCCCATTTTTGTAATAGCCAATGGATACCCCATTGAGTTTGCCATTTTTATAACTGTTGACATAGGCCAACTCCCCGGTATCAGAATAAACCTTGACCTTTCCCTTGGCACGGCTTCCCTCTTTAAAAAAATCGCTTCTGTAATAACGTTTATAGGTGATCTCCCGCACAATATCCTGGATCACCTTATCCACATCACCAAATTCATACTCCATGCAATAGCCATAAACAATATAGGCGCTTAAAAAAGTGACGAACAAAAATAATAGAATGTCTCTGGGCCTCATCAGAATAATTCCTTATTTTTGGCTTATTATATCACCAAAAGCTTTCCTGCCATAACCGATTTAATGCAAACGAATATAAGGAGAGTAGAGCACCCGGCTTTTTTCATAACATTCCCTTGCTTTTTCATAATCTTTTAAGGCATGATAAACATTGGCCAGATTTCTATAAATACGATCATTGGGCCTTAGGACAAGCGCTTTTTCAAAACTGATTTTCGCATTCTCTAGGTCACCCTGATTGTAGTAAACCACCCCCATATTGACATAAACATCCCGAAACGAAGGATCAATGTCCAAGGCTCTTTGATACATTTCAATGGCCAGTAAAAAGTTCCCTTCCATAAAATAAAGATCGCCTAAATTAAAATAAGCCTTTTTGTTTGTGGGATTCAAGGTTAATGATTTCTTGAAAAAATTCTTGGCGCTATTGAGTTTTCCTTCGGCAAAATGAAGAGTGGCAATGCCCCGATAAACCTCATCTGTTTTTCTAATCTTTAAAGCCTGCGTTAAAAGACGTTCTGCTTCCTGAAAATTCCTTAAAGAAATATAAATATAAGCCAAGTTAATATAGGGCAGATTAAAATTTTTTCCTTTGGCAATCGCTTCAGAAAACAAAGGAATGGCTTTTTGATAATCGCCCCTCTCTTGATAAATAAGCCCTAGATTGTTATAAGGCTTCGCATATTGAGGGTTCAGCCGAATAGACTTTTCCAAATGTTCGATGGCTTTTCTCTTGTCTCCTTTAATGGAATACAGTGTCCCCAAACCCAAATGGGCTCTTGCATTTAAGGGAGACTTTTTGACGGTATCTTCCATTAAGGCGATGGGGTCTCGCCAAAGAGAGTTTCTGGCAATGGTCAATAAAGAAAAAATGGCAATAATTGCAATGATTGTTCTGTCCCTTATTTTTCCATCGGATATGAAAGAAAAGATCAGCGTTACAAGTAATAGGGCAAAGCCTGCAATGGATAAATAGGTTCGATGTTCCCATAAAGGCTCTCTTGAGGCAAAGGAGGTTGGCAAAAGGCAAATCAAAAACCAAAAAATACCAAAAGCGGCAAGGGGCTTTTTGATCAACAGACGACAAGCCCCATACAAAATAAAGCACACAAATAAAAACGAAGATACCGTCGATATATTCCATCCGGTATGGGCAAGAGGAAAATAATAATCCAGGTTCTGCCCCACAGGAAAGAAACAAAGTTTGATATACTGAGGGATGACTCGAAATTGCGTGAGCATATAAAGCCACGAAAGATGCATGCCAAAAAATTTCATGAAAGCAAGATGATAAAATTTCATCGCATATTGAATTTTTTCGTAAGGCAGAAACATCAAAACCAAAATCAAGATAAAAAACAAAAATAACGGCCGAATGGCCTTAAGGAGATCCTTTCTTTGCTCGGCGTTTCTAAAAAAACTTATGTCTGTCAGCAGAATAATAAACGGCAAAGAAAGGATTGTTCCTTTATCCATAAGGCCAAGAATAAACAAACCCAACGCAAAGATATAAAACTTATTTTTTCTTTTACAGCGGGCCGTTATCCAAAAATAATAAGACGACATAAAAAAAAGAGCAGACAGGACCTCGGACCTCTGCCAGATATAGGTAACGGCCTGTGTCTGCAACGGATGAGAAACAAAAATCAAAGAAGCAAAAAGCGAGAATATCTTTTTATCCCTTTTAAAAGGAATATCATGAAGCGCAGGCATTTCCCAAATCCTCAAAAGAACAAGATAGAAAAAAAAAGCCGTTGCAATATGCAAGATGACATTGACAATGTGATAACTGATCGCGTTTTCTCCAAAAAAATAATAATTGAGGGCGAACGTCAAAAGGGTAGGGAATTTCCTAATTCCTATCTTTTCAAAAAGTAAAGGGATATGCTTAATGAGAGGGTTTCTTAGAAGAAGTGTGTGATCGTCAAAATGAAAAGGGGCATCAAAGATATTGGCATAGATTAAACATCCCAAAAAAAAGATGATAATGAATCCATGAATTGACCGTTTAAGCATATTATTTTATTGAGAGGATGGTCGGGAAGCCGGGATTCGAACCCGGGACCCCATGCTCCCAAAGCATGTGCGCTAGCCAGCTGCGCTACTTCCCGAAATTTATTTAGGCTTATGGAACGATCCCGAAGAAATCGGGAGAATGACATAAGCCTTAGAAAATTTCGCTCTGCGACACGTAAGAGTCAAGGAGCTAAATTATCTCCATAAAACGCGGTAGTATAGCATGTTATTCTTTTTCTTGCAAACACCTTCTTTTCTTGTGAAGATTGTTCCTTATGCTATAATACGTGCCATGAAAAAGAAATTTCTTTATATATTCATATTACTATTAGTTATAGCTGTAGGAATATACTACTTTGTCAATGCTGTCCTTTTGCCTGTTCATCTTAAAAAATTCTTAATAGAAAAAGCAGAGGGCTATTTAGGGCGAAATGTTTCTTTCGAGGATATTTCCTACAACATAAAAAGAGGTGTTATTGTCAACGACCTTGCCATCTTCCAGAAGGCAAGCGAAAAAGAAAAACTTCTGCATGCAGACGAGATATCTTTCTCCATTTTGATTTCCAATATCATCAAACCAAAAAAAATCATCATTAACTCTTTATACATCAAAAATCCCGTTGTCCGTTTAAACCGAACGGACAAAGAAACATGGAATTTTTCAGATCTCTTAAAAAAGAAAACGCAAGCCCCTCCGCCTGCAGGAATCCCTTCCATTCTTTTAAGCAGCATAACTATCAATAATGCAACCATTGCTATCACGGACCAAACAGCCTCCCCTTTGCAATCCCTTCTCTTTAAAAAAACTGATTTTGAGGCAAAGCTCTCTTTAACCCAAGGAACCAAGTACTCCCTGAAAACAACGGAAAAAAACGGGTCCTCCTTGAAAGCCGAGGGAACTTATCATTTGAGAAAAAAAGAGTTGGAATCAAATATCATGACAAATGATCTTGATCTGCTTGAAATCACTCCTCTTTTTTGCCCAAACGAGACCTTTGGCCTTAATCGTTTATTTATTGATAATGCCAAGATCCGCCTTATCTACCGACCGCAGACCTTAGATATAACAGGCTCGATGAAATCCCAAATCGATTATGCTTTCAAAAAAGACAAGATGATAAAGGCTACCATTGAATCCCAAGACCTGCTTTTTTATTTTGACAAAAACCATATCGACTTGAAAGCCTCTCTTCTTTTTGATCATTTTGAAGGACAGATGAAAGACAACAAATTGGCATCAAATTCTTTTCTTATAAAAAATGGAAAACTCAAGAAAGAAAATGGAAGAATCGATTTTTCGGGAGTTTTGAGTCTCTCGGAGGCTGTTTATGAGAAGGGGGGGAATTTCCTTGTAAAAGGAGATTTCAAAGATGCCGAGATGATGTTATCTTATGAAGGCAATCAGATCGCATGGACTTCTTCTTTGGAAACCCTCAACACATACATTTTTTTAAATAAAAATGATCCTGTCTACAAAGAGGCTGAATTCAATCCCATCAATGCAAAGATTGACCTTAAAGCAGATATTGTTGATTTTAAAAATCCAAAAACTACGATCTCGGCAAAAACAGATGATATCGATATAAAAATCCTGAATTCTTTATTTCCCCAATACCTTCAAAAAGCACGGATTGCTCCGTCGGGCGAAGCAGCCGTTAGGGTTGATTATTTGTCTCAGTCGCAAAAATCTCAATGGAACGTAAAGGCAAAATTACTTAATGCTTCCCTCGATTCGGATCGACTCTCTGAAAGGATAACCAATATAACCGGCCTTGTTGACTACACCGACGACCTCATCACATGGAAAAATATCAAGGGGACTTTTAAGAACGAAACGTATTTCTCAGATGGCTCCT
>Ga0272441_10005105_pt1 | contig 23148 bp, 20 predicted proteins | sample SSMProp6N_FD_193582 | JGI IMG/M metagenome (GOLD analysis project Ga0272441, IMG submission 193582) | Marine sediment archaeal communities from Little Sippewissett salt marsh, Falmouth, MA, United States - SSM-Prop-6N | ecosystem: Environmental > Aquatic > Marine > Wetlands > Sediment ...
CGTGTGAATTATATCCGACTTGGTTCTCATTGCCACTGGAAAACAACTTCTTTCTCAAACAAAAACCTGACATTATAGAACCTGACGGAATTGAAAGTCCGGGATAGAATTAGTCAGATGAAATAGTTTCGATTTTTACAGACATCTAGTATTATAGCGGTGTGGTAAACTGGAATTTGTAAAAATGGTCCAAAAAATACTGCAGGTAAACGGGGAAATCACATGCCAGTTTACTGCACTCAGTATAAAAGATAAGGAGAAGGTCGATGAGAGATCAAACTCGAATGGTACAGGACGGAATCATGCTTGCTGCTGCATATCATTTTCTGATGGCAGTTCTTTTCGTAATTGGCGCAATAGCAATCATCTTCTATGCCATGGTTCCTCCTCTTGTCGAGGCGTCTACAGAACCGGCTCAATCCCTGTTCCTTCCAGTTGTTGGCCTGCTCGTGTGTGCGGCCCTCGCGATTGGCTATGGCTATGTTGGCTCAGGATTGACCAAGTTGAATAATTCTGCCCGAATGGCTGCTGTATTCCTGGCATTATTTGGCATGCTCGGTGGTGTCTTTGGTGTCGCAGGTGTCCTCGCGACCTCCATAAACACTGTTACTGCACCAGATCTTGTTCGGGTCGGTGTTATCGGATTATTCGTGATGGGGATTAACTTTGTATCGATCCTGGATATCTTTTTATTGTTCTTCCTCTTCCAGCAGGATGTCCGCGCACTTTTCTATGGTGTGGACACCGAGACAACAGAAGCAAAAGACATTCCAATGATGCGCCCCAGCCGGCCAACTCCTTCACCTTCGGCCGCCCGCCCCAAACCCAGAAGTGAACAGAAACCTGCTGACTGACTTTTCTGGAATAGTCAGATTTTGAATATTAAATATAAAAGGAAGTGAGTTTTACTCACTTCCTTTTTTTGTATCATGATTAAGTATTCGCTATCTTTCCTGTAACGCTTCGATCAGCTTCGGCACTATTTCAAAAACATCACCAACAATCCCAAACTGCGCATGTTTGAAAATAGGCGCTTCTGGATCTTTGTTTATTGCAACAATCGTTTTTGCTGACTGCATTCCGGCAAGATGTTGAATTGCGCCAGAGATACCCAGTGCAAAATAAAGATCGGGGGAAACCACTTTCCCGGTCTGACCGACCTGGTACTGGTACGGCACATAGCCTGGGTCAACTATCGCCCTGCTGGCACCGATCGCACCACCTAGCGTCTCCGCCAACTTCCGGACGATTTTATACCCTTCCTGCGCAAGCCACGCTTCCTTCTCCTCGTCTGATTCCAGATTATCGGGTGCATTTAAGCTGGCCGGTTGAGTCACCCCCCGGCCGCCAGCAACAATAATCGACGCCTCAGTCAGCGGGATTTCTCCCTCGACAGGAGTAAATCCAAGCACCTCATATGCTGCAGGAGCATCCACCAGATCCAGTGTTTTTGGTGTTCCTGTCCGAGTTTCGTCTCTCTCGGGAACGGTAAAAACCCTGCTGCGCAGAACCACAATGCATGGTGCTTTCTCCGCCTGCAGCTTTTGAAGGAACTTGCCTCCATGCACCGGCCGTGTAACAACTGCAGCGTTCTCCCAATCCAGCCCAACGGCATCCGGGATTACACAGGATTGAGTATCAACAGCCAGCATTGCTGCCAGATCACGTGTTCTCACATTCCCCGGAAGCAGTATCAAATCCGGCTCATTCACCTTGATCAATGCAGCAAGTTGGGTGGTATAAGACTCAGCGGAAAAACCGCCAAGAGAAGCATCGTCACAACAGTATACTTCGTCAACCCCATACTCGAATGCTGCGTCAGCATGTTCCTGTGCTCGTGGCCCAAGCAGGACCGCATTGATTTTTCCGGCTTCACTTTTCACAGACTGAGCAGCTCCCACAGCTTCCCATGAAGCCGGGGAGACTTCTCCCGAAAAACAATCAAGATATACAAGGATATTTTCGGCCATCAGAGCACCTTCTCTTCCAGCAGCCGCTTAACCAGTGTGCCTGCAATATCAGCAGCACTCTCTCCAGAAATCATCTCCACCTTCTTTGTACGACTGGCTGGCACATCAAGCCTAAGGGAACGCCATGCTGAATCAACGGTAGATGATAGTTCAAGATCCGAGAGTTCCCACTTCGGGATAATTGCCCTCGCAGCTTTCCGGATTCCCATGAAGGATGGATATCGCGGCTCACAAATTTCCTTTACGACACTGACAACGGCTGGAAGCGCTGCTTTTGCCTGCTGCCGGCCGTTTTCAAACAATCGTTCAACTTCGATCGTCTGACCTTGAGGGTCATGCGCGATAACTTTCGCTGTTTGTGTCAGCGCAGGCCAATTTAGCAGCCGTGCCGTCTGAGGCGGGGTTAAACCTGTTTCTTCATCAGTTGACTGGCGTCCGAAAAAAACCAGATCAACATCTCCAATCTTCTGCACAGCCGCAGCCAGCATGGAAGGGACTACTGGAGTTTTCTCCTGCATATCTTCAGGAGCTGAAAGCTGTATTGCTTCCTTGCAGCCCATAGCAAGAGCATGCTTGAGTGCTTCATTTTTTTCACCACCTCCTGCGCTCAAAGCGACTACTTCCCCGCCATGTTCTTCAGTCAGCAAAAGAGCTGTTTCCACTGCAAATTCATCCCAGGGATTAATAATCAGGGAAGCATCACCCCAGAATACTGAGCCGTCCTGGAGTGAAAGCGAAGCAGCGGTGTCTATCGTTTCCTTAACGCATACAACAATTTTCACGTTTTCTCTCCTTATTCTTCTCTGGTCCACTCATCAGGATCATAGGGAGGAAGTTCTTTTCGAAGCGGACGATCTTCACGATATCCAAGTGCATACCCGGCCTGGAGAATCTGCTGAATTTCACTGGAACCCTCATAGATCACAGCTCCTCGTGCATTCCGCAAGAAACGCTCTACTTCATACTCATCACTGAATCCATAGCCACCATGAACCTGGACAGCTTCGGATGCAGCCTTGAACGAAGCGTCTGTTGCATACCACTTGGCGAGGCCCGTTTCGCGTGTGTTGCGAAGCCCCTGATTCTTTCGCCATCCGGCTTTGAGGTAAAGGAGCCTTGCTGCTTCATAATCACGTGCCATCCATGCAAGTTTTTGCTGGATCAGCTGATGATGTGCAATGGGAACGCCGAAAGTATGACGTTCCTTGGCATAGCGAACACTGGCTTCAAGAGATGCCCTGATCAAACCGGTTGCACCGGCAGCGACTGTATAACGCCCGTTATCAAGACATGACATGGCTATCTTGAAACCTTCGCCTTCCTCCCCCAGAAGGTTCGCCGCAGGAACACGTACATCCTGGCAGTTCACCCAGCCAGTGGATCCGGCCCTTACACCCAGCTTCCCGTGAATATCTCCACTCGTTACTCCCGGGCTGTCAGTCTCCAGAATAAAAGCGCTCATGCCTCCAGAACGCTTTTTTGCTTCTGGATCAGTGCGTGCGATCCAGATCATATAATCCGCCTTGGTGGCAAGAGAAATCCACATCTTTTCCCCGTTGATAATATAGTCATCACCATCCCGGCGTGCTGTGGATACTAGAGCTGCGGGATCTGAACCAGCATCTGGCTCTGTCAGACAGTACCCACCTATCTTTTCACCCATCGCAAGAGGAGGCAGATATTTCAGCTTCTGTTCTTCGCTGCCCCATTGAAGGATAGCATAGCAGCAGAGCCCCATATGAACGGATATGACCACTCTCAAGCTCGTGTCCCCGGCTTCCAGTTCCTCACACACCAATCCCAGGCTCATGTAATCCATTCCCTGGCCGCCGTATCGTACCGGGAGTGATACCCCCAATATACCCAATTCAGCCATGCGAGGCAGAACCTGGGGATCCATTTCCTGTTTTCGGTCCCATTCCTTGATTGTGGGCGCGACTTCCTTGGTTACATAGTCTCGCACCATCCGGGCAACCATCTGTTGTTCTTCATTCAGTTCAAAATCCATCCGTGTATTCCTCCTGTAAAAGCTGTTTTTAAACTCCGTTACAGATCGTTAATGGGTTTCCACTGCCATAAAATTTCAATTCAACACTGACGTCGTTTCAGTAAAAAGAAATAATTTGATTACTATCTACTCGCCCGGACTTATACACCAATTCATAGCCAATCATATAACGCTTGCACTAAAAATGGATGGCACGGAAATCAGATGATAGAAGTACAATCTGTCCTTTTCCTGTACGACTACACAATAACATTATGTGATCTTGATTGTTTTTCCATCCGTTAATAATTTCAAATCCTCTGGTTCTAATCGAAAAACTGAAAACGGAGTACCCGCTGCCGCCCAAATCTCCTCACATTCCATCAGATCAGCATCAATATAAACAGGTATGGGGTTTGTAAATCCGACTGGAGGTACTCCACCAATAGCAAACCCTGTCACTTCGCGCACTTGTTTTGCATCAGCAAGCGAAATTTCCTCGCCAACTGCTTCCGTCAGCAAGTACTCATCCACACGGTTCTTGCCGCTTGCTATCACCATGACTGCCTTGCTGGTTTGTTTTCCAATAAACAAAAGTGATTTGGCAATACTGCTGACGTCGCATCCAATGCTTTCAGCTGCTTCCCTGGCAGTCCTTGTGGAAGATGGAAGTTCGACTACCTCAAAAGTCACCTCATAGGTATCAAGGATGTCCTGCACTTTCTGCGAACTTGAGCTCAATGAACGTGCCATTCCGCTCCTCCAATGGAAATTGAAACAGTAGCAAGAACCTTATTGTAGCTTCAGTTAATTAAAAGGAAAAATCGCCTGTCATTGCGATGGCAGGCGGCTTTTGCTTACTTTGAGTTATTGACGCAGGGTTACCTGACTGAATAGGTTACCTGCAGCTGTACATAGGAACTCACCAGCCCGGGAGCTATACTTGGGGCCGGGGCATCTCCCCCTCCTCCAGATTGCGGCCGGGCATAATCCATCATGCCGTCGTAAACGGTTAATTCGGTAATTGACTGGATAGTATCAAGTTCCCCTCCGGAAAGGACTGCCAGCTCCTGTGCTATACGCTCCGCGTTTTCAATAGCCGTCTGACGCGCCTCCGATCGTAGCTGTTCCGGGTCCGAAACACCGAATGTGACACCGTAAATATTATTAGCCCCTGCATCCATCGCTGCCTGAAGCACACTGCTGAAAGAGTCAATATTACGCACAATAATACTGAGTTGATTGGATACCCTATAACCCGCAATCCCTTCATACCCTCCATCACCATACTGTGATTCAGTCCATACACTGTAATTGGATGTTTTAATATCATCACTTTGAACACCTTGTGCATTCAGGGCTTCAAAAAGTGACTGCATAACAACCTCATTTTGCGTACTCACCGCAACCACTGTGTCGCCGAAAGTCTCTACACCAATCTGGATAGAGACCTGATCGGGAGAGCCGTAAGCCGTCCCTTCTCCATCGACGGTTATTGTCCGAACAACTGAATCGGGTTCAGATGCTGTGGTTGGCAGCATGGCACATCCGGATAAAACAGCTGCAGCTAGAAGCAATACTATTAACTTGATCTTCCATGAAAGTTTTTGATTTTTCATCCTGAAATCTCCTTTTTAATTCGACTGCAACAACCATGACGAACTTCGTTATAAAAAAGTTCCTCGAGTTGGAAAAGTCACCCCTTTAATCCTACCAGTTTTGTCATATTTATCAAAATGGTATTCACATCTACCTGCTGCAGCTGTGAATTGCCGAATCGATGCAAATTTCTCCCTGGATTTAAACGTACTATAATCCCCTTATGGAAGGGCTTCTCAGCACTTTAATTCGCCATAGGGTTCCCCACCTGATCCTGTTGATCTTGCTTATTTGTCTTCTCCAGCCGTCTCCGCTTCCCGCCCCACTTCTAACAACCCTGGAATATCAACTAACTACCAGCGAGACATCACAGGAACCGCTGGTCGAAACAGTCAACGATATAAACCTGATGTATCCTGACTGGGATGATCCAATCATAAGCGGCGTTCAAATGGCACTCAGATCCAACAACCCTCAATCGGCTTTTCAGATACTTGGCGATCATGGAAATAATTCCATAGTTGAGGATTCATGTATCAATATCCAGCTGTATCTTGCACTGGAGGATCCAGAAAAAGCAGCTTCTGCCTGGCAAAAACACAGTGCGCCTTGTCGTTTTGACAATACTATTCTTGCTCCTCTGGTTGAATACTACCTTGGAGAGGGAGATTTCGAATCAGCAGTCCTGATGCAATCCGAAGCAACAGAGCTCTCACCTCAGGATCCCGCTGGATACATATCCCTCGCCAGAATTTACAGCGTTTACCACCCAGAGAAGGCATTAGCCCCTCTGCAAGTAGCAAGATCACTTTCTGCTGAAGAGGATCCTTTCATTCTCGATATGATAAGAACAATCGAGGATTCCCGTTTCGAGGAGAGTGATGCATATACTCTTGCTGAGGTAGGTGTGCTGTATGTCAGGAGAGCGGAATGGGAATATGCATCCTGGGCACTTTCCAATGCAGTGCATCTCGAACCGGATTATGTTGAGGCGCTGGCTTACCTCGGCTATGTACAGGATCAAACAGGGAAAGATGGCCTTGCAATGCTGGAAAAAGCCATTTCTCTCGACCCCCGAAACTCACTCCCTGCGATTTTTCTCGCTGACCACTGGATCCGCAGGGAAGAAACCGACAAGGCCTTCGAAGCAGTGGGAACAGCATACCGCCTTGATCCAGACAACCCGGTTGTTGCAGCAATGCAAGGTGAAATATATGCCCAATTGGGTGACCATGATTCAGCTGGAGCAGCCTATCTTAAAGCCTGCGAACTTGAGCCGGACATTCCCGATTTCTGGATACTCCTCTCGGAATACAGCTTGATGTACGAGGTTAAAGTTAAACTCCTGGGTATACGTGCAGCAAGAAACGCAGTACTACTGAAACCACACGATGCACATGCACTTGATTTACTTGGTTTTGCCCATTACCTCAGCGGCAGTTTTGATGTCGCCGAGAGGGTTCTACAACGCGCATTATCATCCAATCCGACGTATACACCGGCATTATTCCATATGGGCTTAACCCTGCTGGAATTGGGAGAATCCTCTGAGGCTGTTTCGTATATTGAGCAAGCTGCAGCACTTGAACCTGATAGCTACTTTGGCATACTTGCAGCCCGAACCCTGGAAACAGTTCGCCAGCCATGAGTTCCAATCCAGCTCCTTTTATATAACCCACTCCAGGTATCCTGTTCGATCACAGCTGTGCTACAATTCTCCTCATCAGCTCTATGTTTATCAAAGCAAAGAAAGTTTTCGCCCTTATCATAATTATCCTTACAGCTGCAACTGCACTGGCTGCATGCAATTTTCCCGCGCCGCCTACCCTCCCCGGGCAAGCCCTATTCCAGGATGATTTCAGCAGCCCAGCCAGTGGATGGGTCACCTCCACCACAAACAGCCTTACAATGGATTACGGGAAAAACAGTTTCCTGTTCCAGCTCAGGGAACCGAACCTCGAAGCCTGGTCAACACCCGGTGTCGATCTTGGGGATATTCGTCTGGAAGTTGATGCAGAAAAAACCGGGGGCATCCAGGGGGCAGCATTTGGCGTGATATGCCGGTACCAGGATCCGGACCATTTCTATTTCTTCCTGATATCCGATGATGGCTATGCTTCCATTGGAAGCATGATCCAGGGAGAAAAGGTTCTTTTAAGTCACCCCACCATGCTTCCGGTAGAGAGTATTCTGCAGGGTGACAACAGCAACCATCTCCAGGCGGATTGTATTTCCAACCAGCTCCGTTTTATCGTAAATAATGTCCTGGTAGCTGAAGTTGAAGACAACCTGTACAACCGGGGTGATATCGGATTGATGGTAATCTCGTCCGGGGAAGCCGGTGGAGATGTCAGGTTTACCTCCTTTATTGCCTATCAACCCTGACAGGCATGCAGACAACGGGAAAATCAGCTCATGAAAGTATCAGTCGACAGTATAGGCTGCAGGTTAAACCAGGCTGAAATGCGCTCTCTTGGCTGGCAGCTGGAAGAAAAGGGCGCCGAACTGGTCCAATCCTTCGAAGAGAGCGATGTAATTGTGCTGAATACCTGCACTGTAACGGCTGCGGCTGCAGCTGACTCTCGGTCAAGAATCCGCGCTTTTCGCCGTAAGTATCCTTCAGCCCGCTTGATTGTTACTGGCTGCTGGGCAACTATGGAGCCGAATGAAGCAGCCAGGCTTTCTGGTACACAGAATGTTGTTTTAAATGAAGAAAAGGGATCCATTGCAGAGCGCATCCTGCATAACATCAATGCCATATCAGAACAACCAACAACTCGCAGGAAACCTTCCTTCCGTAGAACTCGTGCTTTTATAAAAGTACAGGACGGCTGCAGCAATCATTGTGCTTATTGCATTACAACGATAGCTCGAGGCCAGTCGAGAAGTATTCCTGTAGCGCAAGTCCTGAATCAGATTCTTCGTGAAGTAAAAGCTGGAGTGAAAGAAATCGTTCTTACCGGCGTACAATTAAACAGCTACGGCAGAGATCTGAAAAATACCAACCTGGGCACACTGGTTGAAACAATCCTTCAGAATACGGCTGTTCCTCGCATCCGCCTTTCCTCATTAGAACCCTGGGGGCTTCCCGAAAATTTTTTCATGCTCTGGCAGTCCCCTCGCTTGTGCAGACACCTTCACCTTCCGCTGCAGTCAGGTTGTAACGCGACTCTGCGGCGCATGCGGAGGCCTTATACTGTAAGCCAATATGAAAAACTAATAAAACGCGCCCTGGTTTGTATTCCGGGAGCTGCCATATCCACGGACATAATCACCGGTTTCCCCGGAGAGACAGAAAACGAATTTGAACAAAGCCTGTCTTTTATACGGCAATCTGATTTTGCTCACGGGCATGTGTTCAGCTACTCACCACGGTCCCAGACTCCTGCAGCGGCAATGCCTGGAAGGGTTACTGAACGTATTGTCAAGGAACGGACTCACCGGATGCAGGCTGCGATCCACAAGAAACAGGAAACCTTCCGCAGCAAGGCCCTGAATACACAATTGGAAGTCCTGTGGGAACGTTCGGTAAGAACACAGGAGGGTACCTGGCTTGTGTCAGGATGGTCTGATACCTACTTGCGTGTACAGGCTGAAAGCGACATGGACCTGTCAAACGAGATCAGCAGGGTGTTGATCGAGCGAAGTGCGGGCAGGAAACTCATGGGGCGGATTCTGGATGAAACCAGCCAGGATCATATCTGAAGACAGCCTAACGGGGAAAATCAAGCTTCCATCTACATCCAGACCTCGGTATAATGACTTTATGGTTACTTTACAGTCACTAAAGGATGAATTACACGAAGCAATGCGCAGCGGAGATAGTTTAAAGAAACAGACCCTGCGAATGGTGCTTTCGGCAGTTAAGCTTGCAGAAGTTGAAAAACGCCAGTCACTTGAGGAGGATGAAATCCTGGCTGTTCTGCAAAAAGAAGCTAAATCCAGAGCCGAGACCATTGCAGAGGCCAAAGGTGCTGGACGGGATGATATCGTCCAGGAAACCGAGAAGGAACTCAAACTCCTCCAAAATTATCTGCCGGCTGCAATGAGCCCGGAGGAATTGGACAAGGAAATCAAAGCAGCTATCGAAGAAAGCGGGGCTGAAGGTCCACAAGACATGGGCAAGGTTATGAAAATTGTTATGGTTCGTGTCAAACTGCGCGCGGATGGCAAAGAAGTCAGTACGCGTGTCAGAGCACTTCTTTCCAATTAAACCCGCCTATGACTGATACTCCTTCGGAACGGATAGGTTTCAAAACCCGCTGGCTGAATATATGGCATTCCACCCAATTAGGACTGATCTTTGCGGTTGGGCTTATCGGAGTGGTTGCTATTCTGGCTGTGCCAGTTTACACACGTCAAACCGACGTCCTGCTTGAGTTAAATGACGTAGCAAACCAGGACATCCTGGCCCCATACACGCTTTCCTACAGCAGTGAATTGATGACACAGCAAGCGCGTGAACAAGCTGCACAGGCAGTTGAGCCAGTGTACAACCCGCCAGACAGCAGTGATGCCAGAAAACAACTTGAAATACTTCGCTCTTCACTGGCATTTATCTCTTCTGTCCGTTCGGATGCCTATTCAGACTACGACCAGAAAATGGCCGATCTGAAGGAAATTCAGCACTTCCAGATCACATCTGATACTGGAGAGTACCTGTTGAATCTCAATGAGGCACGCTGGCAGGTTGTGCAGCTTGAAGCGGTTGCAGTACTGGAACAAGTAATGCGGAGTGAGATCCGTGATTATCAAATGGAGGAAGCGCGTCGATCCATCCCTGCCCTTGTCAATATCTCACTTCCTGATGAAGAAGCAGCCCTCGTTATTCTGTTTGTTAACGGAACGATCGCACCCAACGCCGGATACAATGAGGAAGCAACCCAGCAAGCGCGTGATCAGGCCAGGGAATCCATCACTCCTGTAGTCAAGACATATGCAAAGGGTGAAACCATTATCGGGCGCGGCCGGATTGTTTCCGACCTCCATCTTGAAGCACTTGACGCCTACGGCTTGCTCGAGAAAGAAGAACGCTGGCAAATTATTGCACTGAGGTCACTCCTTGTTGTGGTTCTCTCCTCTTTGCTGCTCCTGTATTTCCTGCGCACCCAAAATCAGAAAATCCGAAAACCCAAAGTTGCACTTGCCACAAGCGTTCTCTTCATTCTGACAGTGGGTGGAATTCAGATTATGATCCCGGAGCATGCCGTTCTCCCGTATCTTTTCCCTGCAGCCACACTGCCAATGCTGCTGGCAATCATTATTGGCCCGGGTACAGGAATTCTAACTGCAGCGATAACAGCAGCTATCGCGGGTTACTTGAGTTCTCGGGGTTTTGAAGTGGCAATGTACATCATGGTCAGTGGTGTTATGGGTACAATGATTATCAAGGAAGCAGAACGCCTGAGTTCCTTTTTCTGGTCAGGTGTTGCGGCCTCTTTTGCAGCAGCTGCTACCATAATCCTGTTCCGCTTCACGGACCCTGCTACTGATCTTGTAGGCAAAGCCTCCCTGATTGCAGCAGCTATTGCCAGCGGTCTGCTTTCTGCCAGCCTGTGCTTCGGCATCCTGCTGCTTCTGGGCCAGCTGGTTGGAATTACAACGAACCTTCAACTGATCGAGCTCGCCCGCCCTGATCACCCGATGCTGCAAATGCTCCTTCGGAATGCACCCGGAAGTTATCAGCACAGCCTCCAGGTAGCCAACCTCGCCGAGCAAGCTGCCCGGACTATTGGTGCTAATGCCCAGCTTACACGTGTGGGTGCTCTGCACCATGATGCCGGCAAAGCCCTGCAGCCGCAATATTTTATCGAGAATCAGGTGCCCGGCCAGAATGTACATGACCAGCTCGACCCGGTAACTTCAGCCGGCATCATTATTCAGCATGTCACAGATGGGCTAAGCCTTGCCAAAAAATACCGTCTTCCCAGCCGAGTACAGGCTTTCATCTCCGAACACCATGGCACCATGCAGACAACCTATCAATACCGGAAAGCACTGAAAAGTGTCGATGGAAATGCCGAGAAGCTGAATAAAAAGGATTTTACCTACCCAGGTCCTGCTCCCAGATCGAAGGAAACCGGTATTCTAATGCTCGCTGACAGCGTCGAAGCCAAAGCCCGTGCTGAAAAACCTGAAAATACTGAAGCTATTGATGATCTGGTGCGTTCCATAATACAGGACCGTTTGAATGAGCACCAACTTGATGATACAGCCCTCACACTTCATGACTTGAAACTGATCCGACAGTCATTTGTCAGTACCCTGAAGGGTATGTACCACCCGCGCATACTTTACCCGGAGGCGCCTGCAGTTCAAAGCGACTTCCCATCCAATGCACAGACAATCGAACGCGGAGCAGCACATGAGTTACCAGATTCACCTCAGAGCTGATCCTGGATATGAGGGATACGGCCCCTTAATAACCGATTCAGCCCAGGCTGTATTGGAACACCTGAATGCGCCGAAAGGAGCCGTCTCAGTTGTCCTTACAAGCAGTGAATATATTACGCATTTAAATTCCTCCTACCGGGGCCGCCAGGAACCTACTGATGTCCTTTCATTCCCCGATGGGGATGAGGATCCTGAAACGCAGAAGAAATACTTTGGAGATGTTGTAATTGCAGTACCTGAAGCCGAAAGACAGGCTCAGGAAGCCGCTCACTCTACTGAAGATGAACTACGACTTCTTGTAGTACACGGTATGCTGCATCTATTAGGCTTTACTCATGATGAAGATTCAAGCCAGGAAAGAATGTGGGCTGTCCAGTCAACAATTCTTGAATACCTCGGTAATAAAATCCTTACACCCGGAATTACTTCTTCACACAACACAGGTTCTTCAGAAGGGTCGGAAGCTACATGAGCGTACCAAAGCAATCCAACTCGCGGCCGGAATCGTTTAAACACGCATTTTCGGGCTGGTTCTATGTTATTAAAACACAAAGGAATGCCTGGATTCATGCCGCTGCAACAATCCTTGTTTTTTTGTTCGCCGCATTACTGAAAATCCCTGCCGTTCAAATCGCCTTAATAGCTGGCGTTGTTGGGTTGGTATGGATGGCGGAACTCTTTAATACTGCAGTTGAAGTTATCGTTGATATGGTTACAACCGAATACCATCCGCTTGCGAAAATCGCTAAAGATGTCAGTGCCGCAGCAGTGCTGGTAACCGCTCTGGCAGCTTTTATTATCGGTGCTCTCCTCCTTGGACCACCGCTCCTGTTATGGCTTCAAAATATCTGATTTCCATTCCATCTTCAATTGATTAACCAGGTTTCTGAAGAAAGGAATTTAGAATCAATGGAGTGTTGCTTTCCCAAACCTGTTCCACAGAATTGTTTGCACAGCAATTCAATCTATGCAATAATTCAAGTCACTGGAAAACACAATCATGATAGATACTAGCGAGTTTCATTGACTGAGAAAAGATCCATTCTAAAGGCAGCTAAATTCTCCTACGATCCTTCACAGCCGTACCAGGCTATGGAAGATCTGATGAATTTAACGCGGGAAATCCTCGATGTAGACCGCGTTGCCCTTTATGAATATGACGATAAGGCTGTTTCCTATCTACCTCGATTTGCTTCCGGTATTTCGATAAGCAAATTGGGACACCTTGCTTCCCGTTCGGAAATCCCTTTTCTAAAAGAGGTTCTTTCCAGCACAACGGCCATTTCATCTGATGGGCATACTACAGCTATTGGCATTCCCCTTGTTCCCGGCTCAATCGCCTGTGCACCTTGCCTGTCAAATTCTCATACAATCGGGTATCTTTTCACAGCAACAGAAAAAGACCGGCCCTTTGAAAAAGACGATCTGCTTGCTCTTGAAATACTCGCATTAAGAGCGTCTGATATCCTCAGCGGTGCAAGGCATCTTGCAAGTCAAGGATATCTCTCGAATAAACTGTCTCTGGTTTACCAGGCCACCGAAGCCATCTCAGAACCACATAAAGTACAGGAATCTGTCAAGCAGACAGCGACATTCCTCCTTAGAGCAACTTCAGCGGATGCCTGTGACATTACACTCTATGAACCCGGAGAATCTACAACCAACCGTTACCGCCTTTCGGTCGGCAAAACCGGAAAACAGAAGGTAAACAAACTGCCCATGGATTCGATCCTTCCCTACCCAGTCCATGACGAGGTTGTTCGCACAAAAAAACCTGCCACACTTGGCCTGATCCCCCCAACAGGAGAGGCAAAGGATCTTGCATTTCTGGAACAGGAAGGAATTGCGGCTGCTGCAATTTTCCCCCTTGCTCCCCACTCCGACGTTCTGGGAATTGCACGTCTGATCTATGAACAATCCGGCCGTCAAATACTCGAACAGGATTTTGAACTGGCCCAGTCCATTATCAATATTGGCTCAATCGGCCTTGAAGATGCAGTACATCTGGCAAAAGCTGAACAGCACGCCAACCAGCTTCAGGTATTGGAAGAAATCGGAAAGGAGATGACTTCCACACTCGACCTGGAATCAGCTTTGGAAAATGCGATGCACTACACCCAGAACGTTCTCCAGGCTGAAGCCTGCGTTCTTTTCCTTCTTGATGAAAACGGTGAGAAACTGATCCTGAAGGCAACAGGCGGCCGTCAGCTCCGTATCCGCGATGTCGCAATCAGGCTTGAGGAAGGGATTGCCGGCTGGGTTGCCCGTAATGGCAGGCCGTTGATTGTGAATGATGTTCGCACGAATCCCCTTTATCAGAGCGCCATTGATGGTCAAACCGGACTGCTTACAGCCTCCGTATTGTGCGTACCAATGGGAACCAGAGGGGAATGCCTGGGTGTAATTCAAGCCATTAACCATCCGCGCGGTGCGTTTACTGCAGAAGATCAGCAGGTACTGTCCTCGGTTGCATCCTGGGCCGCAATCGCCATTGACAATGCAAACCTGTTTGAACGGGTTGCGGAAGAACGCAGAAGGCTGGAGGCAACGCTGGTTGAAACAGCAGATGCCGTAGTTATCACCGATAAAGCCGGCATGATCATCCTGGTAAATAAAACCGCCTCACAGCTTTTCCGGATCAATGCCAATCTGGCCATAAACCGCCACGCAACAGAGATCTTTCTCGGCCACCCTCTCGGCAGCCTTCTGACAGATCCGGATTTGAAACTGCCTTCTTCAACTGAAATAACCACACCATCAGAACGTGTCTTGTTTACATCAATAAGCGAAATATCAGGCGTTGGTCGTGTCGCCGTTATGCAGGATATTACAGCTCTGAAACAGATTGACCACATGCGATCACAACTGCTTGGCACCGCTGCCCACGATTTGAAAAATCCACTCAACGCAATCAGACTTGGTGCAGATCTGCTCAGCGACGCACCTCTCAATACCCAGCAGGTAAAAGCACTCGCGATGATGCAGAGAGCTACGGACAGCATGACCAACCTGATCACGGGACTGCTGGAAACCATTCGTCTGGAATCAGAATCCAATCCAACTTTCGAAACCTGCCTCCTGGATGATTTGATACAAAAGTCTATCGATGATCTGCGTCCATTGGCGGATGATAAGAAACACACGATTGAATATACACCTCCTGATGAAACTCTTGAAATTGTATGCAATCCAGGAAGACTTACTTCAGTCATAACCAATCTGCTAAGTAACGCAATAAAATTTACCGATCCGGGCGGTCTTATTCGTATCAAGCTAACCTGGGATGAAGATCAGGTCCAGGTGGATGTAATTGATAACGGGCCTGGAATTGCTGAAGATGAAATTTCTCGTGTTTTCGATCACCTCTTCCGCGGCAGAAATGCAATCCGGGATCCAAATAATCCCGTTGAAGGCACAGGCCTCGGCCTGGCGCTGGCCAAGACCGTTGTCGAACAGCACGGCGGCCGAATTTGGCTTACAAGTGTCCTGGATGAGGGTACTTCTTTCCACTTTACACTTCCCTGGGAACCCACACCCAAGACCGGATCGCTGAAACACCATTCAACGGATTGATATTTCAACAGTCTCCTCTGAATAATACTGAATACTCCAGTTCGCCCTTGTAACTCAGGCCGTGCTATTTCGGCAGTATTGTTTGAAATAACCTGGAAAGAACTCCTATGGCAAATTTTATATTCGGTACAGTTGGCAAACCAAAATCCACTCCAGCCAGACCAGGCGGATCTGTGGGGACTATTCAATACCTCTCGAGCCTGGGACTGTCAGCCTTTGAAATTGGGTGGGTGCGCTCAGTGCGGGTTTCGGAAAAAACCTGCCACAAAATAAAGGAAACTACGCTCGAACACGATATACACCTCAGTGTGCATGCACCCTATTACTTCAACCTCAATGCGGATGATACGGAATGGCCCAAGAGCAGAAAACGCCTGATGGATGCTTGCCATTACGGCTATCTTGCAGGCGCTACGGATGTAATCTTCCATCCCGGTTCTACTTTCGGAGACAGGGATTCTGCGTTGAAAAAAGCAATTCCGCGCCTTGATAGCTGCCTCGATGAACTTCATAAAAATGGAAATCCGATACGTTTGCGGCCAGAGACAATGGGAAAAAGTGCTCAACTTGGTTCATTCGAAGATTTGATAGCTGTCAACAAGGCTCTCCCTGAGGTCGAACCTTGCTTCGATTTCGCACATCTGCATGCCCGTACAGGTGATGGGTCATGTAATTCTTACGATGAGTGGGCAGAAATTCTGGAACAGCTGGGGAAGACTGCCCGTCCTGGCGCTTTACAGCGCATGCACTGCCATCTTTCAGGAATCGCATATACAGCGAAAGGGGAAAAACACCATCTGATGCTGCGTGATTCAGACTTCGATTTACGGGCACTGCTTTCCGCTCTGTCAGACTTCGACTGCGGCGGCAGAATCGTAAATGAAAGTCCGGAAGATATGGATAAAGACGCACTGTATATCAAAGAAACATGGGAGGAGCTTTCTGGTTGACAAGATACAAACAAACAATGATTCTATAGAACTTCTTCAAACTGAGATGAGATCCTGCCGGAAGTGCCTTGATCAAGGTTTTAATGTTGTAACCAAAGCAATCTTCTCGGGTACGGAAACCGCCAGGATCATGGTAATCGGACAGGCACCAGGTATCACAGAAGTTGAAGCCGGCAGACCATTCAACGCAGGCAGCGGTTCACGCCTGTTCAAGTGGCTGGTAGATGCAGGGATCGATGAAGATGAATTTCGCTCCAGGCATTACATGACCTCCGTAACGAAGTGTTATCCGGGCAAAGCGCCCTCAGGGGCTGGAGATCGGGTTCCGGGGAGAGCAGAACAACAGCTTTGTCGGCCATTCCTGAACAGGGAAATAGCACTCGTCAATCCAGAGATCATTCTACCTGTTGGAAGGCTGGCTATTAACCTTTACTTGCCTGCCAGGGAACCTCTGTCCAAACTTGTGGGTCAAAAATACTTCCTCGATGAACGCTGGATTATTCCTCTCCCACACCCCTCTGGTGCCAGCCGGTGGCATCAAATTGAGGAAAACAGGGAACGTATCAGCCAGGCAGTTCGCCAAATAACTCAGGTATTGAAAGAGATTCAGTAAAAATACAGCATGGGGTTAGATTTTTCCCTGACAAACCACCTTCACAAGAGAGGAAGAGTCAGTCGGCAAAGAAAATACGGCTTCCTTATAAAGAGATGCCGAATCTATTCATTCAGGCAGTCTGGTCCCCTATTTGCAGACTTTGATTATGTATCCGGGAAATGGACTTCCTGTTTGCAGACTTTGATTATGTATCCGGGAAATGGACTTCCTGTTTGCAGACCTTGATTATGTATCCGAGAGATGGACTTCCTGTTTGCAGACCTTGATTATGTATCCGGGAAATGGACTTCCTGTTTGCAGATCTTGATTATGTATCCGGGAAATGGACTTCCTCTTTGCCACTGAGTCTTTCATGTATACGCTGGATAATAATCTGCAGGTGTTCAGGCTTGTGTACAAAATCAAGATTGTCGGTTCGGATCGTGAGAACAGGGCAAAGATCGAAGTCCGTCAGCCAATCCTCATATAAGGAGTCTAGAAGCTCCAGGTATTCCCGTGAAATACTTTTTTCCATCTCCCTTCCCCTGGAATGTATCCGCTCAAGCAGGATATCGACTGGTGCTTTCAGGAAGATAAGCAGATCTGGAACAGGAAGGTTGTTAACCACCATTCTAAATACCGTCTGATAGGTATCAAAATCCCTTTCGGAAATATTTCCCAGGACCTGGCTTGCCCGGGCAAAAATCTCCGCGTCCTCATAGATTGAGCGATCGATAATAGCAGAATTTTTCAACTCAGCCAGATTTAGATGCTGCTGAGCACGATGCCCCAGAAAAAAAACGTTCAAATGAAAAGACCACATTTTCATGTTTTCATAAAAATCCGAGAGGTACGGGTTATCAACCACTGATTCATAGGCTGTAGCCCATCCCAGTTCCTGTCCCAAACGGTCAGTGAGGGAGGTTTTTCCCGTTCCAATATTTCCCGCTACAAGGACAAAATGCTTTGCTTTCATATTCGCCTTCCTGAATAGAATTCAATTTTATTCTGCCGAGGAACAGAATGAGCGTATCAAGTAATTTCAAAATTCGCAACATCCATTGAGGTTCATAGCTGCTAAATAAATCAGTATGTGAAAATGGTACAATTCCACACCGGGAAATCCTGAGCAAGTATAAATTTACTACCAATTTCCACCCTTGAATCAAAACTTTTCCATAGGATTATTTAAATAAATCCATGAAAAACCAACCGGTATTGAAGATAGAAAATCCGACCTTTCTGAAGCTGCTCTATCTTGCCATTGGGATCACAGCAGGAATTGTTTTGAGTATGCTGATATTCCCTGAACGATCAGCGGAAAAGGATTCCGTTCCATCAGGCATCCAGGTCCATAGCACCATACCCGCCGAGGGAGATTGGGCAGCCAGTACAACTCCTGTAAGCATTGCCTTCAGCCAGGATGTCGACAGGGAAGCCGTCGAAAACAGTTTTCATATGGAACCTGCTGCTTCCGGTGAATTCAGCTGGAACGGCAGCATGCTTACATTTTTTCCCGCTGCGCCTCTGATCGAAGACGAGACTTATCGGGTTATTCTGGATTCACCGGTCCATTCAAGTGAAGGGCAATTATTATCCCCGTCCCTGGATTTTTCATTTAACGTGCGAACAGCCAAAATCATTTTTCTACACCCGTCAGATACCCACAGCCAGCTTTGGATATCAGAGAAACCATACTCTCCAGACAATGCCAGACAGCTCACATCACAAGAAGGAGCTGTGATTGACTACACTGCTGCTAAGGATGGATCCTTCCTGGTGTATCAAACCCGCAGTCCGGAAGGGATTGACTCTCTCTGGTCCCTGTCTCCATATTCAGGTGATGAGAAGATGCTTCTGGATTGTGGATCCGACACCTGCCGGTTCCCCGTCCTCTCTCCGGATGGGAATCTCCTGGCGTTTTTCCGAATTTCTTCCAACAATACTCCAGGAGCAGACGGCGGATTGTGGCTTCTGAATTTGGCGAACGGAACAAGTACGCTGCTGGTTGCTGGAGAGGCAGACCTCTGGGATGAGCCATCCTGGTCTTCTGATAACTCAAAACTGGCTTTTGCCGATACCACCATTCAGGGAATATATATCCTCGATTTACTATCAGACCAACACGAGATACTCCCATCCTCAATGGGAATTTCAGGAAACTGGTCACCGGACGGGACAATCTACATGTTCAGCGATCTCGCCATGACCGGAAGTCAACCACTGGGGGTCATATACCAGGCTGATATCGAAGGGAAATCCATAAAACAGCTCTTCGATACTGAAGATTCCATAAACAGCTACACAGTACCGGTTCTCTCACCTGACAGTCGATGGCTTTTAACAGGTGTACACAACAACAGCACAGGCCCCGGCTACCAGCTGGTCCTGTACAGCTTCCCGGATCTGATTTCCCGGCAGATTACCTCTGAACCTGAATTCACATTTGGCGCTGCTGTTTGGCACCCTTCAAGCAATTCCTTTCTTTTTCAGAAAATCGAAAATCTCAATCCTGATGCCGTTCCTTCAATCTGGCTGCACAATCTTGAGAGCGGAACTGCCGTGCAAATAATCGAAAATGCCTACCTCCCTGACTGGCTTCCTTGATGAATAACAGTATAAAATCGCCTGAATGGTCTTTATAATCAGATAACTTATTCAATAAGTCTATTCAATTCCTGTTCAAAGCTCACAGTTGTCTATGGGAATTAATGGTTTGAAACAAAGAAAGGGCAAATTGATGGACAATCCTGAAGCGTTTTTGCAAAAACAATTACAACCGTGGTACATATCCATCGATAACCCCACTTCTGCACAGGAAAAGGTGCTGCACCAGCTCCTGCATATTTACGGACAAACACGATACGGTAGAGAGCATCACGCAGAACAGGTTGACAGCCAAAGCGCCTACCGGAAAGCTTTCCCCGTCATGAGCTATCCAGACTATAAACCATTGATCGACCAGGTAATGGCAGGCGATGTCGAACTGCTCCTTTCTGAACCCCCCGTTGGATGGGCTATCACTCGTGGAACAACTGAAGGCGAATCAAAGTTCATTCCCATGACTCCCACGGATCTGAAAATGAGGGTAAGTGCCGGGCGAGCAGTAATGAACTATGTTGCAGAAACACGCCAATATGATCTGTTTACCGGTGTAAACCTGAACCTGAATTTTCCCTCAAAGGTTGGAGAAATTTCAGTTGCAGGCAGGCAGATTTCTTATGGCTACAGCTCCGGTATCTACACACGGTTCGTATCAGAAAAAACTCCTGTTCGGTCCGTGCCGTCACAGGAAGAAATTGACCAACTCGGTGGTGGAAAAACAAAAAAGGATTGGGATGCCCGCTTTGAACTGGCTTATCAGAAATGTAAAGATCAAAATGTCACCCTCGTTGGTGGAGTAGCCCCCACTGCTCTCAAATTCGGTGCATACATGGACAAGGAACATAATACATATCCCAAGGACCTGTGGGAAATCAAGATCCTTACCCTCGGCAGCATTCCGGGTATCAATACCCGCTATGCTCCCTCTCTGCTTGCACTGTATGGAAGCAACACAGCTGTCAGAGAGATATATGGCACTACCGAAGGGATGTTTGGGCAGCAAAAAGATACGAATAGAGCCTGGGTACCGAATTATGACCTTTTCTATTTTGAGATCGAAACCCGGTCAGGAATGAAGATGCTCCATGAAATGAAACCAGGAGAAATTGGCAGCCTTATCGTTTCTACACCAGTTTTATCGCGTTATAAAATCGGTGACCTCATCATGGCATTCAAGCCGCCGTATTTCCGCTGCATTGGCCGGGATCGCTGGTGGACACCCTGCTATCACTATTGGAAGGAAATTTCTACATTCAATCTCAACAGACTGTGATTTGTCATATTCATTTCCGGCATTCCCTCACAGATGACCTTTGGGGTCATGAGTCAACGCAGTGAAACCGAAAAAAAGAGCAGCACTTTCCAAAAGAACAAAAAAGGTATTACTTTTCTGTCCGTAGAAGATGCTGCTTTTCTTCTTGTATTTAACAGATCAGCCGTTGAAAGGTAACATACCTGAAACGACCTGCCTAGTTCCTCCGGACAAAGCCACCCAGAATAATGGATAGTCCTACTGCAATAAGGATTACCGGCCATACCAGATTCCAGCCAAAGGAATCCCCCAATCCGATGCTCATGAGAATCAACCCCATAATCATGGTTCCGATCACAGGCTGCCTGTAACGGGGAATGAACAAGCGGAAAAATACTTCAAGAATGAGAATCAAGCCTGCTCCGGCAAACACCAGAGACCATCCACTCATACCTTGTAATACCGGTATTGTAGCCAGAACCCCAAGATTACTGGCAAGAAGTGCCAAACCTGCCCATATCAAAATCCCGGCCCATATAATATTGCTCAGTGGATCACGATGCGCTTTTTCCTGGAGTTGTTTTTCCTCCACTTTTTCGTGTTCTTTCTCATGCACTTTTTCATCAATTTTTTCTTCACCAACATAGGAACTTCCAGTATCTTCAGGTTTGAATTCTTCTGTCATTGTCGACTCCTTCATTAGGTCAGCGAATATCTCAAGGATCATGCTTGCTTTCCAGACAGCAAGCTGGTTTTGTATTCTTGTTAACTATATACAACTCTACGCACCACTCCCGGGAAAGTTGCAGCAGTGTTCTCTTCTCCGAAAGAATAAGTCACTCCATTTTATCATCCAGAAGTGCGCAAATCCTCATACACACACATCAGCATATATAAACAGTTATTATCCCGAATTCTCCTCCTGAATCATATCCTGTGTCTTTATTCGTCATCACATACTTCCATCCCTGCCCAGAAATGGCATTTATCTTGTTAAAAAAAAGAAAAATGATGTTATACTTGTTCTATTGCATTTATCACAACTTATGTCACTGCAATCCTGTTCGTTAAACAGGACGGGGCTTTGAAAGCCGGGGAAAATTGCAGTTTTTACATATTTTCATTTTTTAAGGAGACCGACTATGAAATCTGTACGTTATATTTTTCCTGTTCTTTTTTTTGTGCTGCTCCTGAGTGCCTGCACGGCGCCAGCAGTGGAGCAGGCAGAGCAACCAGGTGAACAGGCCGGTGATGTAATTCTGGAAGTTGTCGGACTGGATGGAGAACCCATCCAACTGACTATGGAAGATATTGAAGCACTTCCAGCAGTTACAGGTTTTGCTGGACGTAAAAGCAGTACCGGTCATATTACTCCACCCGCAGAATTTACAGGCGTACTTCTCACAGACCTGGTGGATCTTGTCGGCGGGTTGAGTGAACAGGAAGGCATACGCATCCAGGCATCTGATGGTTATGCAATGACTTTTTCATATACACAGCTGGCCAATGGCGAATTCATTGCATACGACCCCGGAACAGGTACTGAGACGGAAACAGACCCCCTCCAGGTCATTCTGGCTTACAAGGAAAATGGTGAATATCTCATCCCGGATACAGAGGGAAATCTGCGTGTATATTTAATCAACGATGACCCCAAGCAGGTAACTGACGGCCACTGGAGCATCAAGTTTGTAAACAAGGTAGTCCTGAAACCACTTGCTGCAGATTGGCTTCTCAGCCTTGAAGGTGCCGTAGAAGAAACAATCGACCGGGCTACTTTCGAAACAGGCGCCACTCCTAATTGCCACCTGGCAGTCTATATTGATGATGAAGACAGAAAATTTTCCGGCATTCCGCTGTGGTACCTCGTCGGCCGCATTGATGATGAAAATATCCACGAAGATGATGCTTTCAACCGTGAACTCGCAGAAGCAGGCTATACCATCAACATTACAGCCGCTGATGGTTATACAGTCTCCTTTGCTTCCAGCGAAATTGCAGAAAATGATGATGTGATTGTTGCATACATGATGGACGATGAAGTCCTTGAGGAAAAACACTTCCCCCTCAGACTGGTCGGTCCCGATCTGGAAGGAAATCAGAAAATCAGCCAGATCGCGAGCATCAGCCTTGATTTTTCACAAACAGTATTGCCTTCAGAGGAAGAGGAACCTGAAGAAACAGATGAAGAGATGGTTATCGATGTCCCTGCTCCAATAGAAGGC
>Ga0272441_10005106_pt1 | contig 23146 bp, 24 predicted proteins | sample SSMProp6N_FD_193582 | JGI IMG/M metagenome (GOLD analysis project Ga0272441, IMG submission 193582) | Marine sediment archaeal communities from Little Sippewissett salt marsh, Falmouth, MA, United States - SSM-Prop-6N | ecosystem: Environmental > Aquatic > Marine > Wetlands > Sediment ...
CGTCCACAGTTGTAACCCCAAGTCGAGTCAGCAAGGACGCAGTCTTGGTGGATATGCCGCGTAAAGACGTGACGGGCATCGTCAGGGGATTGGCGATGTGTGTAGTCTCGGGTTTGCGAGATGGCTCAGACGTTGTCTTGGACGGGGAGTAGGGAGAAGATGCGTGTCTCTGATTTCTGGTTCCTGCGCTTGTTGGTCTTTTGTGTGAGGACACGTGCTCCTGTGGTCCTGAAGGGCCTAGCGCGAGCGCCCCGCTGACCCATGAAGCGCGGCGTCCCGTATCCCATGCGGCATAGCCTCCAGGTGATGAAAGGACAACTTGGATATGGGCTAGCAGGTCGGGCGAAAGAGCAGTCCATTCCGTTTCCACGACGCGAGCTAGATAGGCGTCCAGCCCGCCTATGACCGCATGGTTTGTGTAGCCTTTGTCAGTCTCCAACCCCAGTATCTTGGTGAAGGAGACTCCTCTATTGACATCGCTCATTGTGGAGTCGCGCCTGCTTTGAGTAGCGCTTGGGAATCATGGTAGCAGACGATGCGGCCACGAACCACGGGTCGGCGATATGCTCGCTTGACACAACGGCCGAAGAAATGGACTGCAACTAGCTAGTGAGGGGCAAAGAACGAGTGGCTACTCAATCGAGATGATGAACTCGTAGTGGGGTTGTCCCCCGTCAACAACCTCGACTTCGATGCCAAAGAGCTGGCGGATCTTATCGGCAATCTCTGAGGCGAAGGACGGTTCAACTTCGGCACCCGTGTACAGTGTGACAAGCTCTGCATCCCGGCTACGCGTCTCACCGATCGCCTTGAGCATGACCGCCGCGAGGTCCGGTCCCGTAGCGACGAGATCCTTGTCATTCATGATTGCGATGAAATCGCCCTTCCGGATCTTCGTGCCGCTCATCTGGGACTTGCGGACTGCCCCTGTGATCTCGATCGTGGTCACAGTTTGCAGTGCATCGATCATAGTCTTCGCGTTCTCCTCGGCCCCGAGGTCGTAGTTGAACGCCAGAAGGGCAGAGATACCCTGCGGCACCGTGCGGCTTGGAACGACATGTACTTGCTTGGTGGACAGGCTCTTGACCTGGCCTGCCGTCATGACGATGTTCTTGTTGTTCGGGAGAAGAATGACGTGGTCTGAAGGAGCGTGTTCGACAGCCTGAAGTAGCTGACGGACGCTTGGATTCATAGTCTGGCCGCCGGGTACCACTATAGTGGCGCCAAGGCTGTTGAAGACATCGAAGAGACCGTCGCCCGAGGCGATGGTCACAATCGCAACCTCAACGTGAGGGAGTCGCGACCGCTGCTCTTTGATGAATTCCTCGTACTGATCGTCCATGTTGTGGATTTCGATCTGGTGGAGGGTTCCGAGTTTAGTGGCATAGTCAAGGATTTCGCCTGGCTTGAAGGTGTGCAGATGGACACGTACCACGGAGGCCTCGGTGTCGGAATCGGCACCTATGACAAGAGACTGTCCTCTTCGCTGAAGTTTGGCGGTTATCCTCTCGATGTCGAGGCCCTTGCCCTCAAGGACGAAATTGGTGCAGTAGCCGTAAGGAACCTCGACGTGACTGACAGCTTGAGTGATAACCTGGGTAGGTGCGATATCTGGTGCTACCAGGTCGGGACCGTCGGGTTTGTCGCCGCTTCGTCCGTTGATGGCCGATAGCGCGCCATCCAGTAGGACGTACAATCCCTGGCCTCCGGCATCCACAACGCCTGCTTCCTTGAGGACAGGCAGTAGGTCGGGTGTGGAAGCGACAGAGTCCTTCGCAGCCTGAACTGCCTGCTCAAGGACGAGACGTATATCGTCCGACTCCGCGTCGACCATAGAGCGTGCAGCCCGTGCGGCATCCCGTAGGACAGTCAGGATGGTACCCTCAATAGGATGAACAAGGCCGTCGTAGGCGGTGGTTGATGCTCGCTCCAACGCGTCTGCCAGGGCCTCAGCGTCTAGCACCTCTCTGCCGTCTAGTGCGTCGGCCATGCCGCGCCACAACTGGGAGAGGATGACGCCTGAGTTGCCGCGGGCACCCATGAGAGCGCCATAGGCCATGGAACGAGCAACGTCACCAACTGGAGCCCCATTGATGCTCCCTGCCTCCTCAACCGCTGACCGCATGGTCAGGAGCATGTTGGTGCCGGTGTCGCCATCAGGAACGGGGAATACGTTAATCGCGTTGATGTCGGGAACCGCGCGCTCCAACCAGCGCGTTCCCACCGCAAACATCTTCTTGAAGGTTCTGCCGTCGGCCGACCTTGTCTCATTCGTACTCATAGGGGTTCTCTTGCTGCGACTGGCCGTACGTGGTAACATGCTATTGTAACTATTGTCAATACAAAGGTAAAGCAGGAACGAACAACATGAAGTGTGACATCTGTGGCAAGGGCCCCGCGTTCGGCAACAAGGTAAGTCATTCCAAACGCCATACACGGCGGCGCTGGCTTCCTAACGTACACCGCACCACTCTCGAGGTTGATGGAGTAGACCGCTCGGTCAAGGTCTGCACTCGTTGCCTTCGCACTCTCTACAAGACGAAGGCGTAGTTCTGTTCTGTTCATCTTTCTCTGGTGAATGCACACGCCAGCCTCAGGCTGGCGTTTCCGTCGTTGCTACGACCCTTCTTCGAGTTGGCTTCGGGCAGCCTTCAGTGCTGCCCTGACGCGCACTGGCGCAGTACCGCCGTGCACGTCACGTGCGTCAAGTGATGATTCGATTGTGACGTTCTTCACGTCTTCGTCGAACAAGTCAGAGTAGTTGCGCAGTTCCGCAACGGTGAAATCCAACAGGCCACGCCCTTGAACGCCTGCGTCCATGCTGATGCGAGCTGCCACGCTGTGGGCCGTGCGGAACGGCATGCCTTTGTACACCAGGTAGTCTGCAAGGTCAGTCGCCAGAACGTAGTCCTTGATTGCCGCTCTGGTGCGGTCGCCGTGAACAGTAATGCTGTCCAGCATCGCCGAGCAGATAGGCAGTGTGTGCCTCACGGCGTCCATAGTGTCGAAGACGTGAACCTTGTCCTCCTGGAGGTCCCTGTTATACGACAACGGCAGGCCCTTCATGGTGGTCAGGATCGCCATCAAATCTCCATAGACGCGCCCGACCTTGCCGCGGGCAAGCTCGGCGAGATCAGGGTTGCGCTTTTGAGGCATTATGCTCGAGCCGGTCGTGAAACCCTCGCCGATGGAGATGAAGCCGAACTCTGTGGACGACCACATCACAAGCTCCTCACAGAGCCGCGAGATGTGCATCATCAGAATTGCCGCGAAGGAGTTGAACTCAACCACGAAGTCCCTGTCCGACACGGCGTCCATGCTGTTCGCACTCAGCTTCGAGAAACCCAGCTCTTGTGCCACGGACTCCCTGTCGATGGGATAGGTAACCCCGGCAAGTGCGCCGGAACCAAGCGGCATGACGTCTACACGTACAAGGCAGTCGTCCAGGCGTGCCATGTCCCTGCTGAACATCTCGAAATAGGCGAGCATGTGGTGAGCGAATAACACGGGCTGTGCCTGTTGCAGATGCGTGTAGCCAGCGATGACGACGTCGGCGTTGCGTTCTGCAAGTCCGACCAGGGAGGCTTGCAGCGCGCGGATTTCCTCTCTCATTGCGGGTATCTCGTCCTTGAGATACAGTCGCAAGTCCAGAGCAACCTGGTCGTTGCGCGATCTGCCCGTGTGGAGTCGGCCGGCGGTATCGCCGATGAGCTCGAACAGGCGACCCTCGATCGCCATGTGGATGTCTTCATCTTCGGGCTTGAAGACGAATGAGCCTGCTGCTATTTCTCCTGCGATGCTGCTGAGACCACCGACGATGGCTTCAGCATCAGTGGCGGATATGATGCCCTGACGACCCAGCATATGGGCGTGCGCGATGCTCCCGGCGATATCCTGCCGGTACAGCCGCCGGTCGAACCGGAGAGAACCGACGTATTCCTGTACTTGTCTGCTTTTGGATTCGAGCATCAACCCTCGCCGATGGACCCCTTCTGAGCCCTCGCCTGAAGACGAGCAGGGAGTCCCCACAGGCGAATGAAGCCGGGGGAATCAGACTGCTGGAAAGTATCACCCTTATCGTATGTGGCAAGACCGAAGTCGTAGAGCGAATGAGGGGACTTGCGGCCAACGACCGAGCAGGTTCCCTTGCAGAGCTTGAGACGCACCGTGCCCGTGACGAACTGCTGCGTGTGGTCGACATAGGCGGCCAGATCCTGGCGGAGTCCGCTGAACCACAGTCCGTTGTAAATGAGGTCAGCGTACTGGCCCGCAACGTAGGACTTAAAGCGTAGCTGGTCCTTGGTCAACACGAGGTTCTGGAGAGCAGCGTGAGCTTTGAGCAACACAGTTGCAGCAGGGGCCTCGTAGATTTCCCTCGACTTGATACCGACAAGGCGGTTCTCAACGTGGTCGACGCGGCCTACACCATGTGCGCCGGCGAGGGCATGCAGTGCCTCGACAAGCGCGACAGCGTCCATCCTGGCTCCATCCATCCCGACGGGAACGCCTTTCTCGAACTCAATGTCGACGTACGCGAGTTGGTCAGGAGCGTCAGCGGGCGACTTTGTCCAGAGGTAGACATCCGCTGGCGGCTCGTTCCACGGGTCCTCAAGGACTCCCGTCTCTATGCTTCTGCCGTAGAGGTTCTCGTCAATAGAGTAGGGGCTCTTCCTGGTGACCGGTATCGGTATGCCGTTCTGGTCCGCGTATTTGATTAGTTCCTCGCGGGTCATGCCCCACTCGCGGGCAGGGGCGATTATCTTCAGGTCGGGACCAAGCGTACCTATACCGACATCGAGCCTGACCTGGTCATTGCCCTTGCCCGTGCAGCCGTGAGCTACGGCGACCGCACCCTTTGCGCGCGCAACGTCAACAAGCAGCTTGGCAATGAGGGGACGCCCTATGGCTGTCGCCAATGAGTACTCTCCCTCGTAGACGGCATCTGCCTTCAGCGCCGGCCAGACGTAGTCGCTCAGGAATTCAGCCCTGGCGTCAGCGACCACAGCATCAACGGCACCTACGTCCAGAGCCTTTTGCCGAATAGCTTCCATGTTGGCCACATTGCCGATGTCCACGGTGAACGTGACAACGTCGTAGCCGTAATGTTCCTTTATCCACTTCACGGCGACGGAGGTGTCAAGACCTCCCGAATACGCTAGTACCGCAAGTTCTCCCATGTTTCCTCCATTATGCTGAGGACAGGACCGACCTCAGGATTGATACTGCTTCGTCGACTTCTTCGCGTGTCACTATGAGTGGTGGCGCAAAGCGCAACGTGTCGGGTCGCACGGGATTGAGAAGGAGGCCCTTCTCAAGACAGAGGCCGTTAACCTTCCCTGCGATGTCACTGTTCAACTCGAGCGCGACAAGAAGGCCGCGTCCACGTGCCAGCCGTGCCGAAGGGAACTCGGCGACAATGTCGCCAAGGCGGGCGAGTAGATGCGCACCGACCTCACGGACGTGCCCCGGAATATCGTTGTCGATCATGTAGCGGATTACCGCTGTTCCAACTGCGCATACGAGTGGATTTCCAGCGAAAGTCGACCCGTGATCGCCGGCATTGAATACGGACGCGCTTTCTTTGCACAGGAACGCCCCGATAGGAACCCCGGAGCCAAGGCCTTTGGCCAGCGTCATGATGTCAGGCTCTATACCTGACAACTCGTGGCCGAAGAGCGCTCCAAGCCTGCCGACTCCGGTTTGTACTTCGTCGACAATGAGCAGGATGCCGCGTTCATCACAAACCTTGCGAACGTCCCGCAGATAGTTGTCCGATGGAATTCTCACCCCTGACTCGCCCTGCACAGGCTCGAGCATCACTGCGCAAGTCTTGTTGGTGATGGCATTGGCAATGGCGCCAACGTCATTCCACTCTACATTGACAAACCCTTCAGGCAGAGGAGTGTACGGGTCCTGGTGCTTTGGCTGTGCGGATGCAGCCACCATCGCCAGTGTGCGTCCGTGAAACGAATCGCTGGCCGTGATGACCTCGTATGCGCCGTCAAGGCGCACTTTCCCATACCGCCGCGCGAGCTTCACAGCCCCTTCGGTCGCTTCGGCGCCGCTGTTCTGGAAAAACACGCGGTCCATGCAGCTATGTTCCACAAGCAGAGCCGCAAGCTCGAGCTGTGGAATCGTGTAGTACAGATTGGACGTGTGGATAAGGGTTGCGGCCTGCTTCTGCAGTGCCTCAACGACCACAGGATGGCAATGACCGAGCGAGTTGACTGCCACGCCAGCGAGGAAGTCCAGATACGAGCGTCCTTTGTCATCCCAGACTCGCAAGCCTTCGCCGCGTACAATCGTGATTGGTGCACGCTTGAACGTCGGCATATACAGGCGAGCTTCGACTTCAGGCCAATTCGTCTCTGACAATACTTGTACCTCCTGGATTCACTTCGAACTCACTCAAGAGAGCGTGTTCAACCGTACCGTCAATAATACGTGTCTCACGCGTAGAACGCGAGGCCAATATGCAGGCGCGAGCTTTGGGGATCATGCCGCCACGAATAGTGCCGTCCTCGATGAGCCGTTCAGCCTCAGAAGCAGTGAGTCGAGAGTAGACATCCCCCGTCGCTCCCATGATGCCGGCAACGTCGGTAAGGTACAGCAGGCTATCAGCAACGAGCGCCCTCGCTATCTCGGCGGCCACATCGTCTGCGTTGACGTTGAGAAGCGATGCCTCGCCGTCGCGCATCCCCCAGGAGATGGGTGAAACAACAGGAATGAAACCCGATTCGATAAGAGGTAGGAGTGCGCGCCCATCTACATTGCTCACCTGTCCAACGTAGCCGAGTTCCGGCTTGTGGACTTCCGCCCGAATAATCGAGCCATCGACGCCGGAGAGACCGACCGCCATGCCCCCGAGCGCCTGCAAGTCACACACCAATCGTTTGTTGACCAATCCAGCAAGGACGCCGATGACTACTGGGAGTTCATCTCTGCCCGTGACACGCAGCCCTTGCACGAACTGAGTGCCAAGATTGAGACGCTTCAGCCATCTGCTGACCTCGCTTCCACCGCCATGAACAACTATGATGCGCAGCCCACGTTGCTGTAGCGTGACGAGATCGGCGAGCGACGTATCGTTCTGTCCGAGAGTGCTGCCGCCGATTTTGATGACTACTGTCTTAGTGCTCAACGAAGACTCTTGCTACGTGGTGTACGAGGCATTAATCGTAACATAGTCCTTCGTGAGGTCGCAGCCCCAGGCGGTCGCCTCGTATCCGCCGATCCCCAGGTCGACCTCGATGAGTGTCGGACTCTCCTCAAGGGATGCCCGAAGGAGGTCTTCATCGAAACATACAGGCACGCCATCAAGCATGACCTGTACATCATTCATGAGGATAGTCATGCGATCGGGTTCCACAGCGGCATCGCTTCGACCCACTGCGCAGGCCACGCGGCCCCAGTTTGGGTCGGCGCCGTGCACCGCTGTCTTGACCAGCGGAGAGGTGGAGATGGTCCGCGCCACGACGCGCGCATCGGTCAGCGACCTTGCGCCGGTGACGCGAATCTCAATGAGCTTGCCTGCTCCTTCTCCATCGGATGCGATGGAGATTGCGATTTCCCTGCACACCTCGTCTAGTGCATGTTCGAACAGTGCACCGTTCTGTGCGGTGAAAACGTCAAGACCCGAGGCGCCGTTCGCGAGGATGACGGTGGTGTCGCTTGGACTGGTATCACCGTCAATAGATACCATGTTCAGTGTGCGGTCGACCACGCGGCGCAGACAGTCGCAAAGGTAGGCCGACTCGACGGCAGCATCAGTGGTGATGAAGACCAGCAGTGTTCCCATGTTGGGGTGAATCATGCCGGAACCCTTTGCCGCTGCCCCGATTGTGAAAGAGCGATCGCCCACCTTGGCAGTTACGGCGGCCTCTTTTCGTACCGTATCGGTTGTCATAATCGCTGATGCGAATTTGTCGCCGCCATCTCTCGATAAACGAAGGGAATGAATCGCTGCCTCGACGCGTTCCATAGGTATGAAAGTGCCGACAACTCCCGTACTGGCAACCAGTACGTCATCTGTAGTCAGACCAAGGGGCTTGCCGGCAAGCGAACACATCGCCTCGGCGTCGGCGATGCCTTGTGCTCCTGTGCAGGCGTTTGCGCATCCTGAGTTGGCGATTACGGCCTGAGCTGTGCCGTTCATGAGATGAGAATGCGAGACTTGCACAGCAGCGGACTTGACGACGTTTCTCGTGAATACTCCCGCCGCAACGCATCGGACGTCTGACACAAGTAAGGCAAGGTCGTCACGGCCTTCGTACTTAATGCCGGCAGCGGTGGCCCCCGCGCGGAAACCGCGGGCAGAACACACGCCACCGCCTGGGACGACTGTGATTGAGGTATCGCGTTTCATGACGGCCAATTGTAACTCATGAGTATGTGAGTCAACAGGGGGCGGCCGCGAAGTGGCACGCGGATGTCTTAGCAAGACGAGTGTGATGCTCTATAATGGGGCGCACTCTCTGTCCCGCAACCGCGCCGTGTTCGTCGCGGTGCCATCGGGAATCAAGATAGGAGGCAATCCATGCCATGGCGCACTGCCGATAGTGTCCTGCCTGGAGGGCGCTACTACTACACTGGAGCCGAGGCTGTGGCCGAAGGCGCCATTGCCGCGCGATGCGGATACTTCGCGGGCTACCCCATCACACCGACGACAGAAGTGATGGAACATATCGCCCACCGCTTTCCTGAAGTGGGTGCTGTGTTCATGCAGATGGAGGACGAGATTGCCTCCGTGTGTTCGTGCATCGGTGCATCCTGGGCTGGCCGCAAGGCGATGACGGTGACGTCCGGACCCGGGTTCAGCCTGATGCAGGAAGGCATTAGTCACGCGCTCATGACCGAGGCGCCTATGGTCGTAGTTGACGGTCAGCGTGCCGGGCCGAGTACCGGGCAAGTGACAGTGGGGGCGGGAGACGTCATGCAGGCTCGATGGGGCATGCATGGCGGAATCCCAACCATCGCAACCGCGCCTTGGTCTGTCCAAGAACTATACGATGGCGCGATACGCGCCTTCAATCTCGCTGAGAAGTACCGGCTTCCCGTGCTGGTAATGGCGGAGGCGGCCACAATGCATCTCAGGGAGACGCTTGAGGTGTCCGCGCAAGTGGACTTGTTTGAACGTGACAAGGCTCCCGGACAGGCGCCTTTCGGTTGTGCGTCGGTCGACGGAGTCCCTCCGATGCCTGCGTTCGGCGAGGGTGAGAAACTGTTGGTCACCGCTTCGACTCATAACGAGTGGGGCTTTAGACGAACCGCCGACCCCGAGACTGAGCGCGTGCTCGTGAATCGCCTGTACAACAAGGTGATGATGCACGTCGATGACATCGCGGAAGTGGAGGAATACTACCTCGATGATGCCGAGGAAGCTGTCGTGGCATATGGCTTCACCGCGCGTGCAGCCCTCGCTGCTGTCGAAGAGCTTCGCGCGATGGGGCGAAAGGTCGGCCTTCTTAGACTGTGCACGCTTTGGCCGTTCCCCGTTGAGAAGGTCAAACAACTGGGGAGTCGTGTGAATCGCATCCTGGTACCGGAGATGAACCTCGGGCAGATGGCGTATGTGGTGGACGCGGCCGCAGAGTGCGAGGTAGTTCCTTTCAATCAGATGGACGGGACGGTAATCTACCCATCGTCCATCGTGAACGCCCTTGGGAGGAAAGCATGAGCAACGAATGGCGCGAGTATCTCCGACCCAATGTGACGCTTCCCTTCTGCCAGGGCTGCGGTCACAGGCTGCTTCTGAGACACGTGCTCACGGCTGTTGTTGAGATGGGACTCGATATTGACAAGACGCTGTTCGTGTCCGGCATTGGCTGCGGTGGCTGGATACCAAGCCCGTGCATCAACACGGACACGCTTCACTGCCTCCATGGCAGAGCGATTCCCTTTGCTGTGGGCGCGAAGATGGCCAATCCTGAATTGACCACACTCGTAGTCAGCGGCGATGGAGACATCGCCGATATTGGAGGCAACCACCTCATCCACGCTGCAAGGCGTGATCACGACATAACGGTCATCTGTGCCAACAACATGAACTACGGCATGACTGGCGGGCAGGCGTGCTCGACAACACCGATTGGCGCAATGACGCATACCACGCCTTCGGGCAATCAGCGGAAGCCCTTTGACTTGATTGCGCTTGTAAAGGGAGCCGGTGCACGATATGCAGCGCGATATCTTGTAACCGAAGGACCTTCACTGGTTGCGGCAATCAAGCGCGCGATTGAGACACCTGGCTTCAGCTTCGTTGAGGCCATATCCCCGTGTCCGACGCAGTTTGGCCGGCAGAACAAGAAGGACAGTATCAAGGATGCGTATACCTACGTAGAAGCCATGGTGACGTCGAGCGACGGCAGCGGGATGGGACGAAGCGTAGATGCGGACGGACTGCTCGTCACAGGGGAGTATGTCCATGCCTAGCAATGGTACAAGACAGGTGATTCTATGTGGACTCGGTGGACAGGGTGTTGTGCTCGCCGGGAGTCTTTTGGGCGCGGCTGGCTTCGCTGACGGACTGCGCGTATCGGGGACTGCGTCATACGGCGCAGCAGCGCGTGGGGGCGAATGCCGCTCGGAAGTGGTGCTGTCCTCTGCAGACGTGGCGTTTCCGTTCGTCACCAGGGCGGATGTGCTGGTGGCTCTTTCCCAGTCCGCCTACGATCGATATATTGCCTGGACATCGGAAACGGGAGTCGTCTACTACGATTCTGACCTTGTGCAGCCTAAGGAAGGTGCGCCCCAGCGACACATTGCGATTCCTGCGTCGGGCAAGACGGAGGAGATCCTTGGCACAAAGACAGGCGCCAACATTACGATGCTGGCTGCCGTTGTGGAATCGACGGGCGCGACGTCCTTCGATTCGCTGATTGCGGTTGTGAAGACGCGCTCGCCGAAGAGGTTCCTCGACCAGAACATGAAGGCACTCGAACTCGGCAGGTCTCTAGGCCAAGAGGCTGGATGACTCGACCCCGTGACTCACGTCGCGTTTGAAGTGATAGAATTGCATTTGAGGTAGAACATGTCTGGACATTCTAAGTGGTCAACCATCAAACGAGCCAAGGGAGCGGCTGATGCCAAGCGCGGCCAGTTGTTCACCAAGCTCACTCGAGAGATCATGCTCTCAGTAAGGGAAGGTGGCGCGAGTCTTGACTCGAACTACGCACTTCGTCTGGCAATCCAGAAGGCCAAGGACAACAACATGCCTTCTGAGAATATCGATAGGGCCATCAAACGTGCCACGGGCGAAGGTGGCGCTTCGAACCTCGCAGAGTTCTCTCTAGAGGGATATGGACCGAACGGGGTTGCACTCCTCATCGAAGCACTGAGCGACAATCGTAACCGCACCGTCCAGGAGATTCGCAGCATTCTGAATCGCCACGGGGGCAGTCTCGGCGAGGCGGGATGTGTGGCGTGGCTCTTTGACACGCACGGCGTTATCACGATAGACGGCGATGAAGACAAGGCTGATGAGATCGCCCTGCAGGCCATCGATGCCGGTGCGGATGACGTCAAGACGGAAGGCGGATACGTTGAAGTGTACACGGAGCCTTCGAAGCTCGAGGAAGTTAGACACGCTCTGGAGTCCGACTTCACGGTGACTTCAGCGGAGGTATCTCTCGTTCCCAAGACATCCATCATGCTCGAGGATACCAAGGCTGTGCAGATGATGAAGTTCATCGACGCCCTTGAGAGTCTCGATGATGTGAAACACGTGTATTCAAACGCCGACTTCCCGGATTCAGCTTTCGAGCAGATGGGGTAGACGGGTATCTATGCGCATTCTCGGGCTTGACCCTGGCTCTGTTGTGCTTGGCTATGGTCTCGTCGAGGATGCCGCGCAACTCTCGCTGGTAGACAGCGGGGTCATCAAGGCCTCCCCTCGGCTCCCTGTGGAACGGCGCCTTGCGATCTTATTTGACGGTATCTGCAAGGTAATCGAGGCTCACAATCCTGACGAAGTCGCCATCGAAGAGCCTTTTGCAGGGGTAAATGTGCGCTCGGCTTTCATGATTGGACGTGCGCAAGCACTCGGCATGCTTGCGGCTGCGAAAGCGGGTCTTCCCATTGCCTACTACTCGCCAGCCGCGGTCAAGCGACAGGTCAGCGGGTATGGGATGGGGGACAAGGAACAGGTCCGCACAATGGTCTCGCTTGAGTTGAACACGCGGAACCTGCCCCCTGAGAACGACGCAACTGACGCTCTGGCTGTTGCTCTGTGTCATATTCACCAACTTCGATCCAACAAGCTTCTATCGAGAACGCAGAAATGATTTCCTTTCTGGACGGGACACTTGCGACAAAAGGACAGGACTCCGTTGTGGTCAACGTGGGTGGTATCGGGTTCCTTGTCAGAGTGTCTTCACGCACGCTGGATAGCCTTCCGCACGCAGGTGAGCGCGTCCACATTCCAACGCATTTCATGATCAGAGATGAGGCACCGGTTCTGTTCGGGTTCTCCGATGAGCAGGATCTGGATATGTTCCTCGATCTGGTTGGTGTTTCCGGCGTCGGCCCCAGGTTGGCACTTGCTATCCTTGGATTCATGGAGCCTCAGGAGCTTGCTTCGGCAATCATGAGAGGAGATTCGACGCTGATTGCGCGCGTTCCCGGAGTAGGCAAGAAGACCGCCGCACGTTTATGTGTCGACCTCTCCAGCAAGATGGAGCGGTACGTGAAAGAGGGACAGTCCATGCTGTCTCGCGATGATGACGAGTTGGTCGCGGCCCTTATGGCTCTTGGCTACTCCCTGAGAGACGCAGCCGACGCAGCGAATTCAACCGCGTCACACGCGACTGCGCCTCTTGAGGACAGACTCAAACTCGCGCTCCGTACACTGACTGAGCGCTAGTTACGCGCCTGTTCTTCCGTCTGCCATGAAGTCCACGGAATTCACACTCACAAGCGACCTGTTGCTGACTGGCGACCAGCCCGCGGCCGTCGATGCCCTCGTTGCGGGTATCGAGGGTGGTATGCGCGAGCAAACTCTGCTTGGCGTGACGGGGAGCGGCAAAACATTCACCATGGCGAATGTCATCGCGCGTGTGAAGCGGCCAACACTTGTGCTCTGCCACAACAAGACGCTCGCTGCTCAACTTTCTGCGGAGTTCCGGGAGTTCTTCCAGAACAATGCAGTGGGATACTTCGTTAGCTACTACGATTACTACCAGCCTGAGGCGTATATCCCGAGCACCGATATCTATATCGAGAAAGAGACGGACATCAACGAGGAGATAGACCGGTTGCGGCATGCGGCAACCGTTTCGCTGTTCGAGCGGCGAGATGTCATCATTGTTGCATCCGTTTCGTGCATCTACTCGCTTGGCTCACCTGACGAGTACCACGGCTTTGCACTACCACTAGTGCGTGGGAGTTCGGCTGGCCTGAGAAAGACCGTCAGGAAACTCATTGGTATGCAATACGAGCGCAACGACATCGACCTGTCGCGTGGTCGCTTTCGTGTGCGTGGGGACACTCTTGAGCTGATGCCGTCCTACCAGGAGACGGCAGTGCGTGCTGAGTTCTTTGGAGATGAGATAGAGCGCATCACCGAATTGGACCCGCTGACTGGTGAGCTGTTGGACGAACTGGACAGCGTGGATATTTACCCTGCAAAGCATTTCGTCACTCCTGAGGACAAGCTGACTGCCGCTATGGCGGACATCAGGGTGGAACTTGACCAGCGACTGGGTGAGTTGAGACAGAGCGGGAAGGTCCTCGAGGCTGAGCGGCTCAACTCGCGTACGAACTACGATCTGGAGATGCTGAGCGAGCTCGGGTACTGCTCAGGAGTTGAAAACTACTCTCGGCACCTGCAGCAACGTGCTGCAGGCAGTACACCATGGACCCTGCTGGACTACTTCCCTGAAGACTTCCTCTTGTTTATCGACGAGTCACACATGACTCTGCCGCAGGTCCGGGGTATGTATCACGGAGACCTTGCGAGAAAGCAGACACTGGTGGACCATGGTTTCCGATTGCCATCCGCAATAGACAACAGACCTCTTCGGTTTGAGGAGTTCTCGGAGCGCATCAATCAAGTTGTCTATGTCTCTGCAACTCCGCGCGATTATGAGCTAAGCCGGAGCTCTCAGGTAGTGGAGCAGTTGATACGGCCAACCGGGCTCCTGGAACCAACCGTCGAGGTGCGCCCAACACGTGGACAGATAGACGACCTGATCGGCGAAATACGTTCGCGCGTGGCTGCAGGCGAGCGCTGCCTTGTGACAACTCTCACCAAACGCATGGCAGAGGATCTCAGTGAGTATCTTGCCGAGATGGGAACAAAGACACACTACCTTCACTCAGAGGTTGATACCCTTGAGCGGGTCCAGATACTGCGAGACTTGCGCCTCGGTGTCTATGACGTGGTTGTGGGAATCAACCTTCTCAGGGAAGGGCTCGACCTACCGGAAGTGAGCCTGGTGGCTATTCTCGATGCGGACAAGGAAGGCTATCTGAGGTCAAAAGAAGCGCTCATTCAGACAATCGGTCGGTCGGCCAGACACGTGAACGCACACGCCATTCTCTACGCTGATGTGGTCACGGGCTCGATGCAGGGAGCGATGGAGGAGACGGGTCGCCGCAGAGCCGTGCAGGAAGAGTACAACGCACAACACAACATCACGCCTCAGAGCATCTCCAAGGCTATTCGGGACATAGCGCAGCAGGTTCAGCAGGTGGCTGAGCCCCTGCGGCAGTACGGTGACAAACCCGCTACGGCTCGTGAGTTGAACCAGATACTGAAATCGCTCGAGCGTGAGATGAAACAGGCTGCCAAGGCCCTGGAGTTCGAGCGGGCTGCATTGATTCGCGATCGCATCCAGGAGTTGCGCAAGGAGTCGCAAGAACTGCGCGTGAAATCACGATAGAGTGTAGCATCCGCCTCTTTGTCTCGGTCGCTGCTGGTCTCCTGCGGATTTCGTTCGCACCCCTTCTATTGCAAGGTGAAAACAGCTACAATTATTGCTTCCGATTCGACCCTGGGAGTTGACTAAGCATGAATTTATCGGCCCAACAAGGCGACATAACGAAAATCACCACTGATGGAATCATTGTGAGTCTCTGCGAGGAGGCTGAGAGGAATGGGGTTCCTACCTCTGCGCTCGTGCAGGTGGACAAGCTTCTGAGTGGCGCCATTTCAGCCCTTCTGGACAACAGGGCCATGAAAGGGAAGGCCCGCGAGGTGGTTGTTGTCCCAACGCTTGGCAAGCTCCCGTCACGCATGGTTGCAGTTTGTGGCCTTGGACGCACCGGCCAGGTTACCTCTGACAGTGTCAGGGATGCGGCGGCTGAAGGGGCGCGCGCTCTTCGCAAGATGGGCTGCAAATCCATTGCGACGCCGCTTCTTGGGACGGGGGCCGAGGGAATTGAGGTCGGAGAGTCGGCACGTGCAATCACTGAAGGTATTCTTCTTGGCTTGTATGAATTCACGAAGTACAAGGCGTCTGAGACCACCGAGGTCGAGGACGTGACTATTCTCACGACCCCTGAGGTGCGGCTTGATGCCGTGTCCACTTCCGTTGATGAAGGGATTGTGCTTTCGGAATCGACATGCCTTGCCCGTGACATGGGTAACGAACCCTCCAATTACATGACCCCAACCCGCATGGCGGAGATGTCGCTCGACCTGGCGTCCAAGTACGGTTTGGCCGCTTCGGTCATCGAGCGTGATGAGATGGAGACGCTTGGCATGGGGGCCCTTCTTGCAGTCGCGCGCGGGAGTGCAGAACCCCCGAAGTTCATAAAGCTTTCACATTCGCGTGGTAGTGTAGGTACAGCGCACATGGCGCTGGTTGGGAAGGGAATCACGTTCGACTCGGGTGGCATTTCTATTAAGCCCTCGGAGGGCATGAGCGACATGAAGGGCGACATGGCCGGTGGTGCGTCGGTCATCGCCGCAATGTGCGCCATCGCGCGCATGGGACTCAACACGAATGTGACAGGTCTCATCCCCGCTACTGAGAATTTGCCCGGCGGCAAGGCGTTCAAACCCGGGGACATCATACGGGCGATGAACGGCAAGTCGATTGAGATTATCAGCACGGATGCGGAAGGACGCCTTGCCCTTGCAGACGCGCTGTCCTATGCCAACAAGAACGGCATGAGTCCATTGATTGACATTGCCACGCTCACGGGTGCCTGCAAGGTGGCCCTTGGCTCTCTGTATAGCGGCGTATTCAGCAATGACGAGGCGCTTGTGGGGCGATTCATGGATGCGTCGGTTCGCGCTGGCGAGAAGATGTGGCGGATGCCGCTTCCCGAGGAATATAAGGAGATGAACAGTAGTCCTGTAGCTGATGTGAAGAACGTTGGCAACCGATATGGCGGAGCCATTACTGCCGCATTGTTCGTGGGCGAGTTTGCCGGCGGCACGCCATGGATACACGTCGATATCGCTGGTACTGGTGATACAACCAAGGACGGCGGTGCGACAGTGAAGGGCGCAACCGGTGTACCGGTACGCACGCTATATGAACTGGTGAAGGGGGCCTCATAGAGACTGGGGAATTCACTTCTGGTGTGAATTTGTGACGGGTTGAGTGGTATGGCGACTGTAGTAGATGCATCGACGTTCGAATTTGTTCCGCCTCCTCAGTTGGCGTGGGCGCAACGCATACTGATCAAGGCACACGCTTCCGCGGGACTTCCATATCCTGTCAGCACCAGTCCGTGGCTTATTGAGACGATTGTCAACGGTATCCGGAAAGTCACTGATGCCGAAGTTCTCATTGCTGACGGAAGCCCGACTGGGGCGTCTCTGTATCCCGTCTTCGAGGACCTTCACTATGAATTCAATCGCACTCTGCTTCTGGACGTGAAGGACTCCATCTTTCTGGAGATGGAGAATCCTCTTCAGGAATTCTTCGCCTCGCCCACCTTTTACGTGCCCAACCTTGTTCTCAGGAGTGATTTCCTTATCAGTGTGGCCCCGTATCACGTCAAAGGGAAGAGCGGCCGATTCTCGATTGCGAATCTGCTTGGACTGTTGCCACTGAACCAGAAACGAACTGGTCCTGAGCCTGAATACCAGGGACTGCGCGGACTTGAGATGGAGCGTGTTCTGGGAGACCTCTATTTCACGCTTCCTTTCGATATGGGCGTTGTTGAGGCGAGGCAACGGTGGGACTACGATGATGACCCTGCCAAGGGGCAGGCAACAGAGTACGGCAAGATACTGATCGGAGATCCGTTTGAAGTCGACGTGTTGGCGGCTCGCTTGTACGGAGCGATGCCGGAACACTTGTCGCTCATCGACCAGGGCCGCAAGGCGCTGGCTCAGGACTAAGACCTAGAAGTCGATAGTGAAGCCCTGCGTTAGCGGCGCGCCACTCAGTTCGGTTACCTCAACGTTATCAACACGGGCTCCCGATGGCCCTACGCGCACGAGATCAAGCAGCTTGGCCAACTTCACTTCTTCGCCGGAAGCGACAACCTCCAAGTGCTGTCGTGATTCCATGTTCCGGGCGTAGCCTGTGACGCCCAGCGGGCGTGCGGCGTCGGAAACGAAGAAGCGGAAGCCAACTCCCTGTACTCGGCCGGTGACAACGATACGGACTGTTTTCATCAGGTGAGCGTCATACTCACTACGTCGGCCATGCAGGCGGCCATGTTGGAGCAAGCCAACACAGCCGTGCCATGGCGTTCGCCCGCAGAATCCTAGAACTCCTCTTCTTTTCTCTTCTTCTTGTGGGCGACCTCAACTTCAGCGGTTTGGACCAGCTCCTGCATGGGAACGGGTTTCCTGGAGTCTTTCTTCGGCTTCTTGTTCTCTCGTTTCTCGAAATCTCGTTTGCCCATGTCTATTCCTCCCTGGTACGAAGAAGTTCTAGCGCGTTCCGCGCAGCGGCGAACTCAGCAGTCTTCTTGCTGCGTCCCACCCCACGCCCTATCGGTTCACCGTCAAGAAGAACCTCAACCGTGAACACCTTATCGTGATCAGGCCCCAGAGCCATGACCGTCTTGTATCTTGGCAGAGAATGATTACGCGCCTGAAGTGTTTCTTGCAAGAGTGCTTTGTGGTTCTTGGAATAATCTCTGGCCTCAATTCCCGGCTCAAGAGGTGCGAGATGTCGAAGCACAAACGAGGCTGCTACGGCCAATCCCTGGTCAAGATACAGCGCTCCGATGATGGCCTCGAATACGTCAGCGAGGTTCTTCTCTTTATTGCGACCGCCGCTAGCCTCCTCTCCCTTGCCAAGAAGGAGACAATGTCCGAGTTCCATCTGGCGGGCTGCGGCCGCGAGACTCTCTCTTCTGACGATGGTGGACCGCAGGGACGTCAACTTGCCCTCCTGATATTCAGGCAATCTGTTGTAGAGGCGTTCGGCTACAATCATGCCCAGCACCGCGTCACCCAGAAACTCAAGCCGCTCGTTGCAGGCGAAGTCCGCGTCAGAGGATTCATTGAGGTAGCTCGAGTGGAGAAGAGCCTGTTGCAGCAAGGAAGGGTCGCGAAAAACGACTCCAATCCTGGATTCGCACTCTGTAGTGTCCATGATGCACATAGATTGTGGGTTGGCGTGTGAGAAGCCGACTATTTGCCGCCACTCTTGAGTAGCTTCTCAAAGGCAGTCCGAACGAGCTGTTCGGCAGTACGCGTTGGGACGCCGTCCTGGGCGATTTCATCGACGACCATCTGGCGTGCAATTTTCGTTTTTGCAAGGACTACGTCCATGCCGCGTTCGAGTGAACCCGAAAGGTCGACTCTGTCCGACGAGAGCCTCGTATTTCTGGACTGACTTGTGTCGCGACTCTTTCTGATGCGCTCGAAAGCCGAGTCCGCCAACTCAGTCGCTACTCCTCTCTGCAGTCCGTCGTGGACGAGAGAGTCGGCTACAGCGTCCCGGGCTGAGGTAGCCATGGCAATCGTCAGTTTCAGGGCGTCATCGTACGACGAGTTGGAGTCGATATGCCCAGACGCATGATTGGTGGCCTGCCCATTGCTCACTGGGTCAATTTGGAACGTTTCTTTCACGGCCTGTACTACCAGGTTTGTCGCGACATCTCTGGCAACGCCCGTTTTCACAATCTCGTCTACGACCTCTTGTCGAGCCGCGGCGATCCGCTGTCCCACCATTCTAAACAGGTCCTGGAGGGTGCCCGAGGAGTCTATGGTGGTCCCGCTGAACACGGAACCTGGATCAATGGAAATGTCGCTGCTATCTTCGTCAGGCGTGCTGCGCGGGAGTCTCGCCTGCAGGGTCTGATAGGCGATGTTCAATCTCGCCATGCGGTTCATTGCATCCGGCGCGTCGGAACGGTCAGGATGATACTTCTTTGCGAGCGCGCGATACGCGGCCGCTACCACCTCAGGCTCCGCCATTGGGCTCACCTGTAGAATATCGTACATCTCATGATGGTCAAGTTCTGCCAATGTGTGCTCCTGCAATCATCCGGGGAATCCAAAGCGTAGATATGATACCCCGCTCTACGTAGGAAGGCCAATGGGTAGACGCATCGTCACATGTGAATCAGGTCTTTGAGAGCCCCCACCACGTATGATATTCTATCTCCAACGCGCTGGGGATTAGTCTAGCGGTAGGACGGCTGACTCTGGATCAGTTAGGCCAGGTTCGAATCCTGGATCCCCAGCCAAGTCCAGCCAACGTACGCAGAGACCAGGTGACACGACCTGGTCTTTGTTGTTTTCCCTACACCCTAGCAAGACGTCCTCGAAGCATCGCTCTCTGTTGGTCTACCGTTGGACCTTTCAGGAATAGCCAGACTTGGTTCTGGGGCGACGTTGTCCGCCTACTTCTTGATACGGATGTCCGATGACAGCCAGCCGGGGAGTCCCGAAGCCTGTTTCACCCAATCGGTGAAGAGTGCTTCATCGATCTTGTCGGCCTCGTACAAGTTCAAATAGCGCACGTTATTGTGCTTCGAAGGAATAGGCGGCATGGGCTGGAGCAAAGTGCCGTTGAAAAACGTAACCTGGACGTAGTTGGTAAGGCAATGAAGAGCCATGAACCAGCCAATACCGGCGACACCGTAGAAAGGAGAGTTCCATTTGATGGCTTTGGACACGTGCGGTGCTGCCGTTATGGTTAGTTGGTGCAGATGCTCTCCAACCCCTCGCTTCCAACCCGGCATTGCTGCGAGATAGGCCTGGATTGGCTGGTCTCCGTAGCCCATCGGAATCTGCGGATTGCCGCCAGACAGAAGTGTTGCCTGCGTGTTGGTGGGACGCTTCTTCCCGACCATAAGTAACCGTAGCATGGATTCGAGGCCTTCGTCGCGGTGCGTCAGGCCTGAGCCAGGCTGCTTCCAGAGACCGGTCTGCGTTCTGACAAAGGAGCCCTGACCTCACTGTGGGGCAAACCCGTCTATACCAATCCATCCCGGTCTTCGTTCTATAGGTGAGCGCACACCATTATCTGTCATTGTGTGTGAGTGCGATGCGCCCGTATAATTTGCGATAGCCAAGTACGTCGCTGATGGACATCTCGAACCTGCTCTTTCGTGTGATTGACGCCTACACGACCGGATGGGGTCTGGCCGTCTCCATCGGCATGTACGTCTGGTTCGCGTTCTGCCTTGTCTCTATCGCAAGAAAGACTAAGGTATCCGGGTGGTGGATGGCGCCACTTCCAGTGCTGAATTTCTACGTGATGTGCGCGGCAGGAAAACGAGGCGGCGGCTGTTTTCTCACCTTCCTTGCGGCCTTCGTTGTGTTGGTAGGGGGAGCACTCGCTTGGATTCCGGCGCTCATCGTGGCAGGGCTGATTATCTGGGGGATTGTCTGGGTGCGCGTGTGGATGGATGTGTGCAAAAACAGAGGCCGAGCCCCGTGGCTCGGCCTGTTGATTGTGCTGCCGGTCTTGAACCTTGTGCTTCTGGGCACGCTCGCGTTCGGGGACTAGGCTGCTTCTTTCAGATGCTTCTCAACGATTGGTTGTAGCATCGCCTTCGGCATGGCGCCAAGCTTCTGGTCAACCATCTTGCCATTCTTGAAGAACAACATGGTCGGGATAGACTGAATCCGATAGCGCATCGATATTCCCTGGTTCTGGTCGACGTTAAGTTTCGCAAACGTAACCTTCCCCGCGAAATCCTTCGCCAGTTCCTCAATTACCGGTGCCACCATCCTGCAAGGACCGCACCACGGAGCCCAGCAGTCCACTACAAGGAGAGATTCATCTTCCACCATCTTGTCGAATGTTGCATCCGTCACTTCGAGAACCGCACCATCACTCATGTTCACCTCCAGTACCTGTTCTTCCTGGCCACGTCCAATGACGAAGTAGCCGTCCGGCTGCTCGTCGAAGAGTATGCCGAGTCCTTCCCACTTGAACGAGGCTCGAAGTTTGTCCCGAATCATTGCGATAGCACGCCAACGGGCGTCTCGTTCGTATACTTTGACGACCTCGAATAATTCATCGTTACTGAGATCGTCTTTGAAGAATTGCCGCAGAAGCTCGTCCGTTTCAGTGTCCTCTGCGGCGGCGCGCTTTTCGTCGTCGCTCAGGGAACCGAGGCCAGCCAGACGTTCTCGCGCGCGGCCTGAGAGACCGTCATACATGTCCATGCGACACCTCCTACTCAGCCCTGCTGAGAATCCGGGCTTCCTACCGGCCGGCACGCATGGCTCGGGCCTTGGAGAACCCGATGTAAGAATACACACCAGCGGAGATTCTCTCCAAACAGGCGTATGGGCGGAAGGGGTCACCCGGTCTTCCGAGCTCGACGTCACGAAGAGTGATGTTCTTCTCAGGTACCGTGGTGGTGTCGTATAGGTCAGGTATCAGCTCATCGCGCAACACCTGCAGTATGTCTTCCAGGGTAAAATTCCTTCTTCCCTTTGCTGTCAATACGATAGCGGCAATGTACGGACCCCACTGCCGAAAAGCGTACGTTTCGTCATAGATGACCTGTTCTTCAGGGTCGGTGACATAAGTCTCCCTGAAGTGAGCCTTGATATTGGCAAGTTGGGACGTGGCATCAACCGATCTTGCGGTGACGGGTAATTCCGGGATTGATCTGGTCGTACCGTGGTCGCTTCCGCCATTCGAACCCTGTTCTCTGGCCTGATGCGCAGTTGACATCTGGCCCGTCAGGTCTCGAAGTCGCTCCATTACCCAGAGGCGGGCGAGCGATTGGGGGGACTCGTCCAACTCGCGTGCTAGCAACCTCAACTGGTCGGCCCTGGCCGCTGGAAGTTCGATTCGAAGTGAGAGGGAGTCAGTTCCAGACTTCTCGAAACCGTCTTGGGGTCTCGCCGCATTCTGCTGAGCGCCCGATTCGCCACCAGACTCGTCGAGCATGCTCATGATGCTGCGGTACATGTACTGGTCGACGTCGGGGCCTTGCTGTCCCTGTCGTCTTGCAGACACAGGTCCTGTGGGAATGCCAGGGTCATAGCCGATTGGGACGTCGAAACCCTCGTTTGGTCGAGGTCTGCGTTGCGGCCTTCGGCGCTTTCCGCGTCCGAACATCGTTATCTATAGTCTCCCATTTGAGTAATCACCAAAATATAGCAGACCGAGCGCCGAAATCTCACCCCTGTCCGCAGGACCATCGAACAGGGGAACATCATCACGGTGACGTTCGTGACGTGTGGACTCTGCCTCGCTTGAGCGACGCAACTACTCCGGCGGTGCAGAACACGGCGCTCAGGCCGAAAATCATGCGCACCGCTCCCACGAAGGCCGGTATCGGAGTCGAGCCGACAGTCACCTCTCCGACTGTCGAGCCAAGGACCAGCATGGCAACACCCATGCTCATCACCATTCCCATTTGCCGGGTCGTAGTCAGGGTAGCCGCTCCAAGGCCGTACTTCTCCTGAGGCACTGAGGACATCACTGCATTGGTGTTGGGTGAGGAGAAGAGGGCAACACCGAGACCGAGCAAAGCCAGACCGGCAACTACAAGGTAAAGATGTGTATTGACCCCAATCGTCGCAAGGGTGACCAGTCCGAGAACGGTAATCACCATTCCAACAGAAGCGAGGACCCGGGGCTCGATTCGATCTGACAGTCGGCCGGCAAAAGGAGATAGTACTGCCTGCACGACAGGCATCGCGACGAGTACGATGCCAGCGTACCGCGGGGACAGTCCCGTGACTATCTGCAGGTAGAGGCTGAGGAGGAAACCGGCCGCATGTATCGCCGCGTAGTTGAGGAAGGCCGCCACGTTG
>Ga0272441_10005108_pt1 | contig 23139 bp, 20 predicted proteins | sample SSMProp6N_FD_193582 | JGI IMG/M metagenome (GOLD analysis project Ga0272441, IMG submission 193582) | Marine sediment archaeal communities from Little Sippewissett salt marsh, Falmouth, MA, United States - SSM-Prop-6N | ecosystem: Environmental > Aquatic > Marine > Wetlands > Sediment ...
CGGCTAATCTTCTCGGGTTCAAGTAAGGCCATGGGTACCAAGGGCAACATCACGTTCTCGAAAACCGTAAGAGCCAAAATCAGACTTGAATCCTGGAACACAAAGCCGACCGTCTGTCGTCGATAGAGTGCCAACCCGGTATCATCCAACTCCCCCAAGTTGGTACCGCCTACAGCAACCTGTCCCGAAGACGGTCTATCAAGGCCGCCTAGGATATTCAGTAATGTCGATTTACCCGAACCAGATGGCCCAACAAGGCCAATGAGTTCGCCTTGGTGGATCGCGAACGAGACCTCTGACAGAGCCTCTACTGCACCATTGGTGCGCTGGTACATGCGCGAGACTTGGTTGACGGAGACATATTCAGGATTCATGATGTTTTGGGATACCACAGTCTTCCTGTCTTGACGCTATACGAGTAAGACTTTATGACGTCAATCTGTCTGGCTCGATTGCTGCGTTTCTCTAAGTACCAGGCATCAGAGTCTTCTTAGTGCCTCGGTTGGATCCAACTTGGCTGCTCGGGCGGAAGCAGCCAAGCCCGCGATGCTGCCGATAACCAGAGCCAGGAGCAACCCGAGAGTGAAGACGATAGGGGAGGGGTCAGTGGAAAGAGGCAAGGCCAAGGGGGCCTCTGTGGTTGAGCATGGTGGGAAATAGTTCAGCGACGCTGGCAATTCTAGATTGGCTGCCTTGCCGTATACCCACCCAGCTACGCTGCCAAGAGAACTACCCAATACGCCCCCCAGAAGCCCTGCGTAGGCTGCTTCGAGCACGAACAGTTTCGCCACGTCCGCATTCCGCCAGCCAATGGCCTTCATGAGACCGACCTCGTCCACGCGCTGGGCCACGTTATCGAGCGCATTGCGGACTAGTAGCAATAGGGCGAAGAGCAGGACGAAGCTCGATATCGCTAGCAGCGAGTTGCGCGTCACAGAGGCCAAAGCACGCGTGCCAGCGTCTACGTTGCTGTCTGTAGTAATGCTGACATTTTCACCAATGAGCTCGGCTGCATAAGCGGCGACTTTCTTATCAGCACGGGCATTGGCCAGTGACAAGAAGATAGTGTCCACCACTTCACCGTGTCCGAATAGTTCCTGGGCTGTTTTCAGAGGGATGAAGGCTTCGGCGCCGGCGATACGCGCAGCGCCGCTCACATCCAGTATTGCAACAATCTCGAATTCCTGCTCCATGCCAAGGCGGATCTTGTCGTCGAGAGTAACGCCCTTGGCGTCGGCGTAAGCTTCGGTGATCATGACATGATAGTCGTCGTTGGGAACCAAGTACCGGCCTCGTTTGACCGCACAACATGTCTCGTCTTCTTCTACCTCGTCTCTCGAAGCAATCCGGACTGGGCCGATGGTGCGGGTTGCCGGATCAATGCCGGCCACCACTGTGGGCTGTAATGTCTTCGGGCGACCATCTGTTCCCATGAAGATGGGGAGGCCTTGGCTGTCATTACCCACAGAGCTGCTATTAGGGGATGCTGCATCGGTCTTCGGGAACCCTAAGTCTGCGCCGGAGGGCCCTTCTGTATCTGCGCCGCCTGTGTCCTGCACCGAAAATGCCCATAGCTCCAGAACGCCACTCACTGTCTCCACATCACGATGATCGCGAAGCTTCGTGACCACGTCAGTTTCGATGGCGGCTAAGTCCTTGGGCAACTTGATGATTGTAAAAGGACAGGCGTCGACGCGTTTTTGGATCACCATATCGGCTCCAGCTGCGTCCAACGAGGAGGCAACAGCTTGTTCCACGGACCGACTGATGGTCATAACTGCAACGAGCAAACCCACACTAAGGGCAATACCCAGCACTGCCAGCAGGCTGCGTGTTCGACGACGCCAGAAGCCTTTCCATGCATACTGCGCTAGCATTGCGATGTTGTCACCCTTCGATAGACTGGACAATGTCCATGGTGAACCGGCCTGGGTTCAAAAAACGGGTACACAACCGTGGATGTGCGCATCCATGCTTGCTTGTCGCACGGGCAATGATCGCTTCATGCTCAGCAATCAGAAGGCCCTGAACGCTCACCCTAGGGATGCTCACCACCCAAATCCCTAGCCAGCTTATGCATCGGCAAGCGTCGAAGTTCTCAACACGGCACTTTCAGATGATAGTTCCTTTGCACGATAGCTGACCTCGCAAGAAATTGGGAAGTTGTACATCAACCGCGCACATAATCGCGCGCTAATTCGCCATTTGCGATGGATGGGACTGGGATGAGTTGACTTTCATTCTGGATGAATTCAGATACTGTGGGGCGTATTCATACTGATGACAGCCGGGGCCAAGGAGGCACCCTCTGATCTCTTCCGAGGAACTGATGGTACAAGTCAAATCGGGAGATGCGCACGCATTCCGGGTTCTGTCCGAACGCTACCGTCCGCGTTTGGAGCGCTTCGCATGGCGTCTGCTGGGAGACACAGAGGATGCACAGGATGCGGCACAAGAAATACTGTTACGTCTGTGGCAGAAGGCTTCGCTATATAGGAACCAGGGCAGCTTCGATGGGTTTGTCTACACCCTAGCAAGGCATATCTGTATCAGGCAACGTGAGAAGCAATACAAAACAGAACGGCTTGACGAGATTCCTGTGACGGCTACAGGGACCACCCCACAGTGGGGGTTGGCCGCAAGAGTCGCCGCGGCGGTCCGTCGCCTGCCTCAGCAACAGCGATTAGTCTTCATTCTCAGCGAGTACGAGGGGCTCACCTACGAACAGATCGCGCAAGTACTGGGTTGTCCGAAGGGTACAGTTGGTTCGCGGAAGTACCTTGCCGTTCGAGCGCTTACGCACGCTCTTCTACCGGAAGAGACAGAGGGATGATGCATGCATGGATTGTCCGCAATGCCAACGCTTGCTGACGGCTTATGTTGACGACGAAATCGAGAAGGGGGAGAGGGACCGAGTCGAGGCCCATCTTGCGCGCTGTGCTGATTGCCGGCATCAGCATGCACGCGTCACTGAGACATTGCGTCTAGCAGCTGCATGGTTCCCTGAAGACAAGTTTGGTCGCCAGGCCCTCGCCCTCCAGCAGCAGTTATCCAGGCTTGAGGTTTTGTTGTTGCGCTGTCAGCCTCCAGCGGTCATGACCGAGCATGATGTTATGGCCTACCTGGCCATTGGGGAAGCAGAACTCTGTTTGGTTCTGTCCGAATTGCCCAGGATTGATATCGCGGGGGAATGCCGGTTCCTGCGTTCCAGCATCGACGCATGGCTGAGAGACCAAGAGGTACCTGCTCAACTCGCATCGGAGCGTGCAATAGTGGGGGGTGGGGGAGAGGTGGCAGGCCCATTGCTTCCTCCTTGCGTCGGACAGACCAGATCAAGCATCGCTCTGCTATGAATGGAGGAGGAAAGCTACATGACGCTTCTCAGACTTCTGCAGATCGCTACGGAGTGTAACGCATCCGACCTGCACCTGCAGGACGGCAGCCCACCAGTTCTCCGGGTGAACGGTGAACTCAAGCCGATCGAGATGGATGTTCTTGAGCCCGACCAGGTCGAGACGTTGTTGCTGGACGGGCTTCCCGAAGAGGAGCGCGTCCATGTTGGGGACCGTGATTACCAGACGTCCTTGGATGTTGAGGGGGTTGGGCGCGTGCGGATCAGCCTGTATCGGCAGAACCGATCACTCGCCGCGTCGTTGAGGTTGATCCCTGCTGTAGCACCAAGTCTCGACCGCATCGGTCTGCCCGAGGGTGCTCGGAAACTCTGTGGTATCACCCGTGGCCTTGTCCTGGTGTCGGGGCCAAGTGGCACGGGCAAGACGACAACACTAATGGCCATGCTGGACCATATCAACCAAACGCGCGCTGTCCGCATCATCTCTATCGGCGACCCAGTCGAATTCGTGCTTAAGCCTGGGAAGTCAATCATCATTCTTCGTGAGGTAGGTGTTGACACCGACACATTCGCAACTGCTGTGCGGTGTGCCCTGCGCCAAGACCCAGATATCATCCATGTTGGCGAGATGCGCGATCTAGCTACTGTAATGATGTGTCTCACTGCGGCGGAGATGGGCCATCTCGTGATGACCAACCTCCACTGCCTAAACGCCACCGATGCTATCCGGCGTCTGATTGACGTGTTTCCTGCTGAACAACGACAGCAGGTGCGATACCAACTTGCGCAAACTCTTGGGGGTATCATTGCTCAGAGGCTGGTGCCCAGCGTCGATGGAAGAGGACGTATAGCGGCGTATGAAGTGTTGGTAAACACACCCCATATCCAGCAGATGATCCAGGATGGAGCGCCCGATTTCACGCCTACGCTGGAGACGAGCAATGCTGAAGGCATGCAGAGTCTGGATCAGTCTCTTGCCGCACTAGTGGGGGCCGGTACTGTGGAGTGGGAGGTCGCACAGGGATACGCGACTTCCCCCGAACGCCTCCAACTGTTCATGGGATGAGCAATAGCCCTGTGCGCGGAACATGTCCCGTCACAGGAGGGCGAGGTTTACTCTTTGCGCCGAAGCACAGCAGAAATACGCGCTTGAAGCTCCTTCATATGTACAGGCTTCGTTATGTAGTCATCCGCACCGGCCTCGAGACCCTTGACGCGGGAATCAATCTCTCCCTTCGCGGTAAGCATGATGACGGGGAGATGTGTTTCCTGGCTTTGCCGAATGCTTTGCAGAACATCCAATCCCGCAATGCCCGGAAGTATCCAGTCCAACAGAACCAAATCGGGGCTTTCATCAGCTAGGGCTTCCAGCGCCTCTTCTCCAGAGGGGACGATTATGGTTTCGTATCCAATATCTCTCACTACCTCTGAAAGCGCCCTGGCAAGGTAGTGGCTGTCCTCCACGATCAGTACTGTGCCTTGCGCCATGTCACCTTCCGCCCATCCCGCGAAGCTGAGTGTTCTCGATGCGCGTCACTGGTCCAACGTCTCGACGATCTTGTACCCAAATGACCTCACCGTGATCAGGCGCTTGGGGTGTCGCGGATTGTCTTCTATCTTGCGTCGCAGGTTCCCGACATGAATCTCTAACAAGTTGGGGCTGTAGCCATCATACCCCCAGATGGCATCAGTCAAGGTTTGTCGGGAGACTACCTCCCCTGCGTGTCGCATCAACAAGGCCAGTATCTTGTATTCTGTTGGTGTCAGTTTGACGGGCTCGTCATCCAACCTCACATCATGTCGTACCTCATCCAACTCGATCCCGGCGGCACGGTATACAGAGGTTTCCTTCTCGATGGGTTGCTCTATCGTCCGCCGTAGCACAGCCCTGATGCGAGACACAAGTTCCTTGGGGCTGAAAGGTTTGGCGACATAGTCATCGGCACCGATCTCAAGGCCGATGATGCGATCGATTTCCTCGGCCTTCGCGGTGAGCATGATGATAGGCACATTCGATGTCTGGCGTATTGCGCGGCAGATGTCGAGGCCCTCGATGTCTGGGAGCATCAGATCAAGAACAATGAGATCCGGTTGCTCATTACGGAACGCCGCGATGCCCTTGGCACCCGTGTGCTCCACAACCGCTTCAAAGCCAGCGGATGTGACCTTCTCGAAGACGGCTTCAGCCGCCCCAAGATCGTCCTCAATAATCAGAATCTTCTGGGCTGACATGACGGGTCCCCTCACTCCCTGGACGTATTCTGACCCAATGCAGTAGGAACGAGTTGCCATTCCTCAGAACATTCATCGCAAAAAGGATCGCGTTATGACTTCAGCTGAAGGCCGATGAAGCCTGAGCTTGAATAGCCCTGGGTTCGCGTCGAACACTATGGTGACATCATTGATTTTCCACTGGAAACACCAATGCGAACGTGCTTCCCTTGCCAAGCGCGCTTTCTATCTCCACCTTGGCCCCCAACATTTTCCCCAGGCCTTTTACGATCGCTAGTCCCAAGCCCGATCCCTTATCCGCTAGTCCCTCCTCTGTTGGGTAAGCGCGAAAAAATTCCTCGAAAATTCGCTCCCGGTGTTCAGGAGCGATACCCGGGCCTCGATCAATGACTGCAAGACGCACCTGACTCTCCCTTACGACTGCTGTGATCCGCACTGTGGTGTTGGGAGCGCTGTACTTGATTGCGTTATCAATCAGATTTGACAACGCTTGCTGCAGACGACGTTCGTCCGTATGTAGGTTGGGAAGGTCGTCTGATGCCTCAACCACTAGCTTGATCTGCTTTGCTGCCGCCTGCGGGAGCAGGTTTTGCGAAGTATCCTCCAGGAAGGGCTCAATAGCTATGCTGGTCTTCTCCAGAGGATCCGATCCTTCTGCAAGATGTGCGAGCTCAAGCAGGTCCTGCACGATCTGCTGTAGTTGGGAAGCTGCTCTGGTAATCCGTTGCACGAAGCGCTGTTGCTTCCCATTCAATTCTCCGGCGTCCCCGTCCAGTAGCATCTCTGCGAACGCAGCGATCGATGTCAAAGGTGTTCGTAGTTCATGTGACACCAAGGAGCGCATTCGTATTTGCGACTCTTCATGGCGTGTGCGCTCCATGGGAAAGGCAGCAAATCGCGCCAATAACCCAACGAAGTGCGCTTGCCTTCCCGTGATCTCGCAACACGTCACCGGGTTGTCTGCAACCACAATGCCCAGGTCGCCCTCTGGCAACTGCATCTGGACCAAACAAGTCGGCACTCCCTTTGCGCTTTCCTCGGCATCAATCAGATTGCCTACGCGAGCCACACACGTCCTCTCACTACCTGTCGCGATTTGGCCTAGTAGATGATCGCTCAGCAAAGGTATCTCTTGATCCCCATCATCATCGACGAGCCCTTCCACACCTTCCCGGCGCAAAACACCGCATTCCGGCAACGCCAAGTAGAATCGCACTCTCTCGAAACCTAGTATGTGATGAGTAGCAGTCAGAAGCTCTTGCACCACTATCGACAGATCGGGAGCATCGCAAATGTTCTGGGCTGCCTCAAGCAAGCCGATGGCTCGATCATCTTTTGATGTTGTCAACTATTAGAGCAACCCTTCGATGACAAACTCACGTCAGGCATCAGACTTGCCTTGCCCGCGGGACTAGCTGCGGAAGATAAGTCGGACCCCGCGCCTTCGCCAACAGCAAAACTCTTAGGAAGAAGGCCTCGTAACGAACTCGATGATGCCGGGGGCGAAGGAAAAAGGATGGTAGGTGACATCACGAGATATGGGCTTGGCATGCTCATGTGGCAGTAGTTTGAGTACTAGCATACTACCAATTGGTCGTATTGATCGCGAATCCTTTTGTAGCCTCGAAACTCCAAACTGGCTATAGCCCCAAGGGTTTAGTTATTAGGTAAAAGGGTTATACTACTGTCTAGATGGTTTTGGCGATTGCCCCAAGGGCTCCCTCCCCCACCCCCAGCACCCTTGGGAGCAGTCGCCAGCATGAGCCGGCTCAAGCCGGCTCTTTTTCTGTCTATGGTCTATGGTTGCGCCTATGCTGCCAGACTGTAAAAACGATTCGGATTATCTGGACTACCTCCCTGACATGCTACCACACGCAAGCTGTGTGAGAAGCTAGAGCCCACACCTGAAGGCATTGGCAACGAGGCAACAGCACTCAGCTTTGAGATGGCCTGCGTGACTTACCCCACAAGTGCTGATCGCAACTCTCGTTTGCACGCATCCCATACGACACCGAAATACTCTTATGTAAATTAGAGTACAAAACCATGCGTGAGCGGCAGGGGGCCTGCTGCAGTGCAATCTACTAGCTCTTGCGCCAGTACGAACTCTTCTCCGTGCAGTCTGCGGGACTTACACTGATATGCAAAGGAACCCTTGTCTGCTGCAAATATGCGGCTCCGTCTGGTGCATGCGATACGCAGCAATGCATCTGCATTTTGAGCCCATATTGAAGCACTTTCGGTTTCTCTGCTAGGGATGCCCAATGTGCGCAAACAGATATGTGTGGGGTGATAGTCGTTTGAAGAACTACGTGGGCGAACAACACGGATGTACTGGGGCCTAGTTAGTCGCTTGGCGATGCTGCTGTGGAAAACATGTGGAAAGATCGGGGGGTGCCAGCGGAACTTCTGTTGTTAGTTCTTATATGTAGTTCTGACTCTAGTTCTAAGGGGCCCGCGAAGCGAGATATACCAAGGGCTCTGGCGATTCAAGTTAAGTCGAAAGTCGGTATTGGTTAAGTGAAAGGTCGGTATTCTGCTTTGCGAGTTAGGTTGAAGGTCGGTATTGATTAAGTGAAAGGTCGGTATTGTATCCAATACAATCTAAGTCAAAGGTCGGCATTCTTATCGAGCCGAACGTGGCTGCGTGAGATGGTGTTCGATGTGGGCGCCTGTCGTCTAAAGTGGAAAGTCGGTATGTAGATAACAGTTCATCATTGTTGGATCAGAAGGCGATGCACAGTTTCTGGGGACTGGTAGCCGGGGGCCTCGTGACGTACGTGGAGTTCGCATACCAAATTCGTATGTGTTGAGCGTGCTGCCGAGGGCACTGACAGAATGATTTCGAACCAGCCATTCTGGTCGGCCATATGACGAACAGGGGTTGAGAGGATGCGGGTCTCTGGTGCATCTGGGTTCCACAGTTCTAACCAAGCTACGGCAAGGGCGCCTGGACTGGTTTGACCAATGACCTTCACTGTTTCCTCGATTGCAGCTCCATCCTCAGGTTCGGTCACCGTTGGCGCCTCACTGGCGGTTTCTCGCTGGTTTGTCCCTTTTTCTTGGGGAACCAGGGTCACAGTGAGCATCTGCGTGAGCAACTGTTTGTTTATCTCGCAAGCAACCCAGAAGCCAATAGTAGTGCTTGGGTCGTTGATGATCACGGGAAAGCTGAACTTGAGTCCGTGAGCGCCTCTTGCTTGTCGAGGGGCCTGTGGAATGCCTATCATCTGATGGGTGGTGAGTATGCTTTCGTCAGAAACAAAACAGAGACCAGCTTGGTCGTACGCGTCTCGATCACGAAATGCCAATGCTGGTTTGGGGATCGGGTGTCGAGGGTCTAACAAGAGAGCATCAAGCAATTCTCCCGCACTTGACCTAAAGCTTGCGTGAGCGATTGGCACAATGGGAAGCACCCACAGGCTGCGAGGGCTCACGATCATGAACTGTCGCCATTCGCTTTCGCGGTCCGGCGACCATTGTCCGAACGGCACATACCAACCCGCGGGCGGCGGTGATTGACCACGCTCGACGGCATTCTCGGGGGTGGCCATGAGCACCCACCCAGATGTAATCGTGTGCGTCTGGTCGCCTAACACGAGGACAGTAAGCAGAGCCGCGTCCTGCAGGGCTGTCGTTGCCGGTCCATATATGCCGGCATGCACATGGTCCCCGAGATTCTCTTGTGCGAGAAGCACACCAGCCATAGGCAGTGATGGCTGTAATTGGCCGCATGCAGGCACTGAGAAAGTACATAGGAAGACCACATAGCCCCATGTAGCAGCACCCCACAACCACCAGAATCCATGTGTCTGGACAATGTGGGGGGCGCCTATCAATTCTCGCATATCAGGTGTGGAGGACTTGCACTTGTCGTATTGCATCAACGAGTTCGGCATATGTAAAAGGCTTTTCTAACGTGGGGTTTGGGATGGTTTGGAAGAACTCGTATGCTTTGGTCGTCGCGACATCACCAGACATGAATATAACACGCTGAGCCAAGTCTGGGCGGACATGCTGAATGGCCCTGAAGCAAGCGCGCCCATCGAGGTTAGGCATCTGCATTGCGCACAGCACGAGATCGTACTCATAGACCTCAATGTGACTGATGGCCTCTTGGGTACTGTATGCTTTGTCCACATTACATTGCGTGCCTTCGAACATGTAAGACAGCATTTCGACGATGCTGCGTTCATCGTCGACTATAAGAGCTTGCATGCCACTAATATCGAACACGGGAGGCCCTTCGACCTGGACGCGCTGTGTCGCGGTGGCTGTCTCCGTACAGATAGGTAACTCCACTACGAACACAGCGCCCCTGTCAGAGTCCCGGGTGTAAATGGTGCCCCCATGTCTTTCTGCAATGCTCAATGAAACGGACAACCCAATGCCAGTACCTTTCCCTGGCGCTTTGGTGGTGAAGAAGGGGTCGAAGATACGATGCTTGACATCAGCACAGATACCCGCACCAGTGTCGCTGAAGACTACATTGACGCATGATCCAGGGCTAACCACGCTGTGCGCATTGGGGTGCGCCGCAATAGTCAGAGCATGCTTGCGGGGAAGCTTCTCCATGGCTTGCAGGGCATTGTTGGCCAGATTCAAGAAAATTTGCTCAAGTTGGTGTTCATCGCCGAGCACCAACGGCATGTCTTCTGGTATCTCGATATCGATATCGATGTTCTCACGTCTGAATGTTGGGCTCACCAAACTGCAGACCTTACTGATTGTATTGCGGAGATGTATAGGTTCCCTCTGCGGCTTCTCACGACGTGCAAAGAGCCGCAGATCCTCCGTGAGGGCGTTGCTGCGTTTCACCTGCTCGATAATGGCTTCCAGCTTGCCTTTCTTATCTGGTTCCGTTTCGCTCTTCCACAAAAGCTCAGCTGCGAGAAATATGGTAGCAAGGGGATTATTCAACTCGTGGGCAACGCCGGAGACCAGTTGACCTAAGGCAGAGAGTTTCTCAGCTCGCAGCATATGTTCTTGCAGTTGCTTCTGCCCAGTAATATCGCGAGCAACGACCTGCAAACCGACCACGCGCCCCTCCACGATGTATGGTGAAACATGCGCGTCCATCAGGCGGACGTCGCCAGCTTTCCGTCGACACCGCACGTGATACTGAGCAGGCCCATGACGTCCGTTGATGAAGTCTGAGAAAACTCGGCTGCAGAAGGCGTAGTCTTTCGGGGTGACGATATCTGCCAGGAACATTCCTGTTAGTTCTTCTCTCGCATAGCCGAGTTGCTCACAGAAGGGCCTGTTGAAATTGAGAAGCCTTTGGTCGTCAACGGAAATGAGCACTATCGGATCGGGTACGGTGTTGAACAATGCACGGTAGAGCTGTTCTGAATCTGCCTTCTCCTCATACAGTTGCGCGTTCGCGATGGCCATGCCAATCTGAGTGCCAATGGAAAGCAAAAACTCATCAGGGACATCATGGAAATCGAGCTTCTGGGTCGAAATGAGACCTAATACGCCCACCAACCTGTCACGAGATCTCAATGGGGCAACAAGCCCACAAGACAACCCTGCAGCGGGCACTTCCGGAAAGCGAGACCGGTCTTCGGGAGTATTGGTGATATGTAGAACCTCGCCCTTTTCACATACGGTCTTTCGCCAGCGAGGATCGATTGGCAACTCATCAGTATGACCAAAGAGATTGGCGGGAGTTCCTTGGTGGGCGGCAAGCTTGACGGTCGTCTGGTCTCTATCGATAAGGGCAATCGCCCCGATGTCTGCTCGAGCAAACCGCATCATGTGTTGCAGCGTTACGTCCAATACTTTGGACATGTCTAGGCTGCATCCAAGAGCCTTGGCAATGGAATTGAAAGCGGCTAGCTCCGCGTTTTTTCGCTCCATGTCTGCGCGAATACGACGGTCTTCGGTGACGTCTTGTATGACCGACATCACAGCACTTTGGCCTTGGTAGACACAAGATGTGCTGGTAGTCGCTATGAGGCGAGTGTTGCCGTGTGCGTCTATGACCTCAATGTCGTTGGGCCCTCTGGTTCGTCCATCTTCCAGAATGGCATCGAACCCTGCAAGCACCTTTTTGCGCATATGCGAAGCAACAAATCCGAGCGTGTTAAGACCTATGATTTCCTCGGGGAGATAACCGAATATGTCAGCGAAGTTGGGGTTTGCCCAAGCAATTTGACGTTCGACGGAAATTCCAATGCCTACCGGGGCGGTATCCACCAACGAAGCGAAACGGCTTTCTGTTTCGTGCATGCGCAGCCTTGCCTTAAGACGCTCAGCCTCCAACTGCAACAGCCTCTTGGATGTGAAACTAGTAGTGGCCTCCAACCATGCAATGATCTGGCCGTTGTCTCCAGATATGGGGAATGCATGAACGTGGTAATAGTGTGTCTGTCCTGTGCCGTCCACTTCCTGGATCTCGCCCTTGGCAGGCAGTCCGGAGACGTGACTTTTGGCGACCACACAATGGGGACAGACATCATCTCGTCCCTCTATTGCCTCATAGCAATAACGTCCGACCAAACCACGAGCGGGACCAAAGGCACGTTCGGCAGCACTATTGACCCACAAGATGCGGTATGCGGGGTCGGTAACGACCAGCATCAGGTCAACGGTCTCGCCAGCTATCTGGGCCCAGTTACAGTCGCGTTCAGCAGGCACGTCATTGGTCCTCTTGTGGTGGCAGGAGCTTAGGAAACAGTACGCGAAGTCGTATCAGAATAGGTAATTGGCAATCCAGCGCTTCAATACCTGCAATAAAAGCCAGCGCGACTGGTCACGGAGGCACGCGATGCGCATCACAGTTATCTTCGTCCTGTCTTGGGTCGTGCCTCAAATGACGTCTGCAAGCGACTTGCCTGTGAAAGTATATGTCAATGGGAAACTACAGAACTACACACCTCCTGCCAGAGTGCGAGCAGGGAAGACGTATGTTCCTTTGCGCCAAGGAGCGATATCCCTGGGGTATTCCGTGAAGTGGGTAGCCGAGCAGAACATGGCCCAGATCTGCAGCGATACTGCATGCGTCGTGATTCGCAAGAAGGAGGGGATTGTGGTTCGAGGCCGGCTTTTCTTGCCTCTGCGTAAGATGGCCGAGGCTTTTGGTGCTAAGGCGGAGTGGGATAGCCGGCAGAAGGTCGTGCGCATACAAAAGGGGACAAAGCGCAAGCTGCGCCTCGAATAGTCAAAGCCTGCAATGGGGCGGCCGCCTGCCCATTGCCCTATGGCTCCCCTATACCCATCAGGACTTGTTGCGAAGCAACTTACCACAGGACCACGGTGCAATCGCTGCTCGGGTCAGGGCAAGTACTTGTGGCCGATCAGGCAACCGGCGGCGGGGCATAATGCCTCGCCTTCTGGTAATCGGCGTCACAAGTCATCATTCAGGTCCAGGTGCTTCTCCTCACTCAACCTGGCATGCATGGCCTGTACGTCGTCATGGAAACGCTTGTGGATCAGTTCCATGATCGTCTCTTGCTCCATCGCCTTGAAGGCACGACTATGGGGACGTTGAGCAACAGCGGGGCTCTTCTGGGCGATCAACTCATTGGCTTGCTTTTGTATGCGTTCTCGGTGCGTAGGATCAAGCTGCTCAAAGACTGTCAATACAGCAACGCGCTCCAGCTCGATTTGTGCCTGGTGTGCCGCCTGTTGTCTCTGCTGCTCGCTCTCTCGCTCTTTCTCCTCGATGCGCCTTTGTTCTTCGGCCCTGGCCTTCAGGTATGAGGCAGGCGGTTCCCATTGTCCTTTGATGGCCTCGACGAGCACAGCAATCGGTTCTTGGGCTGACCGATATGGCAAGTACTGCAGTTGAACCCTCACTTCATCCCCGAAGTCCGCTACGAGACGCTTGGCGACTGAGGCTGTGACGCCAGCCTGAACAAGACTTTGAACCAGATTCTCCGTATGCGCATCATCATCTAGGCTGTTGGGAAGCATGTACTTGCGTCGCGTGAAGTAGTATACCACCTGCTCCTCGCCACGCTTGTGCGGCTTCTCATACTCAGCACGCTCCAGGAAGCCGTAGTCCAGCAACTCACCGTGTGCGCGCTTAAGTTCTTGTTTGATGTGGCTAGGGTAGTAATTCCGGCTCATACCTAGCTTCTCGAATGCCAGTTTGCGCAGTCCGATGCGGAAGGATGCTTTGCCATCATAACGCTTCTTGTCCAGGTACCGATACAGCCTTCGTGAGAGGCTGCTTTTCAGGGCGAAGAAGAAGGCCGTATCCAGTTGTTTGATGTTACCTGCTTGAAAGGACCGAAAGATCACTTGGTTCCAGGATACAAAACTCAGAGGTAGTGTGTCTTGTCCGCTTTGGGCATCCTTGCGTTTACGCCCTGGCGTCTCATCATACAGAGCGTAATCGTCGATGATGTGGAAACCTACATCCACATAGCGCTGCTTCTCCTTGTCCCAGAATGCTCTTTCAGCTTTGACAGTCACACCGAGTAAACGGTCGAGGGCAGCCCGCAAGCGTCGATAGCTATCACCCTTGTCCGGCCATCCTAGTCGTTTGATGAGATCGTAGCGGGTGATGTAGATGGTGCGCTGGTCGAAGCCTTGCTCTTTGCTGACTTCCATCAAAGCCACGTAGACTTCCTCGTCTGCTGCGAGAGGCAGCCCAAAGCTCTCGCCGCCGGTGACCGTCCATGCTCGCCTGACAACCTTGCCATCCTTGCCTTCTACAGCATCCTCAAACTTAATGGTGTTCAGATCTTTGGGGGCCCGATCCGAGAGCAGGGCGAAGGGGAACTCGGCTAGGTTCATCTCGTCTCTGCCGACGCGGGCGGGTACCACGTCCACCCCTTCAGCCTCCGAATGCGGAAGGGGCAAATTATGCTGAATGTCGTCGTCCGATCTGGGCATCAACGGCCTCCCGGTAGGCGAGCGAGGAAGACACCATCACCATTCGTCTTCTAAGGGCTCTTTGCCTTCGCTGTCTCGTTGATATCCGTGTTAATGCCGAGTTCGCCATTCTTCTTCAATAGGTGGGCAATGATAGCTTCGATGTCATCCATGTGGTAATTCTGTTGGCCCACAGGACCATCCAGCAGCACCGTAGCGTTGATGCCCCGTTCGGGCAACACGAACTTGCTCTTCCCATTGATTGTGATGCCCGTCAAACATCCAATCTTCGCATTCTGGGCCTCAGACTTAATCTTCTCGTCGACCATGTCCGCAAACTCAATGTACACCTTGTCGAGATACTTCTTGCCTAGGTTTTGCATGGCGCCAAGGGTGGTGGTATCGCACTCATTGTCCGACGTCACATACACCTTCACATTGACAGATGCCTCAGGGGATCCAATTGGTTCGGGAAGCTCGACTACGGCGCTACCCTGGTGAGGGGTGGCATTCGGCTTTGTATCCGGTGTGTCCTTGGGCTTGTTTGCAATGATATCCTCCAGAGTCGTGTCTGTCAGACTATGGGTAAATGCTACAAGTACAAGGGCCGTGACAATGACAATTGATGTGATAACGGACTTACTCATTCAGCACGCACTCTCCTGGGATACACATGGCTTGAATCCACTGGTATCTATAACACCTGGCAGGCAATAACGAAATCCCCTGAAGAAGAAACTTCTTGTAGGATGGAGCAGCGCACACGTCATGCGACAGACGCTCTGCCTGTGATCGTTTGTGTGAATCCGCGCCCTTCGAGCGGTCTGATGTCTGCAACTGGTCTGTTGGGTGGGCGCAGCTCTCTGATCGCATACTACTGTCGCCGCATCACCCCTGGGCCTGGCCTTCTCACTGGGCAATCACAGTTAGTTTTGGATTTGCTGCAGAGCCAATTGCTTGGCTTGTTGTCCACGCGCCACATTAGCGCTGGCATATCCCATCGCCCATCTGCCCCTTCATCACAAGGACCACCGCCTTCCCTACCTCACCATGGTGTCTCCTATCTCTGGCCTGCCATTGCCCGTCCTACGCAGTAGCGGCGGCGGTTTTGGTACGGCCGCTTGCTCGGCAACGAGCGGCGAATAGACCAGAGCAAGACACGCTGGGACAGGAATGAATGAACTCGCTGGGATAGAAAAAGGGGCCCATAAAACGATGTGTCGACGCCAAGGGGGATATCTCATTAAGAGCTGAAGACGGGGCATATAGATGAGTTGTCGCATGTTGCTGCGCCTCAGCCACTGCATGGCACGCGACGATGTCGCGGGTAACATGATGATCGGCGAAAAACACGTTGTGCACGTGAATGAGGGATACTGGCCGCGCTTGCATTAACCGCTGCTCTCGCCTGAAAAAGCAAAAGGGCGCGGCTGTAATAGCCACGCCCCAGTGGAAGCTCGCCATCAAGCACTCTCGCGATAGCGAAGAACATCCTCCGTCATGTTCGCCTAGAAACCACGGCTGTAGGTAATGCCGTAGCCGATGTCGTTGTTCGGCGACGCCAGCAGTGAGCTAGCCAAGGTCGGGCCCATCGAATTGGTCGCGTAGAGATTGAGGCTGCTGCCCCAACGGTCCCCCAATCCCCAACGCAGGCCAGCAGACCAGACGGTCACATCATCCAGGTAGCCTTCGTCCTTGATGACGTTCTCGCCATCAACCGGGATAAGGAAGTCTCCCACAAAGGAGAAACTGCTGAAGGGATACACAAGCCCTGCGCCCAGGGATGTGATTGTGCCGAAGCCATCAATGACTTCTCTGTCGGCGGTGGTTACGGCTGCAGGGGAGGCGTATGAGACACCCATCAGCGAATCAAAGCAGGCTACTGCGGCAGCGATCTGGTACTGCATGGCACCGGGTTGGCCCCATTCAAGCTGCAGCTTTGCGCCAACGGTGAAGTCGTCAGCCTCGATGTACTCGCCACTGTCGTCTGACCAACGCCCCGGATTGATGGCTACATCTGCACCGATGCTAAACGCGAGAGCCGGATTCTTGTCGGTAGCGCTAATGAGGCGCTTAATTGCCGGCGAGAGAACCTCGCGATCCGTCTGGAAGACATCCTCCTCGATCATACCGAGGGCCCTGTGGTCTGAGTAGACCAGATCGAATTCGGTCTTCTCGTTGATGGGACTTGAGAACCCAAGCGAGAATGTGCGGTTGTCCTCCCAATCGCTAATGGAGCTGTCCCTGTCGAAAAAACGTGCGTCGATGAAGCTGGAACTGTTCTGATCGATCCTTGCAGTGCCCAGTATAGGCGTCTGGGCATAGGTTGCTGGCAGCACGATTGCAGCAAGCAAGCCTACCATGCAGGCTACAGCAATTCGTTTGACCATACTGGCTCCTCCCTCCGGAGACTGAAAACGTGCTTCTGTTGGATACGCCACCCTACAAAAGTGAAATGTTGCCCGATTTGGTGTGCTACGTCAAGTGCCCATCGAGAAGCGAGAACCCGCCGAACATCCAGCTCGTCGCTTATTATGACAGAGCACCGTCACCGTTGTTGCACGCACATATGCAGACTGCAGGCCTTAAGACGGCTCAGCGTGACGCCCACGAACAACGATAGATTGTGCAGGGATCGCGTTGGCTGAGAGCCCGAGCTGCGCACCAGTCTGGTAAACCGACTGCAACTCTGGCTGTGCGAGTACCAAGCGTAATCAAAACCCCTCGGCGCAATCTATCATAATTCTCATTAAGTCAGCAGTCGTGTTTGTCAGACTATTTCGGAGAACACGTCACCTCTCCCCTATCCCCCCCATTCGTCAGCGCACGTGCCATTGCCTCAATATCCCGTATCACCGTGGCAATAGCATACTCGGCGATAGTTGACTTGGGCACCTTGATATCGTGTTCGTTGAGTAGCTCAAAGCGAGCCTTTTCGAGGTCCTTTGCTGTTTGCTCACTTAGGTAAATCGTGACCTGTACTTTTTGACTGCTTGATTGCTTAGCACCTTGCCGTCTTGACGCTTTAGGTGGTGAAACGACTGCGCCTTGGCGCGCTGAAGGCGGTTTGTCCTCAAAGAATACGTCTTGTGGGATCTCGGGCGTTTTAGGCACGCGCCATCACCTCTCCTGCTAGGTCGATGTAGATCTGAGAGCATGGATGTGTGGGTTGGTAGTAGACCAATGGTGTGCCAGCAACCGTTGCATAATCGAAGGCTACGCTTCGACGAATTGCGGACTGAAACACTTTGTCGCCAAAATGATCTTGGACCCGCGCATGAACCTGACGTGCATGGACTGTGCGGGTGTCGTACATGGTGAGAATGACACCTGCCAGTGTCAGAGAAGGGTTACTGTGAGCTTGAACAGCCGCAATGGTCTGCATGAGTTGGCGCAGGCCGTGTAATGCCAGGAATGATGCCTGAACCGGGATCAGGACATGGGCAGCAGCAGTGAGCGCATTGATGGTCAGGAAACCAAGGCTTGGGGGGGTGTCAATCAGAATGTAATCGTAGGCATCGAGTGCCTGCACTTTTTGGGCAAGGCGCTCGGTTCGGCCTGGTAACTGGGCCAACTGCACCTGCGCAGCCGATAGTCTTTCAGAGCCCGGGATGACCTGCAACCTGTCCCAGCGTGTTGGCACTGCGGCTTGCTGCGCATTTATTTCGTCATCCATGAGGATGTCGTATGCCGTGACATCTACGTCTGCAGTTGAGATTCCACAAGACAAAGATAGATTCGTTTGGGGATCGAGATCGATAAGGAGCACTGATCGGCCGGCGAGAGCAAGTGCTGCACCAAGGTTGGCAACAGTAGCTGTCTTGCCGACACCACCCTTTTGGTTTGCCACTGCAATAGTCGCCACGGTCCCACCACGTGCGTTCCGTCCGGTGTCTTTTGCTTCGTCGACCGGAGTCTACCGGCATACACGTATGACGTCAAACATTTTTGCAATCATAGCGCTATAGCGTCAAACTAATCTATGGCACTCGGCAGGAGCGATCCAATCACAGAGGCGTCCGTAAGGGCAGGTTGTTAGGAGGCACGCGATCGTCTGTCCAATAGCACGTCTAGCTGGGTCATCGGTTGACCTGGTAACATATCGGGACTATTCTTGATGTCGGCCTCCGAACGGAATGGCTACAAGAGCGCCCCACGCGATTGTTGCTGTTGACCGGGCGATGCCTCGTCGAGTGTAAGGTCTCTATAGCGTGTTGGGTCTCAAGCAGGGACATATGTGGGGCAGAACGAGGTTAACGCGGAGGGGGCGATGTTGCTGTGGGCGCAGCTGCTTTACCTGGCGGGCTCTTTGGTTCGTGCGGGGTGCGCGGCGTGGTTGGAGACCTGATAACAGATGATGTTGTCTTGCGCCTAGCGGCATCCTTCGCACACTACATAGGGTCAGGTAGGCGCGTTTGTGTTGGACGCGACACCAGACGCAGCGGACCATCCCTGGAGGCTCTCCTCGTTGGTGAACTGGTCCGACATGGCCTACAAGTCACGAAGCTTGGCGTAGTCGCCACGCCGACGCTTTACTACCTCACACGCGAGCTCGGCTTTGACGCGGGCGTCATGATCACCGCCAGCCATAATCCCCCTGAGTACAATGGCTTCAAGTTCTGCAATGCTGAGGGGATGAGTGTGGATCAAGCTCCGATCGAACGAGGCTTCTTTTCCCCTCCTGATGTCGGTTGTGTAAATCCTGGTATGGTGGATTCATTGTCGGGAGCGGAGTTGTTCTTCGATAAGCTGTCGAGCATCTGCTCACCGCCCTTATCGCGGAAGAAGCTCGTGGTGGACTGTGCGTGTGGGCCTAACTCGCTGTACTTGCCTGGCTTTCTGCGTAACGAGGGTCATGACGTAATCACCTGTAACTGCGAGCCTGATGTTGAGAAGTGCGACCGTGTGGTTGAGCCTATGGAAAGTACGCTCACGAAGACGGTCAACTTGCTCAAACAAGTGCAAGCGGACGGCGGTGTATGCTTCGATGGTGATAACGACCGAGTTGTGTTTCTTGACAATAAGGGCTTCCTGGGTTTCCAACGAGCCAATGCTATCATCGCGATGATTGTTCTTGAGCAAACTGGTGGGGGAGAGGTGATCGGTTCAGTCGAGACAGGCCGATATGTGGAGGAGGCAGTCAAACGTGCTGGGAGTACTCTCCGACGTACAATCGTTGGAGATATCCATATCGCCCGAGAGGTTAAGGAGCGGGGGGCAGTACTTGGGCTCGAGGAATGCGGTCACTACATTGTGCCCTCCATAGGGCATTTCTCATCCACCGTCTATCCTGCCACATTGCTTCTGGGCAATCGCGATATCAACCAGATTCGAGACGAACTCTCATTTATCCCCCCCATCTATTCTGCAGAGAGGCGTGTTGACTGCGGTGATGACCGGAAGCAGGTAGTGGGGGAGGGAGTAACCCGGAGGATACTCTCCCTCGATGGTCGTGCAACAACAATCGACGGTGTCCGAATGGAATGGGATGATGGCTGGCTCTTGGTTCGCCCGAGTGGGACGTCGCCGTACATGAAGATAAACGCCGAAGCCTTCTCCCGCGACAGATTAGATGAGCTATTGGCGACCGGACTGGGAATAGTACAGGAGGCGCTACGATGAAAGCGGTGATACTGGCGGGAGGTACTGGTAGACGCGTCTTCCCGCTGGCTGTCAACAAGCCTAAGCCAATGTTCAAGCTCCTGGGAAAGCCGCTGATGGAGTACGTAGTCGAGGAGTTGGCGGCAGCAGAAGTCAGGGATGTTGTCTGCGTAGTGGGGCACAACTCGCAGCAGATCATTGACTACTTCGGCTCAGAGAGCCACGGTGTGTCAATGTCCTATACCGCCCAAGACCAGGCAAGAGGAATGGCCGACGCTCTTCTCACCGCTCGGAGACTTGTCAGTAACGAGAAATTCCTGGTGGTCAACGGTGACGATGTCTTCGATCCTGGCCTAGTGAAGCGAATGCTCCCCGTTGCCATCAACGCCGACGCTGTGTTTGCCTGCCAACCAGTGGATGAGACGTGGAAATTCGGGATACTCAGTTTGGACGACCAAAGCGTCACTGGGATCGTTGAGAAGCCAGACAAGGGCAAGGAACCCTCCAACAATGCCGTTATTGGCGTCTACATGCTCTCCACTGATATCTTCGACTATATCGAGCAATGTCCGCCTGGGGATGAGCAGTACGAGCAGGCTATCCAGAAGATGATCGAGGACCAAAGGGATGTGCAAGCAGTTACCTACGGCGGCTTTTTCGGCTCTTACAAACTGCCTTGGGACCTGTTGCGCTTGAACGACCACTTCCTTGGTAAGCAAGCAACGTACATCGCACAAAGCGCCCAGATCTCCGAGCACGCCGTCGTGGCGGGCGAGAATATCTATATCGGCGAGAATGTTCGTATCTTCGAACACAGCGTTGTCCGAGGGCCCTGTTATATAGGACCTGGAGCCGTGATCGGCAACAACTGCCTGATCCGCGCATCATCGTCTATTGGGGCCGGCTCCGTAATTGGGTACGGGACCGAGGTGAAGTACTCAATCGTTGGGGAGAACTGCTGGACCCATTCGTCCTACATCGGGGATTCTGTCGTCGGTGACGGCTGTTCATTGGGGGCAGGAACCATCACGGCCAACTACCGCTTTGACGAACAAAACGTCCAAGTTGAGGTGATGGGGAAGGGGAAAATGGATTCTGGTACGCCGAAATTGGGTTGCATCATGGCGGATAGCTGTAAGACCGGTAGCAACGCAACTCTGATGCCGGGCATCAAGATTGGGCCTCACTCACTGGTCGGACCTGGCGTGCTTTTGTTCACTGACCTAGAGCCAAACAAGATCGCGCTGCAGAGCAAACAGGTTCTCGAGATACGTGACAACAAGACTAGCCTCGCCGAGGAACGCCGCGAACAACTCAAAAACAAGCTTCTGAGCTATTCTAGGCTTACCTGATGTATCGTCGAGATCTTCCGCGCGCCTGTTATGCCCCACATACATATATGACTGCATCGCGTTTCTGCGATAGCCAATCAACAACAGGGGTAGCTACCAGCAATTCTTCTTTCTGCTCTTTGGGCCCTCGACCAGTGGCAACCTCCGAGATTACCCATGCCTATTCTAAACAGACAGCGTGTCAGTTGAGTGATGCCGCCTCATTACTCCGGCTCATCGCTCTCGGCATTTCTACAGGCCTCAGCAATCGGGGCCTTTATCGCCTGCTGCCAAGCGGCGGCTAGTTGCTGGTAGTTAGGCTTTCCTTGCTTGTCGGCATCAGTTTGCGTGACCTGGAGAACTTCAATGTCGCGAGCCATGATAAGGATCGATGCATCCTTTGGTGCAAGTCGTAACTGGCTCGGATGAACTGGGCCTTCGAGCCATTGGTCGATGGCTTTTCGAGCCGTCTGTGCGCGCTCGAGGGCTGAAGCCTCATCGGTGCCAGCTTCGACCATGAGAACCGGAGTATCGTTGATGAGCAACTGCCCAACCCCGTCAAGGTCCCGTACACGAGTTGTGATTGCCACTGACGTGGGTGACAACTCCTGTTGTGCCTCTTCTTCGGTCAGTATCTGCAAATCGCCGGTTCGCATTGCTTGGAAGGCGTCTTCGAGATCCTCGTGGGTCCAACTGAGTTTAGCGGGCATGAAGAATACGACAACCTTCTCCTTCCCATCTCTGTCAGTGAACTTAAGGACAGGGCTGGGGCCGCTTCCTCCATCAAAGAGGATACTCATGCACTCTAAACCATCGGCTCGCCAGCGATTCAACCCCTCTGGCGAGCCGAAGTCCACAATCTCCAGATTGACTATATCAGCGTTCCTGTGTGCCAGGCTGTTTATCAACTCGACGGTGGGTGCCTGACAACCAGACGAAACATTGATGTAAGCAGTGATGTTCGTCTTGCGCGACGCCTCTTTCTCAATGCCGGGCGACGTGATGATTCTATCATCGGGGGCTTGCATAGCAGATCGGTCTTTGCACCCCATCATTCCTGCCAATAGAGCAATCACCAGGATCAACTGCATTGCCCGCATTGAAAGTCCTCCAAATGTCCTTGTGCTGGATCCGGCACTCAACTTTCCTGTACTCCACCGATCACAAGTGATAATGGTAGTAGGAAGCCTCCCCGCTGACTAAGGGCGTCGCCAAGCGCTTGCGCTACATCGCACTATGGCCCTGCAACTAAAACTGTAGTGTTTCATCCGGACACGAGGGGACACATACCGGGCTCGCCCGTTCATCATACGAAGGGCCTGCATGGCGCGCTATGCGGGCTCACAGCAACGATATCCTACATCTGATCGCGGATCAACGAGCCTTCTTGCAGTCTGACGACTCGTTCAGTCATGTCGATGGTCGCAGCATCGTGGCTGGCTACGATGACGGTCCGCCCTTCATTGTTCAGGCCCAGCAATAGCTCCATGACACGGCTTGCATTGTCGGCGTCCAACTCACCGGTTGGCTCGTCGGCAAGCACCAAGCGTGGATCATTGACTATGGCGCGAGCTACAGCCGCCCGTTGCTGCTCTCCGCCTGAGAGCTCTCCCGGCAAGTGCGAGGCGCGATGAGCAATATTCACTTCGTCGAGGGCTTGTTCTACGCGGTTAATCTTCTCGGGTTCAAGTAAGGCCATGGGTACCAAGGGCAACATCACGTTCTCGAAAACCGTAAGAGCCAAAATCAGACTTGAATCCTGGAACACAAAGCCGACCGTCTGTCGTCGATAGAGTG
>Ga0272441_10005109_pt1 | contig 23135 bp, 21 predicted proteins | sample SSMProp6N_FD_193582 | JGI IMG/M metagenome (GOLD analysis project Ga0272441, IMG submission 193582) | Marine sediment archaeal communities from Little Sippewissett salt marsh, Falmouth, MA, United States - SSM-Prop-6N | ecosystem: Environmental > Aquatic > Marine > Wetlands > Sediment ...
CGCTCCAGGTTACGCCACCGTCATCGGACATGACAAGGGCATAGGTCATGCCATCGGATCCGATGTCGTTGCAGTCCTCGTTAGTCTCGAGGACGGCGTAAATGATATCGCCATCGCCGCCGATATCGTAATCAATGATATTCGTAGCGGGGGCGATGAACATGTCATCCCAGCTGGGGGTGTTTTCCAGGGTCCATTCCACCTCACCGGCGGCTGCCGGCGCGGCAAAGACCGCGGACAGCGCGGAGAGGACGAGACCGGTGGTCAGGCCCCAGCCGAGAATCTTAGCAATTTTAGTGTTTTTCATCGACCTTTGTTTCTCCTTCATAAGGAAATTATTTTATCTCCACAAATAAAGATATATATAACCATACCTCTACTTCAGTTTATTGTGGAGATAAGGTTACTATCTAGATTCTCCGGTTTGCCTTTTAGAATAAGGCGCTGCCGTCACGGGTGGTCTAACCAAGCTAACCGAAACCCCCGCTCAGGCTCCTCTCTAATAGCATCACCTCCTTTCTCTACTTTTCTCCTGAAAGAATAACGTAGAATGCAAGGCTTGTCAATAGCCAGGAAGTTAAATAATATATTAAATACCAAAAAACTAGTATATACAGTATAAATTATGTTTTTAGCACAATTAATTGCAATCGTGTGCTAGAATTCTAACGGAGGCTAAATCAATATCGATCAACACACATTTTGAGAAGACATGAAAAATTATGAAAGTCAATTTAAGAAATTATTAAACGCGGCGAGAGTTGATGCGTTATCTGGCAAGGAAAGCTGGCATTTTGCTTTACGATATGGTCTTCCTGAAGGTCCCTTTATTACTCTAGCCCGAGTAGCTGAAGAGACAGGGTTAAGTCGAGAAAGAGTACGTACTATATTACTTCGTGCCAAAAGACTAATGATCGCCCGAGCCAAATTAGAGATCGAAAGCGAAAACACCAGCCAGCCTTGTGCTAAGCTCGCCTTGTATATATATAAGAGAACTGATCCAGATTCCGACAAATTCTACGACAATCTATACAACTTGTTAATTGAAGAATTTAAACAAGTGGCGATAACAGCCCACTTAGTTGACTTCGTATCAGAACTTGCTTTCGTGGGTTTAGGCAAGATGAATGAAAATCCTAGACTAGCATGGCAAGTCGTAAGACAAAGGTTAAACAAAGCCGTGGGGCGAGATACCGCACAACTTAGGTTAGAGAATTTGCTCAAAGAAGTGTATTGGCCAGATAATGTTAAAAAGGTTTCACTGGAAGAAATAGAGTACATTGAAAGCCAAAATAGAAAGCTGTCAACAAATTCGGAGAGACTCTTCTTCAGCGAGAAAATACACAAATTCTTCAAATGCGCAACTACGCTTGAGAAAAGATTGTATGGGGCTGTTGAATATTCGGATAGAGTGATTTATTACATTCCTCAACCATTTATGATTTCTTATAAACATGGTGATACTGTGCACAGCCATTACCCAGATCTCTTTGTAGTCTTGAATGATTGCAGAGTGGTCATAATAGAAATCATCCAGGCATTTTACATGGCTTTAAGAAGAAACCTCGCTACTTTCAAAGGGATTAAGGACTACTGCAATAAGGAAGGGTATGGCTTTTTAATAACCGACGGATACTCTACGCTTACCAAATTTAGAAATCATCATGTTAATAATGATTACGAGGAAGAAGTACTAGGTTACTTGGAGAAAAATGGGGCGATGGATTGGGATTCATACAAGGTAATCAAAGACAAATATGATGTGGGTAGAGACGATTTCGTGGGTCTGATAGTTCAAAACAAACTTTCATGGCAGTTGGGGCCTTTCAAAATAAGCAAGGCTGCGAACTAACAAATGTATTGTACGTCAGCGATAAGAAATTGGTTCGGATGGTGTCTTTCTAGCTAGTACACAACATTCCGTCATATAGTGCAACAAGACAAAGGGCGATTGATCTGTAAACTAGAATTGAAAAAATTAATATTTACAGCGGAGGGGTTAAACCATACCCTTTAGGACCTTCTTTTTCAGAAAGGAACCTTCGTATTCCGCATGGTATAAAAAAGCCCTCCGATTTCTCAGGGGGGGGCTCTTTTGCAATTCCATTAGTTACCCTTGCGTGCCGGAGTTATTGCCTTCAGGTCCTGACTACTTACAATGGCTGCCGTCGCAGAATGGTTTGTTGTAGCTTTTACCGCAGCGGCAGAGTGTAACACGATTACGGATTTCATATGCATTACCGTCAGTTGATTCAATTGTAATGCCGCCACGGACCCATATTGGGCCATTCATATCTTCCTGCGGATCTTTAACTATGACTATAGATTTTTCGAACCTAGGCTCAATCTCTTTACCTTCTTTATCCCATACAACCAGGCGGCCAGAGGGGCAGTTACGAGCCTCTTCGATAGCAATCCTCTTGGATTCCGGGTTGCTTGAGTGTATAGTAAGACTCCAGATTCCACCGGCCCGATCACAGAAACGGGCAGCGGCACACAATTCTTGAGCGTCAGTCAGCTCTATATTCGAGCCCCTGATTCTTCTTGCTTGGTATTTGTATGGCTCTCGGCTAGCTGTCTCCTTCCCACTAAAATTAGCCTTGAGGTGCGATCCATCACAGAACGGTTTATTCTTAGACTGTCCACAACGGCATAGTGCGTAGTTCTCTTGTGCTGGGTATTGAGGGCCATCGCGCCATTCATAGGAATACCCATCGGCATCAATGCCTATTGTAAACTCGAATAAAGTAACTGCACCTGAAACAAGGTAAGGGCCATTGTTAGATACTTTAACTTTAGGCTCATCTTTTTGATCTTTTAGGTTTGCCATAATTCACCCACCTGAAATAATCGAATAATAGGCGATTAACGAACTATTGTTTAGTATACTACCTTGTGGTCTAAAAGTACGCAATAGCATTACTGCTAGAAATTGAATGAGTTCAGGTTTAATTTGGAGCCATTAACTAGTTCAAATCTTCCCGCTGCCATTTATATTGTGTGTGCAGAAAGCCTCCTCGCATTTATTGCTCACGCACATTATCAAAGGATTCAAATTGGAGTTCGTATTCGTGGCGATAAATTTAATAAAAACGTCACTTTCCCCCCGAGTAATTTATAACTATTTAATCTGTAGTTGTATAGTTTTATAGATAGTAAGGTTGTATTAGTAGGGTAGGGACTTTCGCTCGGATAGTATAAGTCATAATTTGAAGGGGTGAGATAATGAAGCGAGTAGCCGTTATGGGCATTATTCTTTCAACATTGTTATTGATGGCGGGTTGCACGAAACAGCAAGAATCAATATCAGGAACTTATACGGATATATCTCCGGCCGAAGCCAAGAATCTTGTTGAGGAAAATCCTGACCTTATCATAATTGATGTTTCACCTAATTATGACCAAGGACACTTACCAGGATCTGTAAATTATTATGTGGGCGATGGTTCATTGGATAGAGCGATACCTACTCTTGATAAAAACAAAATGTACCTGGTCTACTGTCATGTGGACAGTGCCGCAATACTCGGAGCACAGAAACTTGTAGACGCTGGTTTCCCGAATGTTTACCGCTTGGAAGGTAACTACAGTGGCTGGGTCGATGCCGGGTATCCAATAGAACAATAGCTTTTTCTGTTGTGGATGACTAGATTTGAAAAAAGTCGGCGTTCACTAACAATCATATAGTTGTAAAATGTTATCCTTTTGTAACTTTCTCAACGACGGTTTTATGACTTTTTAACAATAAATAGCTATTAATATAAAAGAGGTATTTTAATAGAAGCTATGAATTTAACTAGGCAGGATGCCAACCTTCGCCAAATGATTAATGTCTCGTGCTCTAAATCATAGGAAATACCGAAAGGGAAGGAGACAATAGAGACCTTGAACAGGGTGTTCATATTAAGTACCGCACGAAATATCAGTATCAGGGGAAGTGATTGCATTGACTGATATAAAGGTTGATTGCGTTGGTGAGACCTGCCCGATTCCGCTAGTGGAGACACGTAAGGCACTAAGAAAAGCCCGGGAGGGCGATATAGTTGAAGTCACGGGTACCCATCCTTCTTCCAAGAAGGAAATACCGTTGGCAGTGAAGGCTATGGGACTGGAACTTCTGGAGGTCAAGGAAGAGTCGAATGGGGTCTGGAAGATAAGAATACGCCGGTAATAGGAGGGAATTATTATGGCTGACAAAGCTACGATTATCGTTCATAGCGGCGATATGGATAAGGTTTACAGTGCCTTGATTATCGGTAATGGAGCACTGTCCATGGGTATGGAGGTATCCATGTTCTTTACTTTCTGGGGACTTCAGCGCCTCAAGAAAGGCGGTTTGGAAAAGGGGCCTCTCTCCAAGATGAATATGCTCGGCCTGGGCAAATGGATGGTCAGGCAAAAAATGAAACAGGCTAAGGTCACTTCCTTGGAGAGACTGATGCAGAATTTCAAGGAGCTTGGAGGTAAAATTCTTGCCTGTGATATGACAATGGAGATAATGGGCATTAAGCCAGCTGACCTGCGCTCAGATGTTATATCTGAATATTGTGGAGTCGGTACTTACCTCAATGAAGCTAAGGAGTCAAAGATAAACCTGTTTATATAGCAGGAGGGGGAAATGCAGGGAAAGCGTATCTACTTGGATAATGCCGCCTCTACCCGCTTGGATGAGCGGGTGCTGGAAGCGATGAAGCCTTACTTTTTCGATACTTACGCGGTGGCTACTTCTGAGTTTGCCTACACGCAGGGCATAGAGGCTCGCGAGGCTCTGGATGTAGCCAGGGCAACTCTGGCCCGAGTGCTGAATGCCAGCCCTGAAGAGTTCATCTTCACCTCGGGCAGTACGGAATCATCTAACTTTGCCCTAAAGGGTGTAGCTCTGGCTCTCGGCAATAAGAATGGCAAACATATTGTCGTTTCCAAAATCGAGGACTTCCCGGTTCTCCACAGCGCCCAGGCCCTTGAGAGGCAGGGATTCAGAATAACCTATCTCAATGTGGATGGTGAAGGCTTCGTCAACCTTGACGAGCTTAGAGATTCTATTTCTGAGGAGACAATTCTGGTTTCCATCCAATATGCCAATCAGGAGATTGGCACCATTCAGGATATTACGAGCATAGGTAAAATCTGTCGGGAGAAAGGTACCATTTTCCATACCGATGCCACCCATGCCTTCGGTAAGGTGCCTCTGGATGTACGAAAGACACCCGTTGACCTCATCACCGTGGCTGCCCATACTATCCATGGGCCGAAGGGCATCGGCGGAGTATATATACGTAAGGGTACGCCTATCGTCAAGTGGCTGGACGGAGGTTTTCAGGAATTTGACTTCCGGGCAGGGCTGGAGAACATCCCCGGCGCCATCGGTTTTGCCAGAGCGGTGGAACTCATGACGGCGAAGGAGAACAAGCGCCTACAGGCCATCCGTGACCGAATTATCGACCGTATCTTAACGGAGATACCGGATACCACCCTGAATGGTCACCGCTACAAGAGGCTTCCTCAGAATGTCAACATCAGCTTCCATTATATCGAAGGGGAGTCCATTACACTCCATTTGGACATGCACGGCTTTGCCGTAAGTACTGGCTCCGCCTGTTTCAGTCGCTCTCTACAGGGCAGCCACGTCATCTATGGTATCGGCGGTGACCACGAAAGGGCACACGGGTCAATACGCATCACCTTGGGACGTTACAACACCATAGATGAAGCGGAGGCCGCAATTAATACACTGGCTGAGGTTGTAAGGGAATTAAGAAAAATCAGTCCGTTGGGCAAATAGGAACATTAGGAGGAAGATTGAAATGAAATTCCCATATAGTGAGACAGTTTTGGAGCATTTTCGTCATCCTCGCAATGTTGGCAAGATTGAAGATGCCGACGGAAAGTCAATAGAAGGTAGCCCGGCCTGTGGTGATATGGTGGCAGTCTATATCAAGGTAGATCCCAAAACGAACACCCTCTTGGATATCAAATTTGAATCTTACGGCTGCGCTTCCAACATAGCCACCGGTTCTATCATTACGGAAATGGCAAAGGGGAAAACGCTGGATGAGGCTAAGAAAATTACCTGGAAGGAAGCCTCAGACGCTCTCGGTGGCCTACCTAAAATCAAAGCGCACTGTTCGGTGCTAGCCATAGAAGGCTTACGTTCCGCGATTCGAAACTACGAGGAGCGTCGTGGCCTGGTTAAGGATAGGGAACCTACGACGGTGGAAGTGATCCGCAAACGCTTGGGGAAGGTTATGAACCCCATTTCCGGACTAGACTTGGTGCATACCAATCTGGTGAAGGATATTGAACTTAAGGACGGCCACGTCCGCGTTGTTATTGACATGCCGGAGAACCATCAGTTTACCCCGGCCATAAAGGAAGAGATAACCGAGAAGATTGCGCCCCTGTGGGACGTGAGAGAAGTGGTCGTTGTCTTTACGGAATAGTGGTAATCGGTCTGATTATAGTACTTGTTCGCCTTCAGCGGTATCATATGAAATATAGTTATTCTCTATAATAAAAAGCTCGATAATGTTGATTTTGATATATTTGATGTCAAGATAGTAATAGCTGTGACGCATGCTGAGATAATGGCATCTGACCTCGGCTGTTTGGCGTTCTTGTTTATCAACACGTTATTATTGTCGAGGTGAACCCCATAGGTTTTTCGTCGATACATCCCGTCGGGAACGGGTACAGTATGGCCGCCGACGCTATGACAATGTTTCACTATTAGATAATCACTCCCGGTATCCGTTTCTTCATATAGTGCATCAAGACAAAGTACAACTGATCTGCAAACCCGAATTATTTCAAGTAGTGTTTGCCGTTGAGGGGTTATACCTCCCCTATCACAATTCTTTTTTCAACAGGAATCCTTCGTATTTGGGGATAATAACTACGCGTTAAACCTAGGCTAATATTTTGGCGTTAATTTGGCGTTAAATTATAAATAACTGGTTGGTATAAAAAATAACTCTAGGCACAAATAGGGAAATTGAGCAATGACACAAAGGTTCTACTTTGTGCGTAAAGATATTAGATGACAATCTAGCCTAGAATTACGAAACCGCTGCTCTACCTCTGAGCTACGCTGGCAAATCTTACGCCCCTTAATGACGAGAGCCTATTCTCTCGACAGGAACTTCTTCTAAAGCAATGCCTTAATCCGGCTCAAGGCTCCCCGGAACCGGAGCTGGGCCTCTTCCTCGCTGGTCGTGCCGTTTATCCGGCGGCGGCTTTCATCCAGAATCTCCGCCACCGCCTCCTGAAGCTCCCGCAGGTTCTGCGGCTTAGCCACGACATCCTGCCGAAGCTCAGCCTCCTCTTCCAGCACGGCGCGTAACCGGCAGTAACGCTCCTCCAACTCTGTTACCGGGCGGGGATTGGCCTTTACCGGCGGCAACTCGGCTGCTACCGGCGTCTCACCCCCCACCGCCAGATTCGGAACCCGGTCAAACCACTTTCTCAACGAGGTTCGGGAACGCTGGAGGCAGTCCGATATTAACCCCAACCGATAGCCTGCATCCTTCATGATGCCCTCCATCACATGGAATCAACAACCTATCCGCCTCGTCACTAGCTGCTGCTGCCCCCGGCTAACCCTGGGGCAGGCGAATCCTGAGCCAATTGGTCTCATAGAGCAACCAGACAAATAAAGCCACCAGAACAACTATCAGCGGTACCATTATACCCTCCTTTTAACGCCACAACATCGGTTAGAAAGGCTGCCTTCGTTTATCTGTGGTCTCTGATATTAACTCTAAAGGGTCGTCCCCGGTAACATGTTAGATTATATTGCCATCGGGTAGCGGCGTCAACATGGCAATCCCACTCCACCAACCGGAGCGGCTAACGCCTTCGCGAGGCTAAATTGACGCCTGATACGCCTTATGCTAATATTTATCTCAAATATTCGGCTTAAATTTTTCTGTAAACCGTACCCACGCCCGATAACCTCCCACTCAGTGAGAAACATGCCAGTTAGAGAAGATTTATCCAAATTATCACCCGCCCGGGATACCGCACTGGCGATTGGCGTCTTCGACGGGGTTCATCGCGGCCACCAATACCTGCTCACCCGGCTGAACGAGACCGCCCGCCACCAACACCTGCTAAGCGGGGTGGTGACCTTCGACCCCCACCCCCAGGAACTGCTGTCGCCCGACTACCAGCCAGCCTTCCTGACAACCCCCGGACAGCGCGCCATCCTGCTACAGGCAGCCGGTGTCGATTTTGTCACCGTCCTCAAATTCACCCCAGAACTGGCTAATCTCAGCGCCCGCGAGTTCGTGGGGCTGCTCCGGGAGTACCTCCGCCTGAAGCAACTGGTAATCGGCGCCGACTTTACCCTGGGCCACAACCGGGAGGGCAATGCCGCTTTCCTCAAGGAGCTGGGGCAGGAGATGAATTTCACTGTCACCGAGGTACGGCCCCAGACCCAAAACGGCGACACCGTCATCAGCAGCACCGCCATCCGCCGCGCCCTGGCCGCCGGCGATGTCGGGAAGGCACAGCGCTTTATCGGACGCCCTTTCAGCTTAGAGGGCCGCGTTGGCCGCGGGGCCGGGCGCGGTACCGGGCTGAGCTTTCCCACCGCTAATCTGGAAATCGACCCGCGCCAGGCGGTGCCCGCCGCCGGGGTTTATGCTAGTCGTGCTTACATCGCAGACGCACCCTACCCGGCAATGACCTATATCGGTCGCTGCCCGACCTTCGGGGGCGACAAGCCCGTCGTCGAGGTCTACATATTGGACTACCAGGACGACCTTTACGGGCAGGGGCTGAAAGTTGATATAATAGAACGAATCCGGGGCGAGGTGACGTTTGCCACGCCGGAGGATTTAAAAAAACAGATTGCCCGCGATGTCGCCGAGGGAAAGGCCATCCTGGAGCGTGACGCGGCAGTCGGATGAATTGGGGCCCCGATGAAGTGTGACAATGGATTAGACGCCGATCGTAACCTCGAATGGGTGCTGCGGCGGGGCGTCAGTGAGATTATCGTCGCCGACGAGTTACGGGAGTTACTAGCTTCCGGCCGGAAGCTGCGGCTCAAGGAAGGTTTTGACCCGAGCTTTCCCGACATCCATCTGGGGCACATGGTGACGCTGCGCAAGCTGCGCCAGTTTCAGGAGTTGGGTCACCAGGTGGTGCTCATCGTCGGGGACTGGACAGCCCAGATCGGTGACCCCAGCGGGGCCTCGGTCACCCGCCCAATGCTGACCCAGGAGGTCGTCCAGCAGAACGCCAAGACCTACATGGAACAGTTCTTTAAAATCGTTGACCGCGACCGCACCGAGGTGCGCTGGCAAAGCGAGTGGTTCGGCAAATTCGACCTGGCCGATGTCATCAAACTAACCAGCAAGTTCACCGTCGCTCAACTCCTGGCGCGCGACGATTTCAGCAAGCGCTATAAGGCCAACCGCCCGATTACCATCACCGAGCTGCTCTACCCCCTGCTCCAGGCCCAGGATTCGGTCGCCATCGAGGCCGATGTCGAGTTCGGAGGTACCGACCAGAAGTTTAACTTGCTGATGGGCCGGGAGCTCCAGGGCTACGTCGGGCAGAAACCGCAGCAGGTCTTCATGGCCCTGCTGCTCATCGGCACCGACGGCAGCCACAAGATGAGCAAGAGCCTGGGCAACTACATCGGGGTTGCCGAGCCGCCCGCCGAAATCTACGGCAAGGTGATGTCGATTACCGATGAGCTTATCGGCGACTACTTCGAGCTTCTGACCGATGTTCCCGACGCCGATCTTAACGAGATACGCACCCAGCTAAAAGAGCAGTCGGTGAATCCGATGCACCTCAAGCAGCGCCTCGCCCGCGAGCTTATCACCCAGCTCTACGACGGCGGGGCCGCCACCGAGGCCGAGGCCCACTTCGCCCGCGTCTTCCAGCAGCAGCAGACCCCCGAAGAAATCACCGAGTTCACCATCGATCCCACCGAAAATCCGGGCCTCCGCGACCTGCTGGTGCGCACCGGCCTGGCGGAGAGCATGAGCCAAGCCAAACGGCTCATCAGCCAGGGTTCGGTCAGGATTAACGGCAACAAGATCAGCGAGACCACCCCACCCCCCATCAGCGACGGCTGTGTTATCCAGGTCGGCAAACGGCGTTTCGCCCGCATTGTACTGCGGCCTTAAATACTGCTAAACTATAACCGCCCCGCCGGTAGTGAAAATAATTTAAAGGAGCCGAAGGAAGATGGCACAGCTACGCATTCCCGGACCAACCCCTTGCCCCGACGAAGTACTCCAGGCGATGACCAAGCAGATGATAAATCATCGCGGTCCCGAATTCGCCCAGATAGTACAGGGGATCACCGACCAGCTCAAGACCTTTTTCCAGACCGAAAACGACGTTTTCATCCTTACCGGCTCCGGTACGGGCGGCCTTGAGGCCGCCGTTGTCAACACACTATCGCCCGACGATAAGGTACTGTCGATTTCGATCGGTGTCTTCGGCGATCGCTTCGCCACCATCGCCCGCACCTTTGGCGCCGAGGTTACCCCGCTCAACTTCGAGTGGGGCAAGGCCGCCGACGTTGACGAAATCCGCCGCGCCCTGGAAGCCGATACCGCTATCAAGGCGGTGCTGGTAACCCACAACGAGACCTCCACCGGCGTCACCAACGACCTCGAGGCTATCAGTGCCCTCATCAAGGAGTTCGACAAGCTGATCCTGGTCGATGCTGTGAGCAGCCTGAGCGCAATCGACCTGCCGGTCGATAAGTGGGGTTGTGACGTCGTCGTCACCGGCTCACAGAAGGGCTGGATGGTGCCGCCGGGCCTGGCCATGATCAGTATCAGCGAGGCCGCCTGGCAGGCTCACGCCCAGGCCAAGATGCCCCGCTTCTACTGGGATTTCAGCAAGGCCAAGATCTACCTCGAAAAGGGTCAGACGCCGTGGACGCCGGGGATGCCGATGGTCTTCGCCCTGGCCAAGGCCCTGGATATGATGGCTAAGGAAGGCCTGTTCAATATCCTCGCCCGCCATATTAAGATTGGTCAGATGACCCGCGACGGCGTCAAGACGCTGGGGCTGCCCCTCTTTGCTGACGAGAAATACGCCTCGAACTCAGTAACATCGGTGGCGGGTGCCGGTAGTCTCAATATTAAAAAGCTGATCACGATTATGCGCGAGGAGCACGGCATTGTCCTCGGCGGCGGCCAGCTTACCCTGGGCGGCAAGATATTCCGCATCGGGCACATGGGCTTCGTTAGCGAGGCTGACATCCAGGGCGTGCTCGACGCGCTTAAAATTGCCCTGCCAAAAGCCGGATTCGGAGGGTAGGAGGATGAAGATTCTAGTTGCTGAATCGATTGCCCAAGAAGGCGTCGATATCCTGTGCGACTGCGCCGAAGTCGATACCAGGCTCAAGCTTAGCCCTGAGGAGTTGAAGTCTATTATCGGCGACTACCAAGCCCTGGTGGTGCGTAGTCAGACCCAGGTTACCGCCGATTTAATCGAAGCCGGGAAGAACCTCCATGTTATCGCCCGGGCCGGTGTCGGCATTGATAACGTCGATGTTAAAGCGGCCACCCGCTGCGGTATCGTCGTCGTCAACGCCCCGACGGGCAATACCATCTCCGCCGCCGAGCATACCATCGCCCTGCTGCTGTCGCTGGCGCGTCATATCCCGCAGGCCAACGCGGTGCTTAAATCCGGCGTCTGGAAGCGCGGCGATTTCATGGGTAACGAGGTACGGGGCAAGACCTTGGGCATCATCGGGCTGGGCAGTATCGGCTCCGAGGTTGCCCGGCGCGCGCGGGGGCTAGAGATGGATCTTATCGCCTACGACCCTTTCATCGCTGACGACCACGCCGCCAAGCTACAGGTTAAATTAGTCTCATTGGAGGAACTCTTCCCCCAGGCGGATTTCATCACCCTGCACGTCCCGATGACGGCCACAACCAAGGGGCTCATCGGGGAGAAAGAGCTCAAGATGGTCAAGCCAACGGCCTACATCGTCAACACCGCCCGCGGCGGGCTGATCGACGAAACGGCCCTGGTGCGGGCGATTAACGAAAAACTGCTGGCCGGGGCCGCCATCGACGTTTTCCCCAAGGAGCCGGTTACCGAGAGCGTCCTTTTCGAAAGCGATAACATCATCGTCACCCCCCACCTGGGTGCCTCGACCGCCGAGGCCCAAACCCTGGTGGCGCGGGACGTGGCCGCGCAGGTCGCTGATGTGCTCGCCGGTAAGCCGGCGCGCTATGCCGTAAATGCTCCCTTTATCTCCCCCGAGACGCTGAGCACGCTGGCCCCCTTCATCAGCGCCGCGGCCACCACCGGCAAGCTCGCCAGCCAGCTTGCCGCAGGCCAGATGCAGGCGATCACCATCAGCTACGAGGGGGAAATCGCCGCTTACAACACCAACATTCTGAAAGCCTCGATTCTGGGAGGAGTGCTGGAGAATATCAGTGAGGAGAGGGTCAACCTGGTTAACGCCGACATCATCGCCGCCAACCGCGGCCTTAACGTGGTCGAGCAGAAGGAAGCCACCTGTCAGAACTACGCCAGTTTGTTCAGCATCGAGATTACCACCAGCCAGGGGACGACGACCGTGGCCGGAACGGTAATGCGCGGTGAGCTGCACATCGTCCGCATCGATGACTACTGGCTGGATATTACGCCCGGCGACGGCGGTTATTTCCTGTTCAGTGACCATCTCGACCGGCCCGGTCTCATCAGTTCGGTGAGCAAGGTTACCGGTGATGCCGACGTCAATATCAGCGCGATGCACGTCGGGCGGCTTAAGCAGCGCGGCCAGGCACTAATGGTACTGGCCCTCGATGAACCATTGTCAACGGAGCACCTGGAACAGATTCTAGCCATCCCCGACGTCTACTCCGCCCGCCTCGTCAAGCTTTAAACCTTTCGTCCTGACTACAAGGCTAGGCTGAACCGCGAGTTTTACGTACTTCAGGGTGTATTAACCACGAAGGTTCATCCTGACTTCGAAGCCGTCAGTCTATGCGGCGGAAGACCAGCCCCGAGGGAGGCTTGGGGTGGAAATAGGTCGATTTGCGGGGCATCCGCTCGCCCCCATCGGCCATTTTCTTCACCAGCCCGGCATCAATCGGTCCGAGCAGGAAGCCGAGCTGGTACTCGTGGCCCAGCACCTTCTCCACCGTGTCCCGCTTGTCGTGGTCGAAGGCGAGGACGCCCTCTTCGCTGTCGCTGGTCAGCCCCAGCATCTTGCCGATGATAACGTCATCGAGGATGCTGACCGCCAGCTTGGAGTAAAGCTCGCCGTGGAAGCGTGGCATCATCTGATCAGCGGCGGTGCTATCACGAAGCCGGAGCACGTGGAAACGCTTGGCATCAAGCCCGAGCATGATGAAGCGCACCTCGTTGGTGTTGTCCGTAGCCAGCTGGAAATCGAGCTGCTGCCAGAAATCAGGCACCTCCAGCGGCAGGACTTCAATCTCGAACAGGGCCGCCAGCTTAGGGTAAAAATCGTTGAGTGCCGCCCGCGAGATACCCCGCAGCAGGCGGTGGGGCGAGAACACAATGAGACCAGGGTCGGCAAAGTCCACCAGGTTCATCATCACGAAGTTGAAGTCCTCGTCGCCGGTGGTTGTCCCGGCACAAATCTGCCGCTCCCGCTGGTAATTAAGGGCGCTTTCGTAGCGGTGATGGCCGTCGGCGATATAGAGCGGTCGCCCGGCCAGGGCTGCCGCTATCCGGTTGATAACCTCCGGGTCGTTAATCGCCCACATCTCATGGCGGGACTCGTCGTCACCAACCAGGCTGGCCAGCGGCGGCTCCCCGGCCGCCGCCGCGAGCAGGGGGGCAATTTCCCCGCCGTCCTCGAAGAGCGTCAGTATCGGACTGGTGTTGGCTGATATCGCCCACAGTAGGTTGAGCCGGTCGCTCCTGTCCCGCTTGCGAGTCGCCTCGTGGGGCAGGATGATGCCCTGGTTCCAGTCTGCCAGCCTGACGGCGGCCGTCAGGCTGCGCCGGCAGTAGCTGTTATCCTGGAAGGCAAAGGTATGGTGGTGAAGGTAGATGGCCGGTTTCTCGTCGCGGCGGAGGACGCCTTTTGTGAACCACTCGTCCAGGATGGCGGCGGCATTGGTGTGCTTTTCTTCGACATCCGCCCCCGGCGGCAGGATACGTCCGTAATCGAGGCGAACGAAGTTGTATTCGCTCTTGTGATAGAGTGCCTGCGCGTCCGACGGGCTGATGATATCGTAAGGGGGACAGATAACGGCGGCTAAATCGCCGACCACCGACTCATTATAGCGCACCCCCCGGAAGGGACGAAGCTCCGCCATAGTTTTTTATAAATCCTCTTTTAACCCGGTCACCACAACCCCACCGACGAAGATAGTTTAACCTAAGGCGCTCTGGGGGCGCAAGTGAGACGGGCTGGTTATGACCCCTCGGCAAATATGCTATAATCCGCTTAAAACCCGTTGTGAGTTGGATAAATGACGCCAGCCAACCCTCAAGAGAGAATCGACGAGCTGCGCAAGCAGCTCAACCACCATAACTACCGCTACTACGTGCTTGACAGCCCGGAAGTAAGCGACGCCGAGTACGACGCGCTGCTGCGGGAGCTTATCCAACTGGAAGAGGCCAACCCGGAGCTTTTGACCCCCGATTCCCCATCACAGCGCGTCGGGGCGCCCCCGGTGGCGGCCTTCGGTATTGTCGAGCACCCGCGGCCGCTGCTCTCGCTGGGCAACGTCTTTTCCCCCGAGGAGTTAACAAACTGGCACGCCCGGCTGATGCGGCTGGTGGGCGACACCCCGGTAGATTTCGTTGGCGAGCACAAGATGGACGGCCTGGCGGTCGCCCTGACCTATGAGAACGGCTCGCTGGTGACCGGGGCTACCCGCGGCGACGGCCTCCGCGGCGAGAACATCACCCGGAACCTGCGGACGGTACGCAGCATTCCCCTCTCCGTGCCCGCCGAGGCCCCACCCCACTTCGAGGTACGGGGGGAGGTCTTTCTGCCCCGCAGCGGCTTCGAGAAGCTTAATCAGGAACGAGCGGCGGAAGGGCAGCCGCTCTTTGCCAACCCGCGTAACGCCGCCGCCGGTTCGGTGCGCCAGCTCGACTCGCATATCACCGCCCGGCGTCCGCTGGATATCTACGTCTACATGCTGGGCTACGCCGAGGGCCGGGCCGTACCCGACACCCACTGGGAGACCATGAAATACCTGGAATCGCTGGGGTTCAAGATTAACCCCCACAACCAGCCCCTGGCCGACCTGGACGCTGCCGTAGCCTACTACCAGACCTGGGAAGCGCGGCGGGACAGCCTGCCCTACGAGGCCGACGGCATTGTAATCAAGGTCAACTCCCTTCGCCTTCAGGAGCAGCTGGGGGACGTGGGCCGGGACCCGCGCTGGGCTATCGCCTACAAGTTCCCCGCCGTCCAGGGCACTACTCGCCTCAACGAAATCAAGATTAGCGTGGGGCGCACCGGCACCCTCAACCCCTACGCCGAACTGGAGCCGGTCAAGGTGGGCGGGGTGACCATCAAGCGGGCTGCCCTGCACAACGAGGACGACATCCGCCGCAAGGATATCCGTGAGAGCGATACTGTCATCGTGCAGCGGGCGGGCGAGGTCATCCCCGAAATCGTGGGGCCGGTGAAGAGCAAGCGCACCGGCGCGGAAAAGGAATTCGTCCTGCTGGCCAACCTGCCCCGGAACGAAGCCGGCCATCCCGTCTGCCCCTCGTGCGGTGAGGCCAGCGTCGTCCGCCCCGAGGGCGAGGCGATGTACTACTGCACCAACGCCGCCTGCCCGGCGCAGCTGGAGCAGCACCTGGAGCACTTCGCCAGCCGGGGCGCGATGGATATCCGCGGTATCGGCGAGCGGATGAGCAAACTGCTCCTCAAGGAGAACCTCGTTCATGACGTCGGTGACCTTTATCACCTGACCGTCGAGGAGCTGGCAAATCTGGAACGGATGGGTGAGAAAAGCGCCCGGAACATTGTCGAGGCCATTGCCGCCAGCAAATCACGACCGCTGGCGCGGTTCATCTTCGCCCTAGGTATCCGCCACGTCGGCGAGGAAAACGCCGCCATCCTGGCTAATCACTTTCACCGCCTAGACGCCCTGGCCGGAGCCTCCGAGGAAGAACTGATTGCTATTCCCGCCATCGGGCCGACTATCGCCGGTAGCGTGGTCGCCTTCTTCGGTCAGGAAACCAACCGGCGGATTATTAACAAGCTCAAAGAGGCCGGGGTGAAGCTGGCCGAGGAGTCCACACCCGCTGTCAAGCAGCCGTTGGCGGGTCAGGAGTTTGTGTTGACGGGACGTCTGGAGGGCCTGAGCCGCCTGGAGGCGGAGGCCCGGATCAGGGAGCTGGGCGGCGCCGCCAAGAGCGACGTCACCCGCAAGACCAATTATCTGGTCATCGGGGCCGAGCCCGGCTCCAAACTGGCCCGGGCGGAGAAGCTAGGTATCCAGCAACTGACCGAGGCCGATTTCTTGAAATTACTGGAAGACACGGAGACGGAGTCTAATGGACGAGGGTAACGAGCAATACCGGATAGCCGTCGCCGAGTACCAATGGGTCAAGGAGAACATCAAGTACCGGATGTCGTACTGGGGAGACGTGACCCGTACCCTGGCCAAGCGGGAGGGCCACTGCGGCATCAAGGCCGAACTGCTGGTCGCCCGGCTCAAGGAACACGGTATCAAGGCCCGCTACGTGGAGGGGAGGCCCTTGGAAAGCGACCTGCCTCTCCTCAAGCTGCCCCCCCTGCAGGCGCACTTCTGGGTCGAGGCCCGGGTAGACGGCTACTGGTTGACGCTGGATCCCACCCCCGACCCCGGCATCGCCCACCTCTCCGGCGATACCATCCCCGGCAGCCGTCTCGGCACGCCCCAGTACATCACACGCTGGGACGAAATCCCCGTCTGGTTCAAGGAATTTTATAATCACCGAATGCTGGCGCCGCTACGGTTTCTGTCCAACCTCAACCTGGATTACCACCGGCGGCGGGGTAAATAACGATGCAAAAGACGACCATGCCAACGAAACTGATCATCGGGCTGGGCAATCCCGGCCGGGAGTACGCTGCCACCCGCCACAACATCGGGTTCCGCGTCATCGCCCGGTTCGCCCGCGCCACCGGTATCCATCTCGACCGCAAGCTGGCTCAAGCCCGCACCGGCAGTGGTGAACGGGACGGTGTGCGCCTGGTCCTGGCCCGTCCCCAGACCTTCATGAACCGGAGCGGGCTGTCCGTCGCCCGGCTGGCTGACAGGTTCGGCGTCCCGCCGGAGGATATCATCGTCATCCACGACGACCTCGACCTCTCCCTAGGCCGCATCCGCCTGCGCTGCGGCGGGGGAACGGGGGGACACAAGGGCATCACCTCCATCATCAATGAGCTGGACAGTCCGGATTTCATCCGCGTCCGCATCGGCATCGGCCGGCCGGTGAGCCCGGACAGCGAGGTGGATATCGTTGATTACGTCCTCAGCGACTTCGCCCCGGAGGAAGACCCCATCGTCAGCCGCGCCATCGAGCGCGCCAGCGAGGCCCTCGGCTGCCTGCTGGACGATGGCCCGGAAGCAGCGATGAACGCCTACAACCGGACCCTCGCTCCATAGTCGCCATGCGGAGCTGTCTACCTGGGATCGGGAAGGATTGGATACCGATAAATTAACCACTGAGAAGTAGATAATCTATGTCTTGACTTTCTCAGTGTTATAGTATAATATCACCTTTGACAAACCTGTATGGCGGTAGTACATATATTATAGTTACTTTGCGAATAACAATATCGTTGTGAGGCCTGACCGCCAAGCCAGTGAAGGAGGTTGAAATTGGATGATGTTGCCCTGAAAATGACCAATATTAATAAGTCTTTTGGAGGCGTTCAGGTACTTTACGACGTCTCCTTCGACGTGCGGGCCGGCGAGGTTCACGCCCTGCTCGGCGAGAACGGTGCCGGTAAGAGCGTGCTGATGAAGACCCTGATGGGTGTTCACCACCCGGAAAGCGGCGACTACATCGTCACCGGAAACAAGGTTCGCTTCAGCAATCCCACCGACGCCCAGCGGAACCGGGTCTCCATGGTGTACCAGGAGTTCGGCCTGGTCAAATACCTCTCGGTGGCCGAGAATATCTTCATGGGCCGCCTGCCCTCGCGCCGCGGTTTAATCCGGTGGCGTGAAGCCAAAGAGCAGGCGAAAGGGGTCCTAAAGAGCCTGGGCAGTGACATCCCGCCAACCGCCATCGTCGGCGACCTCAAGGTGGCCGACCAGCAGGAGGTCGAAATCGCCCGAGCGCTCTCCTACGACCCGGTGGTCTTTATCATGGACGAGCCTTCGGCCGCACTGTCCTACGACGAAATCAGCCACCTCTACGAACTGGTCAACACCCTGCGCAAGAAGGGCGTGGCCATTATCTACATCACCCATAAGCTCAATGAGGTCTTCGACCTGGCCGACCGCTGCACCGTCATCCGGGACGGCCACATCGAGGGTACCTACTCCATCGATGAGCTTGACCTGTCCACGCTGGTCGAGAAGATGACCGGTAAGAAGGTTAGCGCCGAAATCGTCCGCGAGGACGTCTACAAGAAACCCACCGCTTACATCGTGGAAACCGAGAACCTGAACTGCCAGGAAAAGAACAAGGTCCTATATGCTGACGTTAACATCAAGGTTGGCAAGGGTGAGATTGTCGGTATCGCCGGTCAGATCGGTGCCGGTAAGACCGAGCTTGGCAAGACCATTTTCGGGGCGCTGCCCAAGACGTTTAACATCACTGGCAAGATTATCTTCGACGGCGAGGAAGTGCCACTCAAAGGCCTTAACCCAGCCAAAGCCAAGAAGATGGGCGTCGGCTTCGTCACCGAGGATCGTCAGGGCGAAGGCATCGTCGCCGAGCAGTCGGTGCTCTTCAACACCATCCTGCCCGCCTTCCACCGCGTCACCCGGGGCTTCGTCATCATCGGCCGGATGGCCCGCGAGGTCGTTAAGGGCGTTATTAAAGACGTCCGCCTCCGTCCCCCGGAACCGGGCCGTCTCGTTAAGTTCCTGAGCGGCGGCAATCAACAGAAGGTCGTCATCGGCAAGTGGCTGGCATCGGAAGCCAATCTTCTGATTCTGGACGAGCCTACCCGCGGCGTCGATGTCGGCGCTCGTGAGGAAATCTACGACGTGGTCCGTCATCAGGCCCGAGAGAACGGCCTGGGCGTGTTGCTGATGTCCTCCGACCTGAGAGAGGTCATGCAGTACGCGGACCGCATCCTGGTAATGCGGCTGGGTAAAATCACCCACGAGCTGATTCCGGCCAACACCTCAGAGAAGCAGCTGCTGCACTTCGTCCTCGGTGAGGAAGAGGAAGGCCAGGCGGCCGGACCGAGCAACAAGAAATAGCCAGAACAGTTTTATAAGGCACTAAAAATCGAGCTACGGACTGCTGAGGGTTAGCGAACTCTCAGCAGTCTTTCTTTTTGGGGAATGACCCTGCCAGCTCGCGACCGGCACGGAAGGCCTGGTGCAGCGCCTCCGGATAGCGCACGATGGCACCCCGTTCATCAATGCCGGGGAACAAGAGCTCCCCCGCCGGTTTGATATTCAACACCTTGAAGAACGAGGTTATAATGGCCTGCGACGGCTCGAAGAGATTGGGTATCTTCATGCCGCCGACGGCGATAAAAAGACCCTTGCGTTCCTTGGGCGGGTCAAGCGGTGGCACCTTGATCACGTACTTCCGCGCCCAGCGCGCCTGGCCCCGGTCAATCATTGCCTTGAGTTGGGCGGTGGGACCCATAAATTGTACGGGGGAGGCTAGCACTACCCGGTCGGCCTCATCCAGAAGACAGTAGATGTTCTGCATGTCGTCCTCAATAACGCAGTTACCCCGCTCAAAACAGGCATCGCAGTGCCGGCAGGGGGTAATCCGTAGGTTGTTGAGAACGACTGTTTCCGTTACCGCCCCACCCTCACCGGCCCCCCGCAGCACCTCGGCCAGCAGGAGATCAGTATTACCCCTCCGCCGCGGGCTGCCGGCAATACCAAGTACCTTCATGCGGTATCTCCTTCGATATCGGCCAGTATCGCCTGTTCCCGCGCTGACATCCGCTGCTTGAGTTCGGGCGTCTCATCATCATAGCCCAGCAGGTGCAGCACCCCATGGATGACGAGTATCGTTACTTCCCGCATTATCGCATGACCCTCATCAACCGCCTGGATAATCGCCTGCGGGTAGGAAATAACGACCTCCCCCAGGTGCCGCAGACCATCGGGGGGAACCACGAAATCATCAGCCTCTCCCGCCGTCATGTAGAAGGCGATAACGTCGGTGGGCCGGTCCTTACCTCGGTATTCCCGATTGAGGGCCTGTATCTGCTCCTGCCCGGTAACCACCAGTCCCAGCTCAACCGCCTCGCCGCTATCCTCCAGCAGCAGGGTACGGCGGGCAATCTCTTCCAGACGGACAGCATCAACCTCGTCCGCGAAATCCGGGTCGATGGTAACGTTAATCTCCACGGAGACAATAATAACACAGTCCTAGCCCCGAAGGCATTACTCGCTGTCACGACATGAAAACGGAGGGTAAAACATGGTATGATTTGGGACTTAAAGGGTAGTTTGATGTCGATTAAGAGCCGTGCGGCTGGTCTTTTCAAGAATACGGGTTTCATTCTGGCGCTGGCCTTTGCCATCGGGCTGGCGCTGCCGCGGGGTGCGGCCCGCACCGAGATGCTGATAACCCCGCTGCTGGCGATGATTATCACCCTGTCCATCATGGGCGTTTCCCTGAAGATATTCTTCGATTTCAAAAACGCGGTCCGGCCGGTCGCCATCTCGCTGCTGCTAAACTACGCCATCCTCAGCCTGACCATCATCGGGCTGGCCAACCTGTTAATTGCCGACAGCGAACTCCGCACCGGCCTTATCCTGCTCGCTGCCGTACCTCCCGCCATTGCCGTTATCCCCTTTACCTACCGTCTCGACGGCGACGTCACCTTCTCGCTGCTGGGCACAGTAGCGGCCTACATCGCCGCCCTCTTCCTCACCCCACTAATCTCGATAAACTTCCTGGGAACCAACGTCATCCAGCCGACGAAGCTGCTCATCACCCTGGCCGAGCTAATCGCCATTCCGCTGGGGATCGCCCAGATACTACGGCGGACGGGGGCTGCTCGCCGGATCGAGAAGTACCGCGGCAGTATCGTCAACTGGAGCTTCTTCGTGGTTATCTACACCATCGTCGGTCTTAATCAGAGCGCCTTCCTGGAGCAGCCGCTCGTCCTGCTACGCTTGGCACTGGTGGCTTTTATCAGTATCTTCGTCCTCGGCTGGCTGACCGACCGCATCGCCCGCGCCCGCGGCAGCAGCAAGGAACGCCGTATCAGCATGATACTAACCGTCACCCGCAAGAACTACGGCCTAGCCGCCAGTTTGGCGCTGGCCCTCTTCAGCCCCCGCGCCGCCCTGCCGTCGGCGATGGCCACCATCTTCGCTATCGGCCACTTTATCTGGCTCTCACTGCGGGTCAAAAAGATGTCCTGACCACCCCTGGCTATGTCCCCGACGAAGCTGCCTTCCGGTTGCCGGCCTGAGATAGACCCGTTATAATAAACAAATCGGCATTTGACTTTTTTGGTGAAAGATACTAGAATGCTTACGCAAAAATGCTTAGGCTTTATTGCCTATGAAACTGTGGCCCAAGACGAGCCTGAGGGGCCGCGGGCCTTTAACAGGGAGACTGACCGGCCTGAATCTGCGGCGGGGAGGTTTCGTCGATGAAGATTGCGATTGGGGGCAAAGGAGGGGTTGGTAAAACCCTGCTCAGCGCCTTACTGGCTCGTACTTTCTCCGAGCATGATTATTCAGTTATCGCCATCGACGCTGACCCCGATGGCAATCTGGCGGCTACCCTCGGTTTTCCCCACCCGGAAGCGATAACCCCGATTTCCGAGATGAGCGGTCTCATCGAGGAGCGAACCGGGGCCAAGCCCGGCACCAGCGGCGGATTCTTCCATCTCAATCCCAAGGTGGACGACCTGCCCGATAACTACTCGCAGCGTCATCACGGAATCAAGCTGATGATCATGGGGCGGCTGAAGAAGGGCGGCAGCGGCTGCTACTGCCCGGAGAACGCCCTGCTGCGTGCCCTGGTGACCCACCTTCTGCTGGGACGGGACGAGGTCGTTATCATGGACATGGAAGCCGGCATCGAGCACCTGGGCCGGGCGACCGCCGGGGCAGTGGACAGGCTGCTTATCGTCGTTGAACCGGGACAGCGGAGCGTGGATTCGGCCCGCCGGGTAATTCAGCTGGCCCAGGACATCGGGCTGCACAACATTGCCCTGGTCGGCAACAAGGTCAGAAACGCGGATGATCGGCACTTCCTGTCGGCGAGCCTTACCGACTACCCTTTCCTGGGCTATATTCCCTTCGACCAGGCCATTATTGAAGCTGACGTGGCCGGTCATTCCCTGCTTGATGCCAGCGAGTACGTCAACCAGGTGGTAAGCGACATCTACCGTGCGCTGATAACCGCCCCGGCCGACGTCAAACAATAGCCCCCGACCAGCGATTACGACATCACATTCATAACGGGAACCACCGGTCTACGATACTGACCGGAATAAAAACGGCTCTCCCGGCAAAGACACCGGGGGATGCACGACCGTAACCGGTTGAGGAGGTCAACATGGCATACGATGCAGTAAAGATGAAAGACTGGCAGATTGCCGAGGCGGCCGAAGCCAATATGCCCCGACCCGAAAAGTGGCGGGAGAAACTCGGTCTGGAAAGGAACGAGCTGCTCGCCTACGGCCGGATTGCCAAGCTGGACTTCCTCAAGATTATCGAGCGCCTCAAGGATAAGCCCGACGGCAAGTACATCGAGGTCACCGCCATCACCCCCACCCCTCTGGGCGAGGGTAAGACGACGACCACGATGGGCATCCTGGAAGGGATGGGCAAGCGCGGTCTCAACGTCGGTGGCTGCATCCGCCAGCCCTCGGGCGGCCCCACCATGAACATCAAGGGCACTGCCGCCGGGGGCGGTAACGCCCTCCTCATCCCGATGACCGAGTTCTCAATGGGTCTTACCGGTGACATCAATGACATCACCAACGCTCACAACCTGGCGATGGTGGCGCTGACCGCCCGCATGCAGCACGAGCGCAACTACGA
>Ga0272441_10005110_pt1 | contig 23131 bp, 17 predicted proteins | sample SSMProp6N_FD_193582 | JGI IMG/M metagenome (GOLD analysis project Ga0272441, IMG submission 193582) | Marine sediment archaeal communities from Little Sippewissett salt marsh, Falmouth, MA, United States - SSM-Prop-6N | ecosystem: Environmental > Aquatic > Marine > Wetlands > Sediment ...
CAGCCGTGCACGGCCAGCGATTGTCCGCGGCTCCAGGCGTCCTGCACGATCGTCGTGGCGCAGATGTTGGCCACCTGCTGGTGCACGTTCAGCTCACACAGCCGATCGAGGCGCGCTTCCGGATCATCGATCGCCTCCAGCTCCTTGCGATGGCGCTGGTAGAGATCCTTGATCGCCAGCAGCCAGGTGTCGATGAGTCCGGAGGACTGGCGCTCCAGCGCCGCGTGAATGCCGCCGCAACGGTAATGGCCGCACAGGATGATGTGCGGCACCTGCAGCACATCCACGGCATACTGGAGCACGGACATGCAGTTCATGTCGGTGTGAATAACGAGGTTGGCGATGTTGCGATGTACGAACAACTCGCCCGGCGGAAGATCGACGATGTCATCGCCCGGAACGCGGCTGTCGGCGCAGCCGATCCACAGATACCGCGGCTGCTGCCCGCGGGCGAGGCGGGCGAAGAAACCAGGGTCGGACTTGGTGAGGGCCGAGGCCCATCTGCGGTTGTTGGCCAAAAGTTCCTTCAGATCGTCCATGCCGGTGTCGCTCCCGTGGGCTGGCGGGCATCATAGCAGCGCCCCGGCCGGCCACCGCGGCCCGGCGGAGCCTGTCACGGCGCCGAAAGGGGGCCGGATCCTCCGCCGGCCCCGGTCAAGGAGCGATTCCCTTCGACCGATGAACGAAACGCGGATAGAATGCCATGCAAGCCATCGCCGGGAAGCCCCGCGTCCGATGGCCGGCCGCTCTTTGACAAATGGGGCCGAATGGTATCGACCGGACAGGGAAGGCCTGTCGCTGCGCGTCGTGGAGCATCCTTGCCACGTAAAAAGGATGCAAACTATAACTGCCGAACCGCAGTTTGCACTTGCTGCCTAAATAGGCCAGCACGATCGGCGCCTGACGCCCGATGGGGCGTCGATCGAGGACATCGGGCTGGTTCCAAAGCCCTGACAGGCGGCGGCGGAACGAGAAAACAGTCTGTCATGGCGAAATGAGACGCCGTCGCCCGCCGCTCATCAAGCCGAGAAAAACGAAGGCGACTACACGTGTAGACGCGGCTTGCTGACTGTTTCGGCACGGGGGTTCGAATCCCCCCGGCTCCATTTTTTTGCTTCACTGCATACAGGTGAAACATCGCGCAAGACCCTGCTACCAGCAGGGTTTTGTGCGCGCTGGCCTGATGCGCATTTCTGCTTGTTCGCTTCTGTGCGCTTCGTTTCGAACGCCTGCCGCAGCTCATCCCGCTGCGCCCCCTGGAGGGCTCCGTTGTCAATTTGGGGAAGGCCGCCTCATCGAGCATTCTCGCCGCGCCCGACGCGGCCGGCCGACCAGGGATCGGGAGAACCGAGCCGGCAGCAGCAGTCTGGGGCGAACTCAACGCCTGCGCGAAAGCACAGAGAATGGCCACTTCGATATTGTGCTCCCGAGAGGCCGCCGTAGAATAGGGTGAATACGTCGACGTTCACCGCCACAGCGGGGCATGGGAGGCAAGTCATGAGGAAGGAAAACGGCGGCCGTATCTCCTCATCTGTTCTCTTCATCGCACTGATCGCCGCGCTGGGCGGCGCGGGTGCTTCCTCGTGGGGCGCGCCGGATGATCATCGATGGTCCACGGAGGTCGTCGATGAGGACTGCACAAACGCCGACGACTACGAAGGCGCTGACATCACGCTCCTCCTCGACGCCGAGGACCACCCGCACATTGCCTACATCAACGGCGAGCTGCCGAACACCGTCCTTGCGATCCGATATGCCCGGTGGCTTGGAGAAACATGGGATCTCGTCACGGTCGATGATGATGACACCTGGGGAAATGCGGGGCTGGCGCTGGACGGGTACCAAAGAGCGCACCTGAGTTACCGCGAAAGCGGCTGGTACGGCCAAGGCGTGCTGCGCTACGCCCGCCCCGACAACGGAGGATGGATCGTCGAGGAGCCCGATCCGGCGCAGGGGATGAGTTGCTCGTCGATTGCCCTCGACTCGCAGGGCTACCCGCACATCGCCTACTACATGCAGGGCGCCGGGCTGAAGTACGCGCGGTGGACGGGCACGGAATGGACGTTCGCCACGCCGGATGCGGATTGCTGCGGCGCCATCTCTCTGGCGCTCGATTCACAGGATCGGCCCTACATCAGCTATGCCGCGGGCAATCCCTGGTACAACGTCCGCTGCGCGTGGTGGGACGGCGCGCAGTGGCACTGGTTGATGTTGGATTACGAGACGGCCACGCCGTACGCCACGTCCATCCAGCTCAGTTCCGAGGACAGGCCGCGCATCGCCTACGCGAAGGGCGCCCAGAACGGCGTCTGGTACGCCCGGGCCATCAACATGTGGGTCTGGATGAGGGAAATGGTCGAGGACGGCAACATGTGGTCGCCCGTGCTCGCGCTCGATGCGGACAATCGGCCGCACATCGCCTACTACGTCGCCAACGACGGGGCACTGGCGTACGCGACGAAGAGCGACGAAACGTGGGATATCCAGATTGTCGAGGACGATGCGAGCCCATCGATTCGGATCGGCCGCGAGCCGTCGATTGCGCTGGGCGTGTGCGATCTTCCCCGCATCGCGTATTACTACCACGATTCAAGCGAGCCGTGCCAGCTCAAGTATGCGAGGGCGCGCCGCCCCGCCGACTTCGACGGCGACGGCGACGTGGACACCGCCGACCTGCTACACCTGTTGGCCTGCTGGGGAACTCCGTGCGGCGATGTGGACGGCGACGGTGACACGGACACCGCCGATCTGCTCGCGCTGCTCGCCGCGTGGGGTGAATGCCCGTAGACCCTCGGCTTCGCTTCTCAGCCCCTTTCTCAGATTTGCGAGCACCGTCCCTGTGGCGGTGCCCGCTTGCGCTTGCTGATGGGGCGCGGCCTCAGAATGAAACGAGGCCGCCATCCGGATGATGATGGGAACGGCAAGCGCCCCCAAAGACGGGGCGACGTGTCAGCGCCGGTCAAGCCCCGTGAGACTGAGCGGGGCCGAACTCAGCGGGGAGGATCACCTTCAGATCCCGCGGAGGGCGATCGGGGCTGATGGGCCGCACGGATCGACGCAACAGCCGCGGCGTGATCGGCCACGGCGTCGGCGGGAAGCGGCTGGTTGTCGGTCAGAGCACAAAGGTCCGATCGCGGCAGAATCGTCACCGGCGACTCATCAACACCGCCATCGGTTCCGGTGACGACCGCGAGATCCAGGCCGAGGTGACGGGCCAGGAATCGATAGGTCGCGCTGCGCTTGCTCGGCCCGTAATCGTGCCCCTCCTCGGACAGGTGGGTCATGGCGCACGCATCTGCGGCCCCGAGCACCTCGTAGACGGAGCGGAGATACGGGTACTCCACAAGCGGAGTGTTGCGTGTCCAGTCGCCGCCGCAGGAGACCAGCAGAAGGGGGCGCGGCGCGATGCAGGCGGTGATCTCCACGTTGCTCGTGCGATGCGTGGGCCCGGCATGGATGGGCAGGCCCGACTCGCACGGGCAACCTCCGAACCAATGAGCCGAAACCATCACCACGGGCACCGCCGCGGCCACCCGGTCGTCCAGGCAGCAGGCGAGGAACGTCTGCGTCCCCCCGCCGGAGGAACCGGTCATCGCGATCCGTTCCCGATCGACCGCGGGCAGGGCGCTCACACAGTCGATGGCGCGGATCGAGTTCCACGTCTGGAGGATCGTGGTTTGGGGCACCGCGTGCGGCAGATATGTCGTCTCGCCCCAGCCCACCATGTCCCAGGTGAGCACGACCGCCCCCATGCGGGCCAGTGTTGCGCACAAACGCTGGTAATCATGCTGGAAGCGACCCTCGGGGTTCTCGCCGCGGCCGCGGAAGTGGCCGTGCGGACACAGCACGGCCGGCCGCGGCCCCTCGTATCCCATCGGTTCATACAGGTTGGCGGCGACGTACAGGCCCGGTGCCGTCCGCAGCAGCAAGTTGGAGACGACATAGCCATCGAGTTCGCGCCGCCCGTGGGCCGTCGCCGTCGCGGGCGGACGCGGGTTCGCCGGCTCCAGGCCGAGCACGGTGCGCAGGTGTCCGCGGATCACCTCGGCCCGCGCCCGCCAGCCGTCGGCGTCCGACCAGGTCCGCCCGCAGGCAGCCAGCGCCTCGGCGGCGCGGCTCTCGTCGATCTCGTGACGCGGCGGCCACCGATCACTCATCTCGTCGGCCGGACCGGCCGCGGCGGCAAGGCAGACGGCCATGAACAACAGGGCAACGAAGGAAGGAATGGGCACGCCGGCCGGTCTTCCGCAAACGTGCATGATGGAAGCTCCCGCCCCTGAGTTGGTCAGGGTCAGTGGTCGCGATTCATGCGCAGAATAACACCACTCTCAACGCTCCGGCGGCAAGCGGCCTCGGCACGATCGGCGATCGGATCGGTGGCCGCAAGGGCTGCGGTGGTGCGGCATGGACGATGGCGCGGTGTCCGTGACGGCCGATCCTCCGGCCTCGGCCCCGCGGAACATCAGCTCATTGCGGCTTGCTCTCGGTCTTCGCCGGCCGGCCGACGAAGGCGTTGTAGAGCAAGGCGAAGACAAGCCCGAACACGGCCCCGTCGACGACCGCGTAGAGCGTGCCGACGATGACCTCGCCGATGTTCCCGACCACGTCGTAACCGGGGTAAATCGAGGCCACCAGTTCCAGGAAGCCCACCGCGTAGGTAGGCCAGATGAGATTGGCGATCCCGCAGAGCAGCACGGTGGCGCCCCAGAGGATCGCGGCCGTGAGTGTGAACGCCGAGACGGACAGCTTCATGGTTATGCCTCCATAAAGTCCAACCTCCTCCCCCTGCTTCGGCGATCGCCCCGGCCGCTCTGCACAAGTACGGCGGATTGGATACGAGGCTTCTGCCCGTGTTGCGCCGGTACGCCGGGCTCAGATCCCCAGCACCGTCGCGGCCTGCTCAAACTTCGCCGGCCTGACGTAGAGGACGTAGCCGAAGCTTCCCCGGCCGTCCGTCACGCCGCTGGAGGCGTATACATTGACATTGGCGGCGCCGAGCCTTTCATGGATGCCGGCCAGCGCTCCCAGCTCATCATCGCCCTGAACGAGGAAGGCAGGGTAGGGCCCGTCCAGCTTGATGCCGGCCTTCGACGCCGCGTCCTCCGCGAGCCGCGTGTCCGCCGGGAAGAGCGAGAACTGCGTGTGCATCGGCCCGACGGGCACGCCGGTGAAGGCCAGCAGGTTCACGCCCTGGTCGGCCAACTGCGAAAGCAGCTTCTGCGCTTCGCCCGGCTGGTCCTTCACGGTCGTGTAGAAGTAGTCGACTCGTCGAATGTTGATAGCCATGGCTGCAACTCCAGGCGGCGACGCGTCGGCCGCCGACCATTATATCGAAATGGAGCCGGCGGCGCGCCAAGCCGCGGTCGGCGCGCCGGCGCACCCCGGAACGCCCCGGCGCCGCCGCCAGAGCCGGAAAGTGTGCATTCGCCGCGTCAGGCCAGCAGATCGAGGATCTGCGCCGAGTGGGCCGTGTTGAGGCTGAGCACGCGCAGCGAGGCCCGGGCCAGGACCAGCAGCCTGGCCTGCGTCGCCGTCTCCTGGGCGTAGTCCGTGTCGCGGATCACCGATTCGCTCAGCGAAAGGTTCTCGATGGCCACCGCGACGCTGCTCCGCCGGGCGCTGATCGTGGTGCGGGAGAACGCCCCGAGCCGTCCGCGTAATGTCGCCACGTCGCTCCGGGCGGCTTCGATCGCCTGCTGGGCACCATCGACATCGCCGCCGTCGATGGCCAGCGCTCCCCCGCTGCCAACGTCGGCCAGTGTGCAGGAACCGCCATCGATCTCGATCTCGCCGAGGCTGGTGGTCGAGACGCTGTCGATGGTGATCGTCTGCCCGTTGGCTGTGATCTGCGCCGTGCCATCCAGCAGCGCATCGCCGTTGAAGGTGGTCGAGCCGGCCAGGCGGTTGACCGTGCTGAGGATCGAGTCGATCTCCATCTGGTTGGCCTGCCGCTCCTCGGCGCTGAGCCCGGCACTGTTGGCGTTGGCGACGGCCAGCGCCCCGGCCTCGTTGAGCAGATTCGAGATCTCGCCCAGCGCGCCGTCGGCGGTGGAGATCACGCTGTCGGCCCGCTCGAGAGTCTGCGATTCGGCATCGAGGGCCGCGATGAGCGAGCGGAGACGTTCGGATGTGATCAGGCCCGCCGGATCATCGGCCCCGCGGTTGATCCGCTGGGCGGTGGCCAGCCTCTCCAGCGATTGCGCCTGCTCGGCCATGGTGCGATGGAGGTTGCGCAGGGCGGAGAGAGCCGAGACATCGGAGTTGTTGATCGGACCCATCCTCATCCTCCCTTGCCGGGCGGATTGGCGCGGCAGGCGCGCTCCGCGCGCTCGACTTCACTATCCAATATGAAGGGCGCGGATGCCTCAGCTTGGGGATCGATGGACGGCGGCGCGCGGACGGCGCGATCCGCACGACCCGTCCAGACCGCCCGCGGGCGGCGGTTATCGGATGGGAATCGTGATTCCGCGGGCCGGGGACCACCGCGAAGCCGCAAGCGGCGGCGGACACCGCCCGCAAGCAAACCAAGCCGCTTGCGGCGTAGCAGGACTATGGCGTTTCACCCAGGTACGGCAATGCATAAAGCGTGAGCCAGAACCATGCGAGCCAGCGAAAGGCGAAGCTCGACAGGAAGTGAGGGCGTGAGCGAGCCAGTCTCCAGAGTACGACCAAGCCAACGAGCAGCGCGGCGTTGATGACCGTGACTGTGACTGTATGCGCCAAGCCCTTATACCGGATGCGAGGCTGAAAGCCGCGGCCGTATCTGTTGCGGCCGCATTCCTCCTCGGCCGCCTCACTCCTCGAACAGGTCAATGACTTCCTGCGGGGCGGTGGCGGGTGAGCCGGCGTTGAAGGGCGGGTGCGGATCGTACTCCAGGCGGAGCTGGACCTTCTGCGCCATCGTGTCATCGGCGATGAGCCGCACGAGGTGCAGGGCCATGTCGATGCCGGCGGAGACGCCCGCGGCGGTGATGATCTTCCCCTCGACCACGTAACGCCGATCCACGGGCCGCGCGCCGAACTGGCGCAGGCGGTCACGGTGCCGCCAGTGCGTCGTGGCCTTCAGGCCCTGGAGCAGGCCGGCAGCGCCGAGAATGAGAGCGCCCGTGCAGATGGATGTCGTGTAGCGCGAGGTCGCGTGCGCTGCGCGCAGCCAGTCGAGCACATCCTCATCATTCATCACGGCCCGGACGCCGTCTCCGCCCGGGATGAGGATGATGTCCGGGTCCGGCACGGCGCTGAGGGCGTGATCGGCCACGAGTCCCAGGCCGCCCGCAGCGCGCTTGGGTCCGGGGTGCCTGGCCACCATTCGGATCTCCGCATCGGGAAGGGACGCGAGGACCTCGTAGGGGCCGACCGCATCAAGGGCGGTGATGTCATCAAACAGGAGAATGGCGATCTGCATGGGTTATCCTTCCAAGCGACCGGGCTTGCGGTGCGCATGATACAGACCCTCGGGCGCGGCCGACTCGCCGCGATGCCCGGCCTCGCCGGTGTCGGCGGCGCGCGGCGCCGAGTTCCGGGGGCCGGGGGCCGAGTTCCGGGGGCCGAGTTCCGGGGGCCGGGGGCCGGGGGCCGGGGGCCGGGGGCCGGGGGCCGAGTTCCGGGGGCGCTCAGTGGATCAGGTAGAGCAGCGGGAAGAGGAAGATCCAGATGATGTCCACCACGTGCCAGTACAGTCCGCCGAGATCGACGGGCGTGTAATAGGCGGCGCTGAACGACCCGCGCGCCGAACGGACGATGAGCCAGGCGATGACGGCCATGCCCGCCAGCACGTGCAGGCCGTGCAGGCCGGTCATGCAGAAGTAGATGCCGAAGAAGATATGGGCGTTGGCCGGCCGATCGGGATCGGTGCGGGGATCGACATGGCCGCGATCGGCGTGCCCGTCGACGGCCTGTTCCGGCCGGGCGAGGCCGGGCGGCCCTTCGCCGGCGGGCGCGATAGCCGATTCGGGGATGGTAAAGCCTTCATCGGCCGGACCGGGTGCTCCGGCGGCTTGGGCGGGGGCGGCGGGGGGAGCGGGCGCATCGGCGCCTGCGGCGGGCGCCGCTTGATGGGCGGCATCCTCCTGCGTCGCCCCGTCATCGCCCGTCGCGTGGGCCGGCGGCTCGTACATGCGCGTCCCGGGCAGGAGGTTGTGCTCGAACTTGGCCTTGTACTCGATGTACTTGATGCCCATGAACCCGACGCCCCCGAGGAACGTCAGGCAGAGCAGAATCACCAGCGCCCTCTGCCGACCCATCTGCGCGGCGGTGACGGCCATGGCCATGGTGACGCTGCTGGCGATGAGGATGACGGTGTTCGTCCCGCCGTACCGCACATCCAGAAATTGGCTGCCCCAGGAGAACATGTCCGGATGGTTGTATCGGAAGACGGCGTAGGCGGCGAAGAGGCCGCCGAAGAGGAGCAGCTCGGTGGCCAGAAACAGCCACATGCCGAGCTTGCCCGCCTCAAACTGCTGTTGGGAGGTCTCCCAGTGGTGGGCCAGGTGTGGCGGATGATCATGAGACGGGCCCGCTCCGTCCGCGGAGGGTTGCTGGGCGTGTTCGCCGTGGCTGTCGGTGACCGTCATGGGGTGCCTGGCCTGCTCTTGCGATCGGGAGGGACCCGACAGCCGGGCCGCCGCGGGTCGAGGGGCGAATCGGCCGGGCCGACGGGTGGGCATTGTAGGGCTCAGGCAGCGCCGGTACAGCACGACCGCTTCAAGGGGGTCCCGCGAGGTCGGATTCAGGAAACCGCCCCGTCAGGCGCCGGGCGTGCGGAACACATACACGGCGAATCCCACGCAATCGCGGCCCCAGCGCAGATACGCGTCGCGATTGCGGTCGGACTGGGCGCGGATCTCCGCCAGATCCGGATGACCGGCGTGCTCCTGCTCGAATCGGTCGACGCCCGCGGCCTGGAGCATCTCGTAGCGGTCCCACTCGTCGCGGGAGGACTCGGTGAGGTAGACGAGGCGCAGGGACAGGTCGTGGGAGATCGAGACGTTCTCCCAGATGGTGTGGATGGCCTGGCGGTCCAGTCCCTTTGACTTGAGGTACTCTTCGGCGGGATCGGTGATCCAGTGGGGCTCGCCGACGACGAGCAGCCCGCCGGGCCGGGTGAAGCCCATGAGGGCCTGAAGGGTGTCCCGGTACCCGCCCCAGATCCAGGAAGCGCCGATGCAGGCGGTGACATCGAATCGCTCGGTCCGCGGGGGCCGGTATTCCTCGCCCCGGGCCAGGAGGAAGACGATGTCATCATCCTGGTCGCGGCCGGCGGCGCGGCGCTTGGCCCGCTCGATGGCGTAGGGAGAGGCATCCACACCGACGCCGGAAATGCCATGCTCGGCGGCCCAGGACACCAGCATTTCCCCGTGTCCACAGGCGATGTCCAGCACACGATTCTGCGGCTTCAGGCCGAGGATGCGGCCGATCTCGGCGGTCTTCCGGGCCGTGATCGGGTTGCAATAGGTGTGCAGGGCGTGGGTAACGTCATAGTAGAGCCATTTGTCCATTGCTTGCGATTCTACACCGGGACGTGGCCGGCCAGTTGCGTTTTCGCCGCAGCATCAGTTGTTCCCGGACGTTTTCACCGGATAGGGCGGCGGAGGGGTCACGTCGCGGGGATCGTCGGCGATGAGCTGGAGAAGGTGCTCGACGGCGGCGCGAAGCTGGGCATCCTCGCCCTGGAAGGTCCCGTGGGGCAGGTTGTCCACGGCGAAATCGGGCTCCACGCCGTCCATCTCGATGATCCACCGGCCTTCGGGCCCGTAGACGCCGAACTCCGCCGCGGAGGCGATCCCTAGGTCGACCAGGCGGTTGGACATGGACAGCCAGATCCCTCCGCCCCAGGTGCGCGTGCCGAAAACCTTGCCCAAGTCCAGGCGGCGGAAGCCCTCGATGAACGTCTCGCCGTCCGAGGCGGTCCGCTCGTTGCACAGGGCCGCGAGGTGACCGCGGAAGGCGTATTGCATGTTCCAGGTGGGCTTGCCCACCCGCCCCTGCCAGTACATCCACGCCTCGCGCATGAGACGTGAGAGGATCCAACTGTCGATGTTGCCGCCGTTGTTGTGGCGGACATCGATGATCAACCCCTTGCGGTCGAAGACCGGATAGAAGTTCCTGGCGAACTCCAGGTAGTTGCGCCCGCCCATGGCGCGGAAGTGGACGTAGCCGATCTGGCCGTCGCTGAGCTCCTCGACGATGAGCCGGCGGGTGTACTCCCAATCGTCATAGCGCAGGCTGCGCTCGGCGGGGAAGGAGATGGGCTCGACGATGATGTCGCGCTTCTCGCCGTCGTCGGCGCCGATGAGGCGCAGGCGCACCTGCCGGCCGACCTGGTCGCGGAGAAGAATGCCGATATCGCGCACACCGAGCGTGGGCAGGCCGTTGATCATCTCGATCACATCGCCCTCGCTGACGGCCAGATGGGGTTGGGCCAGCGGTGAGAGGCGATCGGGGAAGTCCGGCTCGCTGCGATAGATGTGCTCGATGCGGTAGCCGCCGGCCTCCTCGTCGCGGAGGAGGCGCGCGCCCAGCGCCGCCTGCTGGATCTGCTGGCGCCCGCTGGGCGAGTCGCCGCCCATGACGAAGGTGTGGAGGGCGGAAATCTCGCCCATGCTCTGGGCCAGCAGATCGCTCAGCTCGGCGCGGGTGGTGACGCGATCAACCAGCGGCAGGTACTTCTCGAGCATCTTGCGCCAGTCCACGCCGTGCAGGCCCGGGTCGTAGAAGTAGTCGCGATGCAGACGCCAGGCCTCAACGAACATCTGCCGCCATTCCTCGCGGGGATCGAGGGTGAAGCGCCAACGGCCCAAGTCCACCTGCGCGTCCTTGAGATCGGCCTTACCTCCCTTGGCATCGACGATGTAGAAGGACGATCCCTTGCGGATCAGCATCTTCTTGCGATCGACGGTCAACTCATAGCCCGTCACGTCCTCGGCGACGGTCTTCACCTGGGGCTTCTCGTTGCTGATCTCCAGCGCCTCCAGCCGCTGCTTGCGCGGCGGCGTCGTGTCGGAGGCGAGCCAGTACAGATGCTTGTCGGTGACGGAGAGGGCACGATAGTTGCCGGGCGGCACGGGCACTTCCATGGCCCGGTCCCGGATGCCCTCAAGCATCAGCTCCAGCTCCTCTTCCTCCTCTTCTTCTTCGCTCTCCCCGGCGGGCTCTTCTTCGGACGCCTCGCCGGTGTCGGCGGCTTCGGCCTGCTCGTCCGCGGGATGCCGGTCCTCCGACGCCTCCTCGTCGGCGGGCGTCTCTTCCTCGGCCGGCTTCTCCTTCTCGGCCTCCTCCTTCTCCTTCTCTTCCCTGGCCTGCAGCTCATCGGAAACCTGGAAGGGCGATCGCCTCTCCTCGGTTAACGACACGACATAGAGCTGGGTCATGTTGTAGAGCATCGGCTCGGGCTGGTACGGCCCCCACGGCGCGCCCACCAGCGTGTCGAAATGCCGCGCCGACAGGAAATATAACCACTTGCCGTCCGGCGTCCACGCGGGGCTGTAGCTGTTGATCCGGTCGCTGGTGACGGCGACGGTCGAGCCGTCCGTGACGTGGTAGAGCTTGATCTGCTGGAACGTGTTGGCGGCAGTCTCGACGAACGCCAGCCACTTGCTGTCCGGCGACCAGCGGAGATGGGCGAACTGCTCCCAATCCGAGCGGGCGATCCGCGTGTGCTTCTGCTCTTCCGTGTCGTAAACCCAAAGCTCCCAGTTCTTGTCCTGATAGGCGATCCATCGCCCGTCGGGCGAGACGGTCGGATCGTAGCGGAGGACGGCCCCGCCGTCGGTGAGCTGCTCCGGCCGGCCCAGGCCGTCGGCGGCGATCTTCCAGAACTCGATCTCGCCCGACTCGTCGGAGAGCGTGAGAATCGATTCGCCATCGGGCATGAACGTGGCCTGGCGGTAGCGCACCCCGCTGTTGCGGGTGAGTTGAATGAGCCGGCCCTCCTTCCGGGGGGCGATGAAGATCTCCCCTCGGGCGGTGAGCACGACGCGATCACCGTCGGGCGAGGGATGGGCGGTGGTGAGATAGCTCATCGGGTCGGTGATCCACTTCTCACCCATCTGGGCCAGGTCGGAAGCCAGCGTGATGGGGATCGCCCTCGCCGGCGGCTGAGCGATGTCGAACAGATGCAGCTCCGCGCCGAGTTGGTAGACGATGCGGCCATTGGAAAGCGAGGGCGACATGATGTCCCAGCCGCGGTAGCGCGTGTGCTGCTGGAGGTCCGAGCCATCCGGCTTCATGGACCAGATGTTCATCGTGCCGTCGCGGTCGCAGGTGAAGTACAGCCGTCCCTTCCACCACATGGGGTTCATGGACTCGCCGCGATAATCGGGGGCGAGGGAAACGGCCTCGTCCATGGCGTCACTGTATTTCCAGAGGTTGCGAGCGGTGCCGCCCGTGTAGCGCTTGACCTGGCTGCCCTGGAAGGGAAGACGGGTGAAGAAGAGCACGCCCTCGTCGTTGAACACGCCGTCCGAGGCCTGGGCAAGTGGCAGCAGTGTCTGCTCGCCCGTGTCGAGGTTGACCGTGACGAGTTGGGCGTTGGGCAACGTGGAAAGGTGCTGGGTCGCGTAGAGGATCTCGCCGGCCGGCGTCCAGCCGGCGACCGCGGGGCGCCGGCTGCCGTAGGTTCGGCGCACGGGCACGCCGCCCTCGAGGGGAATGGTGTAGACCTCTTCCGGCCCCTCGTAATGCGCGCAGAAGGCCACCAGGGTGCCATCCGGTGAGATGGCGGGATGGGTTTCCTCTCCGTCATGCGTCGTCAGCCGGCGTGCCGCCCCGCCCTCGGCGCCGACCACCCAGAGGTCACCCTCGGCGGAGAAGACCAGCGTATCTTCGTGCAGGGCCGGAAAACGGTAGTACCCGACATGGGCCGGCGCCGCTGAAGAGAGCATCAGCGCCCCGAGCAGGCCGAGAGCGATCTTGCGCAACATGAGCAACCTCCATCGACAGGCGGGCCGCGGACAAACGGCGGCCAGTATAGGTTCCGGCCAGTGCGGGCGCGGTTGCACTTCCCGCCGGCGTCGCGCTGCCGCCGGTCGCCGAGGACAGATGCGTTGGGGTCGATGGGCAGTCGGGCTCGGCCGCGGCCTACGAGGCATACCCCTGCCGATGATCGCGCCGCCAGCGCCAGGCGGTTTCGATGATGGCCTGGAGCTCGGTATGCCTGGCCGTCCAGCCGAGTTGAGTCCTGATCTTGGCGGGATCGGCAAACAGCACGGGCGGATCGCCCTCGCGGCGCGGGCCCTGCACTTCGGCGAAATCGATGCCCGTCACCCGCCGCGTCGCCTCGATGACCTCCTGCACCGAGTAGCCGCGGCCGATGCCGGCGTTGTAGGTCAGCCACGTGCCCTGCTTCAGCGCCTCCATCGCCGTCACGTGGGCGTCGATCAGGTCCTCCACGTGCACGTAGTCGCGGATGCACGTGCCGTCCGGCGTGTCGTAATCGGTTCCGAAGACGGTGACGGCATCGCGCATGCCCAAAGCGGCCTCCAGGCAGATCGGAATCAGATGCGTCTCCGGCCGGTGGTCTTCGCCGATGCGCCCGGACCGGTCGCTGCCGGCGACGTTGAAGTAGCGCAGGATCGCCAGCGCGAAGTCGCCGTCGGCCCGGCGCTTCATCTGCATGTAATCCAGCAGGATGTGCTCGGCGTGCAGCTTGGATCGGCCGTAGGGATTGATCGGCTGCTGGGGGCAGGCCTCGCCGATGGGGATGTGCTCGGCGGCCGGCTCGCCGTAGGTGGCGCAACTGCTGGAGAAGATCATCCGCCCCACACCGGCCTCATCCATCGCCTCGACGAGGGCCAGGGTGCCCGCGGCGTTGTTGCGGTAGTAACGAAGGGGCATCTCCACCGACTCGCCCACGTATGCCAGGGCCGCGAAGTGCATCACGACATCGACGGCCCGCTCACGGAGAAGGCCCGCCACGAGCGGCGTGTCGCTTACATCACCCTCGACGAAGTGCAGATCACCCAGCGGCCGGAGGATCTCCATCGCCTCGCGGTGACCGCGTGAGAGATCGTCGATGACGGTGACGGCGTGGCCGTCCTCAAGAAGGCGAAGGACGGCGTGGGACCCGATATAGCCGGCGCCGCCGGTGACCAGAACGTTCATGCATTCACCTCGCGGACGATTGAGGAACTCCGAGAGGCATGGTAACGCCGAAGGCAGGCGGCCGCGTCCTGGCGGCCCGATCGCGAGGCGGTGTAGCGAGCTGGCTGAGTGGCGAGTCACCCGGATCTTCCTCGCGGCGCTCGTCAGATCCGGCTTCCCGCTATCATCCGCTCCACTCCGCGGCGATGTGCACCGAAACTGCCAACCCGACCGACCGTATCTCGCCGACGCTGCCGGCCCGCGGGCTCTTCGGCGGCGTGCTCATGGGACTGGCTAACCTCGTTCCCGGCATCTCCGGCGGGACGATGCTCTTGGCCGCGGGCGTCTACCCCCAGTTCATCGGCGGCGTGGCCGAGATCACCACCTTCCGCTTCCGGCTCCGCAGCATCGTCCTGCTGGCGGCCGTGGCTGTCGGGGCGCTGGCGGCCATCATCGGCCTCGCCGGCCCGGTCAAGGATCTCGTCGTCGATCACCGCTGGATCATGTACAGCCTCTTCATCGGCCTCACGCTCGGCGGGGTACCGGTGATCTGGCGTCTTCTGAAACGGCTCAGCGGCCCGGCGGTCATCGCGGCGATCTGCGGCATCGCGATCATGGCGGTGATGGCCTTCCTCCGGCCGCACGGTGGCGGCGCGACCGAAGACGCTCATCCTTATCTGCTCTATTTCCTGGCGGGCCTCGCCGGGGCCGCGGCGATGGTCCTGCCCGGCGTGTCCGGCGGATATCTGCTGCTCGTCCTCGGCCAGTACGTGGCGATCCTCTCCGCCATCGCGCTGGCCAGGGACGGCGTCGGTGACCGGGACTGGGCGGCCGTCGGACAGGCCATGCACGTCATCATCCCCGTGGGCATCGGTGTCCTCGCGGGCATCGTGGGCGTGAGCAACCTCATCAAGTGGCTGCTGGACCGCTTCCCTCGCGCCACGCTGGGGTTCCTGCTCGGCCTGGTGCTGGGGGCTGTGCTCGGCCTCTGGCCCTTCCAGCAGGGCGTGGCCCCCGAGGTCGGGTCCATTTTCCGCGGCGATCTGGTCGCGCTGGTGGACGGACAACTCGTGATGGAGACGACCGGGCGGTCCATCGCGCCGGAGGACTATCGCACCGCGTTCTTCGCGCCCCTGTGGTGGCACATCTTCGCCTCGCTGGCCATCATCGCCGGCGGCTTCCTTGCTTCGACATTGATCGCGCACATCGGGACGACGCGAGAGGACGCCTGACGCGGCACAGAGAATCGAGCGCGCGGTCTATTGACCGCCGGCGCACCCGGACTCGAAGCTGAACACCTCGTAACGGAAGTCGGTGAACGGTCCACGGCCCCCGGAAGTATCGACAACCAGCTTCACGTTCAGCGAATCCTTGCCGCGCGTAAGCTTGCGGGAAATGTCGAAATCGGAATCGAACCAGCGCAGATGCTCGTTGTGATAGCCGTGACACCACGTCCCGGCGAAGGCGCCGTCGACGTAGACCTTCGCCGTCTGGCGGCCGCTGGACTGATCCAGCCGGCGGCGCAAGCGCACGCCCGCGTTGTCCGGATCGATGGCGATGGTGAACGTGATCTCCCCCCCGTCGTGGATGCGGCCGTCCTCGTCGAACGTGGCCTGGAAGTGCTCGCCCTCGGGGCTGCCCGATATGCGCCCCGTCAACTGCGAATGCGTTGCGCGGTAGGCATGCGCCGATTCCCCGGCCACGTTGCCGACATCGATGAAATCCGTCAGTCGCAGCGCCGCCTGGTTTCTGAGATAACAGAAGGCGAGGCTGCGGTAGTCCGACTGAAGCCAGTTTAGTCCGCCGTGCTGAATGCGGGCATCCATCGACCGGTGGAACGGGATCGGCGCTTCCAGGTGGAAGCGCGCGTAGGAGGAGGGGATTCGATAGGCGCCAAAGATGTGCCCGCCGCCCTCGACCATGATGTCGCCGGCGCAGCAGGCGAATGGACTGCTGAAGTGAAGATTCGGCCAGAAGCAGCCAAGGTAATAGTCCTCGCTGCCCGTCCCGTTGATCTGGGGCGAGATCGCGCCGTCGAGGTAGAAATGCTCATCACCTTCACAGTAATGGCCGTTGCACATCGACTGCACAACCCCGACGAACCATCCCGCGCCCGGGCGTTGCAACAGCCGCCAGTCGCGGCCGTAGCTTGTCTTACCTTCCCGATAGAGCGTCGTGAAATACGTTCCGCAATCGGGCTCGATCGTGTTCTCGGAGAGGGTGATCTCCGCGTGGATCGGGCCCAGCGGATGCGCCGAGCCGTTGCGCCAGACGATTTCCGCCTCCCGCCAGAACGGCATCGGGAAACGGCAGCTCAGCCGCACGCGACCGCCCTCCAGCGTCTTCACCGACACGGGCAGCGTGGCGACGTCGCAGGCATGATTGGCCGAAGCGAAGAACATCCCGACCGGCGCGCGGACATCCGCGTGCATATGCCCGTCCCAGCGCATGATCAGCTCGCTTTCGCGAAAGAACAACTCCGAGCCGTCCGCCTCGAGGGTGATGCCGCGGACGATGCCGGGGCCATCGTCCTTCTTCAGCAGCACCACCATCGCACCCGGATCATTCTGCTCCGTGTCCATGCGGATGATCTCCCCGCCGACCCGCATCGGGCCCTCGCCGAGCTGATCGAAGCTCGCGCGCAACGCCGCGTGATCCTCCCGTCCCGTGAATGTCTCGATCGGCGTGCCGTGCGGGTAGAGCTCGTATAGCACGTGGAAGAAGCGGGATTCGCCGGTGATGCTGATCTTCAGAGACCTCTCGAACGGGATGGGTACGAAGCAGTTGCCGGCGTAACCGATGTCGTAGTGACCGCGGCGCTCGTAGGACACGAGCGGCGGCGGGAAGGCGCGATGTTCACCGCGGAAGAAATCGATCTCCCCGATGCGATAGCGCGGCTCCGCCTCGCCGTCGAAGTAGAAGTTAAGAATCGCCTTCTCATCGAAGTGCGTGCCCCAGATGCTTCTCACGCAACCGGGTCCGGCGGCGTCGAAGATCACATCGTCGCCGTGCTCATCCTTATAGAGCGGCCAGTTCTCATCGCCGTTCTGGCCCGTCTTGTTGTGACTGGAACATTGCAGCACCTGGGATTGCCCCGGCCGCCGCATCAGGCCGTCAAGCATCGCACACGCGCCGTCCGCGACCGGCGCGACCGCTTCGTCTTTCTGCGCCGCCTGTCCTCCGGCGGCTCGTGCCATCAGAATACCCATCGCGCACGCGGCGATAAGACGAACGGTGTTGAAACGCAACCTCATACCTGCATCCTCCTCGGTTTCATTGCTATTACATTTGAGGACCGCTCTGGACGGCGGCCCCTCGATCGCGGATTCCTGAGCGTGTTATTCCAGAACGAGACGTCTGCGCTCAAACGGCGCGGGATGGGCTGTAATCCACACTTCGGGCGTGACATCTTCCATGTCCTCGGCGAAGCCGAGCACGATGAGCGCGATTTGCGCACCGACATCGTCCGCACCAAGCGGGAAGTAATACGTGTAGTCGCCGTCCTCGATCCCGAAGTGCTCCCAGTTGTTATACGGGTAGGACGGCGCGCGATCCGCCGCGCCTCGAGTGCTTTCGCCCACGCGCAGGGCGGCGAAGGCGTTGTTGAAGCCGTACTTCCCCGGGATCGCGACCGCAAGATAACTGGTTGGCGTAACCGCGTCGAGGACGATGCTCGCCCGCCATGCGCAACGGGCCGGCTTGTCGCGGTAACCGCCGAGCAGGTTCGACGCCCTCCAGTTGTCGCTCGGCACCTCGCCTCCGCCGCGCATCCCCACGACTTCGCCCACGCGCATCGGCGCCGGATCGACCTGCATGTATCGAAGCAGATCCGCGTGCGTCAGATCCAAACGAAGATCATCGCCGCGCCGCTCGGCCTGCACCTGGCGCCACGAAAGAAGATCGGCCGACACGCGCACCCGCGCAGGCTCATAGTCCGCCGGCACATCCGCCAGCACCAGCTTATCCAGCGCGATCGGTTCGCCGAGATCGATGCGCAGCACGCCCGGCGCCATGCCCGGCCAGTAGTCGTGGCGCCAGGCGCGGAATGCGGTCGCGCGATCCCCATCGAAGAGGAATCGATCCCAGATCCCCTGCTCGACGAACTGAGGGAAGGCGAAGAGCATCTCGCGCGCCGCGGCCACCGCTTCGTGACGCGTCTCCCCCGCCCGGCGCAGCGACCGGACCTCCAGGGCATCGCTGTCGGCGGCGAAGCAGCACGCCTCGTACAACGCCTCGGCATCATCCGGCACTTCACATCGATTCAACCGCCCAAGGAAACGATGATACGGCTGCGCCGGCGGCCGGCCCGGGAAGGCGACGATGATCGACCGGCCAGCAACAAGCGGCGTGACCTCCCGACCATCCAGCATCGCGCGCCGATACTCGCGCCCGCCGTCGCGCACGCGAATCGAAGCACGTTCGCCCGGCATGGCGAGCAGATCGATCTCGACCGGCCGGTCCGGCAGATCGCGCCGCACGTGGTAATCGCAGCCCTCGATGGTCAATTCACCGCTGTCGCTCGTCGTCGCCTTCAGCAGGCAGGCTCGGAACGGCCGCACCTGAACTTCGACCTCCTCACCGAATGCGAACGCGCCGAGCAGGCGTTCGGTCGGGTGATACTGGCGCAGCTCGACGCGCTCGGCCGGCGCGAGCCCCACCGTCTGATCCAGCTTCACCTTTCGCGTGACGGGCTCCCACGTCAGGTTGCGCAGCGTGATGAGGCGCGTCCGCCCATCGCCGCGCGAGACCGCAAACGGGCCGTATCGCTCCTCGGGCAGCGCGACTCCCTCCACGAGGAGATCCCGATGGCGACGGTGGAGATTGAACAGCCGCGCCAGGCGCGGGAATTCATCATCGCTCAGCAGCCAGGGATTGCCGTAGATCTCCGGCGAGAGGATGCCGCTGCGATTGAACGCCTGGAGAACGACATCGTCCTCCCAGTAGTCCATGCAGGAAGACAGGCAGACGCCGTGATCGTCGGCGCGGCGCGTCATGCCCGGCGGCCAGCCGCGGGCGAGGTTACCCGCGCGATGGTGCGGCGCGGGCGTCGTGTTGTGGATCGTCGCATCGACGTACGTCTCCTCGCCCTGCCACAGGGTGGCGGAAACGAGTTCCTCCGCTTCGGCGGGCAGGCCGACGCGTTGATTGGTGACGATCAGGTCCGGTGCGATCGCCCGGCAGCGTTGCAGCGCCTCGATGAAGTATCCGGCCTTCTCCGGCCGCAAACCCGAGCAACAGGCATCGTATTTGAACAGGCGCACGCCGTAGTCGCGCACGAGTGCTTCGAGCAGCTCGATGCGTTCCTGTGCCTCGCGCTCGGTCTCGCCGAACCCGTCCGGGCCGAGCCAGATGCCGATCTCACATCCGAAGGAGGCGGCGAATCTGCTGAGCATCCCCAGCCCGTGCGGATACTCGCGCTGGAACGACTCCATTTCGAGCGAGCCGTACGCGGGACGGCCTTCCACCGGGCGGCATCGCGGGCCGTTGTCGAGCGTGGCGGTATCGAGCACGAACAGATCAAGCTGCATGCCGTACTCATCGTGCAGCCATTTGAAGAAGCCCAGGTCGGCGAGCACCTTCGCTTCGTTCGAGGCGTACCAGTTGCGGCTGACCCAGTCGAAATACATGGCCCGCGCCGGCGTCCGTTCATCGACGGGCGACGCCGATTCGGCCGGCCAAGGCCGCGCCGGCGCCTGGCGGGCCACGGCTGCGCCGGCCACAACGAGCATGCATGCAACAGCCGATCTGGTCATCCGTGGGCTCTCCTCTGTCACTGGTTTGACTCTGCCAGCCCGAATCGCGGTCAGCGCCGCCGCCCGGGGCGGACACTGCACACCGATCGCCGGCCGGCCCGTGACCCCCACCTTAATGCTCACGACGGGCCCCGGCAACGAGGGTGGATCGGCGGCGAATGACGCAACGACATATGAGGCCAGCGGGAAGGCCGCCGGCTGCCCCGCATGTCGGCAAGCGGGGTCGTCCTCGGCGAGCGGTGCTCCCGCCGGGACCACCCTCCCCCGTTGCTGGCTCGCCGGCCGCGATCTGGCCGATACAAGCAGATTGGCCGGCGCACGGACCGCGTCGGACGGGGTTGCGGTATGTCACGGACGGCGATTCTCATCGGTCTTCCCCACACGCTTGAGCGACTGGAGCGCCAGCTCGATCTGCTTCCCCGGCGGCCCCTCACCATCGGATGGGTCCTGACGGCCCCGGAAGAGGGGTCTGCACCCCCCCCGGACACGCCTTCCTCCATTCTTGGCCACATCGATGAGCTGGAATCGATCATCGCACGCCGTCGACCGGACACGGCCCTCATCAGCCTCCCCGCCGTGATGAACGACCTCATCACGCAGATCCGCACGCGTCTGCGGCGTCTGGGCGTGCCCGATCGGTTCATGCCCACGCTGGAGGATCAACTGGCGGGCATCGGCCCTCGCACGCACCTGGACATCGATCTGGCCGCCCTGCTGGATCGCCGGCCGCGAACGATCGACGAGGAGGCGGTGCGGAGCGTCATTGCCGGCCGGCGGGTGCTCATCACCGGCGCCGGCGGATCGATCGGCAGCGAGCTGGCCCGGATCGTCGCCCGCTTCCGGCCGCAGCATCTGATCCTGATGGATCGAGCGGAGAACGCGCTGTTCGAGATCGACCGGCAGATCGCCCGCCACGACCCGAAGCTGCCGCGCAAGGCGCTGCTGCACGACGTGGTCGATTACGAGGGCACGCTCCGGCATTGCCGGACCTTCCGGCCGCAGATCATCTTCCACGCCGCGGCGCACAAGCATGTGCCGATGATGGAGGATCATCCTTCGCTGGCGGTGGACAACAACCTGTTCGGCACGAAATCGATCGCCGATGTCGCCGACGCGGTCGGCGCCGAACGGTTCGTCATGATCTCGACGGACAAGGCGGTGAATCCTTCATCGATCATGGGGGCGACGAAGCGCCTGGCCGAGTTGTACGTGCAGTCCATCAACCAGCGTTCGGAGACGGCCTACTCGATGGTGCGCTTCGGCAACGTGCTGGGCTCCTCGGGCAGCGCGCTGGAGATCTGGTCCAGGCAGATCGCCGACGGAGGGCCGATCACCGTCACCGATGAGGCGATGACGCGCTATTTCATGACGATCAACGAGGCGGCGGCGCTGGTCATTCAGTCGGCGGCGCTGGTGGATGGAAGCGCCTCCAGCGGCGAAGTGTTCCTCCTGGACATGGGCGAGCCGATCCGGATTGTGGACATGGCCCGCCGGTTCATCGCCATGCACGGCCTGGTGCCGCGGCTGGAGGGCGAGGCGCCGCCGACCGACGGCGCGGGCGTCATGCCCATCGTCTTCACCGGCTCGCGGCCGGGCGAGAAACTCCACGAGGAGCTCGCCTTCGATGCCGAGTGCATGCAGCCGACGCGACATGCGGATATCAACATCTGGATGCTTCCGGCCCCGGACAACGGCCTGATCAAGGACATCCTCTGCACCCTCTCGCCGGAGGTGCGGGCCCCGGATCCGGACGTTCTGGCCGAGCAAATCAGGCGGCTGGTGGAAGAAACACGCCGGCCCGTTGCGGCGTAAAATGTTTGAAATCAGTCATTTACGGCTCCCAATGAGTGTTTTAACCCCACAGCCGCTTGCATCCTGCCGGGCAAGTGGTGAAGATAATCCGCCAATTGGCACGCGCGTCGGCCGGTGGCTGGATGATCGGCCGAGGCGTTGTTCTGTAAACGACAGGGAACTGATGCCATGGTGAGTGATCAGAGCGCAGCGGACGATCGGATCAGGGCCGCCGCCGAGGCGCGCGACCAGGCCGAGTCGCTCCTCCGCCGACTCCTGGCCGACCGGGAGCGCAGCGAGGAGCGCTTTGCCGAGGCCGGCAAGCGCGACCCGGTGACCTACGTCACCGGCACCAGCGCCCTGGAGTGCGCCATCGCCTCCACCCGCGAGATGATCCGGCACCTCGACGAGTTGATCGTCGAGCTGGAGACCGAGGTCACCACGCCGGCTGAACTGACCGCCACGACCTCGCCCGTGGCGGTGCTCCAGACCACCACCGCCCCATGAGCAAGACGTCGGCCAAGAGTCACCGAAAAAAGAAGAGCACCGGCCGCGCACCGACCGGCTCCAACACCAGCGATCTGTCGATCTACATCGGTCTGCTCATCATCGGTGGCGCGATCGCGCTGGCCGCGTCCCTGCTCACCGAAGCCGAGCACTGGCGCGAGGTGGCCCTGGGCTACCTCGTCCTCATGGCCATCCTCATCAACCTCTATGCGGTCAGCGCCTACCACGGCAAGCGCATGGCCAACTGGCAGCAGGCGCTGGCCCGGCTGCCCCTGCGCTTTGCCGGCTTCGGGACGAAACACGGCAAGCCGCTCGCCGCCGCCCACAATGCCGCGGCGGCGAGGAAGATGATCGCAATCAGCATCATCCTGAGCGTAATCATCCTCATCGGCCTGGCGCTGCTGCTCATTCCCGCCCTGAGTTCCGCCGTCTTCGGCTGAGGAACCGGGCCCGATGCGAACAACGCGCCGATCCTGCTACACTTGCGCCCATGACCATGACCACCGCGACGATCCCGCTGCGCATCCGGCGAATCTCGGAACGCGCGATCATCCCCCGCTACCAGTCCGATCACGCCGCGGGCCTGGACCTGCACGCGGCGCTCGAGGAGGCGATCACGCTTGAGCCCGGCGACATCCGCCTCATCCCTTGCGGCTTCGTCATGGCCGTGCCCGTGGGCTACGAGGCGCAGGTCAGGCCGCGAAGCGGGCTGGCCGCCAGGCACGGCATCTCCATCCCCAACGCCCCGGGCACCATCGATGCCGACTATCGAGGCGAGGTGAAGGTCGCCCTCATCAACCTCGGACGCGAGCCGTTCATCATCGAGCCGGGGGCGCGCATTGCCCAGATGATCATCGCGCCCGTGGCGCGCTGCGAGGTCGAGGAGGTCGATGAGCTGGACGACACGCCGCGCGGCGCCGGCGGGTTCGGAAGCACGGGAAGGTAGGGGAAGGCACGAAGGCACGAAGGCACGAAGGCACGAAGGCACGGAGGCACGAAGG
>Ga0272441_10005111_pt1 | contig 23131 bp, 17 predicted proteins | sample SSMProp6N_FD_193582 | JGI IMG/M metagenome (GOLD analysis project Ga0272441, IMG submission 193582) | Marine sediment archaeal communities from Little Sippewissett salt marsh, Falmouth, MA, United States - SSM-Prop-6N | ecosystem: Environmental > Aquatic > Marine > Wetlands > Sediment ...
CCGACGGAGCGGTAGGATTTCCGGCCTCCCTGGCCCCAGAGGTTGGGGTGGCCGACGTCGTGGTCGTCGGGGATCGTGATCGTCGGTGTGTTGCGAATGATGTCACCGAAGTCTCGGCCGAACTTGAGCCAGTAGGCGTAGTGGCGGTTGTGGTCGTAGACCTGGTCGCCGGAGAAGAACAGCAGGTCCGGGCCGATCTTCTGGAGGTTCTCGACGATGTCGTTCTTCGGGATCGTGCCGCCGTGACCCGGATAGATCGAGTTGCCCGTGAAGGCGGCCACCACGATCGTCTCCTTATCGACCGCGTCTTTGCGCACGAGGCCGGTGTACGTGGCCGCCCCTCCGTGGCGCAGACGATACTCGATGTCCTTCGTGGTGTCCCAGTCCTCGACGCGGAAGTGGGCGGTCCACCCCCGTTCGATGACGGGCGATTCGCCGATCTGCTTCCACTGTCCGGCGCGTTTCATTTCCAGCCGCACCGTTCGCGCTTCATCGGCCTCCAGCGGATAAAGCTGGGCCGTCATTTTCATGACGCCGTCCTGCACGGTGTAGAGGGCGAAGCAGATCACCTTATCCCGCGACACCTCCGGAATCTCCAGCAATTTGGCCCGCTGCGCCGCTTGCGCCGCAGAGATCGCAATCAATACGAGCAAGGCTGTCAGAACCGCCTTCTTCATGGTTTCCTCCTTGTCAACAAAGTTCCAATTGCCGGTCATGAAGAACCAAAGTCAATAGAGGCTATTCACCCCGGGGGGCATTCGCAAGGGAAATCTTGAGGGCGCACCAACGGCAAAAAGAGCCGTCGAACCTGTTGCTCGCGGCTCTGTGACATGCCGACCACACGGCGGGGCCTATTCGATGTCGCGGGGCAGGCCGTAGGGGCCGTAAATGACGCAGGATGGGACGCCGGCGATGTTGCGGAACTGGACGATCGTCTTCTCCTCAACCTTCACGCCGTCTTTGCGCCGCACCTGGACGGGCACCGCGACGATGGGCCCCAGTTGGGTATGTCCGGTTTTACAGATCTCTCCGATCTCCAGGATCTCGGTGACTCGATCCTCTCGACCGGTTCTGAAAACAGCCGCACGCAAGAGTTCGTCACCCAGGCTCGCACAGAAGGGGCTGAGTTTCTTGAGTGTTTCCAGGTCTTCGTCGATAACCGCCTGGAAGCCCGTTCTGAGAATGCGCTCGCACGCCTGCTGTTGGTCGAGTCCCTCGGTGGGCATGCCATGGGCCGGGTTGCTCAGCATGTCGATAAACGCTTCCTGGATGGTCAGCGGTCTCTCCACATAGGTGGGGTTGCCCGGGATTTGGACGTCGAAGAGACTGTCGGCAATATCCTCGTAATAGGTGATCTTGAAGGCCTCGAACGCGGGTGGCCCACTCCTGTCGAGGTTGGCCCACTGCTTGAACGCGATGGGCAGTTTGCTGGCCGCATCGAATTCCATGATCCAGGACTGAGGACCGTGCATGTCCCCGATGCTGCAGAGCAGCGTGATACGGTCTCGCCCGGTCGCGGGGTCTTTGCCGCGCAGGGTCTGGGCGTCCTCGGCCATGCTGAACATGCGCAGTAGGTCCGGGCCGAGCCAGTCGGAGAAGCCCAGTGTTATCGCGTTCTCGAAATAGACCGTGTCCTGTCCCGGCTCGTAGTGATACGTGCTGCCGTCCCTGACCCACGTCACGGCGCCGTGACTGCTCCGGACGATCATCGTACTGGACTGGCTCTTACTCACGTCGGCGCGGACCCAGATTTTGACCGTTTCGCCCGCGAAGGCGCCGACGATGTGGGCGGCCTTGAGGTCTTTGAGGGCTTCGATCGCATCCTCCAGCGCCCAGGCCGGTTGAGTCAGGACGTCAAAGACCGTGAAAGACAGAACGATGGCTACGACAGCGACTACGGCCGCCAACTTACCTGCTTTGCTTGTCACAATGGCGCTCCATGGAATGCCGTTCGTAGGAACCGTGTGTTGGCTCCTGGCTTCATTCATTGCTGTCAGTACGCCGCACAGGATTTTCCCATCTGCTTCGGCGCCGCTCGGCGTCGCGAGGTTGTTGAGATAATCACGGACAATGCCCTCGGTTTTCTGTGAGTCAGTCATTTTTTCAGTTCACCATTCAGGGCCGAACGCAGTTTGTCGAGGCCGTATCGGTAGCGGCTCTGCGCTGTGTTGACCGAGATCCCTTTGAGTTTGGCGATTTCGCGGAATCGCATCTTGCTCTGCAGGTGCAGGACGATGGTCTCCCGCTGCTCATCGGGCAGTCGGGCCATGGCCTCGTCCATCTGCTGCATCAGTTCGCGGTTCAGGGCCGCATGCTGGGGGCCGGCCTCAGGGCAGCGCATCGGCCTGGCTGCGTCCAGTCTTTCGGTTCCACGCCGTTGCTGGGCGCGATTGCGGTCGCGGGCGCGGTTGGCCACGCAGATGGCCAGATAGCCCTGGAGGCTGCCCCGAAGCTGGAAGCGTCCGGTCCGCCGGGCGAAATCAACGAAGACATCGTGCAGCACGTCCTCGACATCGGTCCGGTCATTGAGCAGGGCGGCCGCCACCTTGAGCAGACGGTCGCGGTACTTCTCGTAGATACGACAGAAGGCCGCCGTATCCCCGCGATTGAACCGCCAAACCAGAACCTTGTCTTCCAGCATCCGCCGAACGCCTAACAGATTCAAAACAACCGGTTGTCCTACATGGAAACGAATTCCCCGGCCCGCTTAGTCTAAGGCATATCGGATTTTCTCTCCATTTCGAATCCCGGTCGGGATCGCAGACGAGATTGGCTTGCCTGCGTAGGGAACAGCCCTTATAGTTGCCGGTGTAGACGGTGTGCAACATGTGGAGCCAGGGCCCGCGAGCGTCGAAAGGAGGGCCGCGATGAGTTGCCCTGACCTTGGCGTATTCTGGGGCGAGAAGAAATGCCTTAAAAAGAGAGGTTTCCCTGCGGACCTTTTTTCGTACAATCCTATTCGCTATTGATAGCGTCATTGGCTTTGTGCAAGGCGTTAGGATTAGGAGACCGTGGGTTTCAAGACCGAGGTCCCGTTCTTGCGAAAGGAGAGGATTATGTCCGAGTGCATGCTTTGCAGAGGGGAATGTGAGCAGAGAGACGATTTCGTCGGTGATGGCCTGCAGTTTCTCGTTACGTGTGTTCGTTGTGGCCAGTATGTTGTTACAGACGATGCTTCGTTTATTCTTCCTTCGCCAGAAGGACTTGTGAAAGAGAACCTCCATCTGCTTTCTGCCGTGACGCGGAACTCGTGGGAAAACAAAGCGAGATTCACAATCGACTCCCCACTGCTCGATGATCGTTCCCAGTTTGAGGCGAAAGTACTGAGCCAATGCCCGCAGGGAGTCAGCGAGATGCTCAACGGGATTCTGCTCCATCTTCAAGTGCGATCAGCGTATCCGGGGGACCATGTGGTAGTGAATACGGAAAGAGACTATCCGCTCTTCTTCTGTCGCGGTCCCCAAGAACTCACATTCTACCTTAGCCACTTGAAAGATACAGGCATGATTGACGTTTTCAGATCGAGTTCGGGAGACCTATCCAAAGTGGCTCTGTTAACACCGGGTTGGCAGCGCGTGGAGGAACTGCGGAAGCCCAACATTGACTCGCAACAGGCTTTTATAGCAATGTGGTTTAGCGATGAAGTTGATCAGGCCTACATGGAGGGAATAGCCAACCTGAAGGACGACACTGGCTATCATCCCTTGCGTATAGACATGAAGCAATTCAACGACAAGATTTGTGATCGTATCATTACCGAGATTCGTCGGAGCCGGTTTCTCATCGCCGACGTCACGGGACATCGGCAAGGCGTGTATTTCGAAGCTGGGTATGCAATGGGCCTGGGCTTACCGGTCGTCTGGACATGTCGGGAAGATCAAATAGACGAGTGCCATTTTGACACGCGTCAGTACAATCATATCACGTGGGAAACGGCGAAAGAGCTACGCGAGAAGCTTCGGGACCGCATTCTTGCCACGATTGGCAAAGCTGTATGACGAAACGGCTTTCTGGGGGTGTCGCAGGTGTCGGTTTCGGAAAGAGGGGCTGTCGCGTCATGGTATCGTGACGTCGGGGTTGGGGGTGAAGTGGTGGTGCCATTGGAGGGTCCACAGCTCTTGGAGGGGGACGCGGTCGACGCGGGTGTCGACGAAGCCGACGTTAATGGCGTTCTTGTGGCGGTCGACGCAGAAGCGGCCCATGAAACGGCCTTGGGCGTGTGGGTAGCCCGGATAGCCGATCTCGCCGGTGAGATCGTCCGGCACGGTATCTTCGCTCAAGGGCCAGGAGCCGACCCAGACGGAATCGCCGAGCAGTGGGACGCCGCCGCCGGCGTCCGAGTATTTGTTGTAGTGATGTCCCTTCGGCAGCCCGGGTGCGAAGTCCGTATCGTCCGGCAAAAGCCACAGGTTCAGCCCATAGCTGCCTTCTCCCTTCATGAAACGCCAAGCGAGCGAGGCGGTTCCGTAGAAGGAGGGTTCCGTTCGCTCCTGGCGCCTGGTCACCGGGCAGAAGGCCACCTTCATTACGCCTTCGATATGGGCCGCGGGGTCGTTCTTGTACTCGCGAGCCGAGAGATAGGGGGCCAATTGATGGAACCAGTACTCACCGGCTACATGGGAGAAGGGCATGGTGCGGTCGTCGTGGTCCAGCGTGTAGAGGTTCATGGCGATGGCCATTTGGCGAAGGTTGCTCTGGCAGGCGCTGGCCCGCGCCTGCTTGCGCACGTAGCTCAAGGCCGGCATCAGAATCGCCATGAGGACCGCGATGATGGCGATCACAACCAGCAGCTCGATAAGCGTAAATCCCCTGTGCTTACCCATAATAGAACCACAGCTCTGCGTATGAGGGATAGCCGAATTATATCCATCATACCCTTTCAGCAGAGGCGGGTCAATCGCAATCTGGTCGGTTCCGCGGCGCGTTCGGGTCGACGATCCGCGCGTAGAAGCCCCAGGAGTACAGGCGGTTGCACACTTTCAGCAGGAGTCGGTTTTGCCCTTTTCGGAGGGTTACCGGGGCGACGTCCTGGTCGGGCACGGCGGCGCGGTCGGCATTTCGGCTCAGGACCACTTCGCCGTTGAGCCAGGCCTTAACGTCGTCGTCGCTGCCGATCCGCAACTGCATCTGTCTGACCTCGGGCGAGGGGACGGACATCGCTGCGTACGCCACCGCCCAGTTCACGCGGCCCAGCAGTGCTGCGAGGTCGACGTAGCCGTCGATCCGTCGGTGCCTCGGCGTGAGCCATCTCACCTTTCCGTCCTTGCCCTCATATTCCCTGGAAACATCAATCTCCTTTTCGGGGGGATACGCAGTGTCGAACCCGGCTCCATCGGTATTGTCGAAGGGTCCGATGATCGTCCAATCGCTCGCATCGAGCCATCCTGCATCGTCACCGCGCGACGCTTGTTCTTCCGCCCACGTCAGGACGGCCGGATAGAGGTTTGCGATGGCCCCGCCCCCGTCTCCGTGGACGTACAATTGCAGCAATCGCTTGCTGAACGGCCCAAAGTGGACGAACCCTCGTCCGTGGCCCATCTGGTTGACAACGTGATTGTTGATCCGCTCGAACGTTTCGGCGTCATACGTATCGTGGGCGTACAGGAGGAAAACCGCCCAGGTCATGTATTCGTTGAACGTCAGCTCCGCCGAGCGGTAGCTCTTCTGCTGGTTCCACAGGTCCAGGTCGGCAAACGCCTTGCGCACGCCGTCGGTGTATTCGGCGGTGACGCGGTTGACGTAGTTGTGGTCGATCTCGGTGAAGACCGTTCTTGCGAGAAGGCCCTGGTCAATCTTGTTGGATGTGTCTTTCGACTCGCCCGGGCCGCTGACGAACATGATCGTCTCGCTAAAGCCCGGGTTCGAAAAACCGCAGGTTTCATGGGAACCGCCGACCAGAGGCGAGAACACGATCTTGTAGCAATCGTGTCGGGCAGGAAAACGTTCCTCCAGCCAGGTCCACATCGTCCGGACCGGGACTTTCTGCCGGTAGAGCTCGATTTGCTCCTGGTAGAACGGCAGGTTCTCACGGTAGAACTCGCGGAACCGCGTCACGCGGGCGAAGTCTTCGAGTTGGGCTACGTGTTTGCCGAACCGGTCGGGGCGGCGCATGGCCGCATAGAGACCCGCGTGGATGATCCGGTTGCCGTCGAAGGTGTAGCAGATGCTGTTGTCGCGGAAGGCGTAGCCGAAATTGCGAACGAGGTCAGTCTCGCCGATGAGCGGATGATCCTGGAACGGCAGGAAATGCTCGAGGACTTTCTTGTAGTAGCTGCCGTTTTTGTTGACACGGTGTGGGTCGTTGAGTCCGCGCTCGGTGATGGCAATGGCGATGTTGGCCAGCTCGAACGTCTCCGGGATTTCGATCAGCACCTGGCTGCGGTTGCGCTCGATATAGTCGGCGGAGTAATCGACCTCGAAATGCGTCAACGAGACGTCCACGGTATTGATCACGCGTTTTCTTGGCAAATGCCTTCGCCAGGCAGTGACGTGGTACTCGTCGACCCCTTCGCGCAAAAGGTAGGGTCGGGAACAATCGCAGACGGCGATATCGGTCGGCGTGACCAGGAGGAAGCTCTCGATGCCTTCGGTGCCGAAGCAGTTGTTCAACCGCAAGGGGTAGCTTGAGCCGCTGATGTTTTCGTGCAGCTTTTCCGGCTCGCAGACCCACCAGATGGCATAGCGGGTTTGTCCCGGCTCGAGCGGGGAATCGAGCTTCCAGCAGAGGCGGAAGCGGCCGGGCGAGACTTGCCGGTGTTGCACCAGACGAATCTGTTGCTTTTTGCCACTGGTTGCTTCGAATAGTGCCATGTTGGGGTAATCGAAGTTGCCGACGCTGACCTTGTCGGTCCACACCTCGTTGGAGTCGTTGCGGACGGCGGCGAATCCACCTTTGTACAGGTTGAATTCGTCGTCTACGAAATAGATCTGCGTATTGGCCGGAACGGCCTCGGGGCGGGCGATGTCTTCGAGGGTCTTGAGATGGTAATCGGCGCAGTACTGCAGCACGTTGATGGGCAAGCCGCGCCAGGGGGCCTCCAGGGTTTCGACTGCCACGCTGGCGCCGGCGGGGATCGTGAAATCGAACAGGCCCTCCGGCGGCGCGTCGTCGTAGCGAATCTCCGTGGCGTGCTTGAGCGCGTCGCAGGAGCCGAGCCTGTCGCCTCTGACGGTGTCGATGCTGAGCGGCAATTTCGTCTCCGGGTCGATCAGCGAGCGGATCTCCAGCCTCGGTGCACTCATGGTCAGTTCGACCAGCTTCCTCTGGCTCGCAGGATCGACGACGTCGGAGTAGGTGATGCGGCCGTCGAATCGCTCGGCCAGGCGGTTCATTCCCTCGAAGAACTCGCTCAGGCGAAAGATGGAGGCCACGCTGGGGCCGTCCTGGATGCGGACGGTGTTCGTGCCTTCATCGTAGGAGAACGTGTTCTGGGGCGTGGAAACCACGACGCGGCCTTGGTCGATGTGGCGCACGTGCCAGGTGTCCATCAGTCCGGTCTCCGGGTTGGTCCGGCTCCATATCTCGATCTGCTTGTCGTCCCAATCGCGCCCGAAGATGTGCACGACCGAGACGTTGCGAATCGCCTCAATGGTCTGCTCGATGGCATAGGCGGTCGGCAGATGGGTCCACAGTATGCCGGCCAGACCCAGCATGATGCCCAGTGCAATCATCGCGGCCGAGGCCAGCCTGAAAGGACTCTGCCTGCGCCGGGTCTTTTTGCGCGGGTGTCTGACCAACGCTTGCAAGAGATCTCGTTCGAGGGCGTCGCGATGCTCGTGGTCGGGCTGGTCGTCGAAGGGGATTTGCTTGAGGCTTTCGCTGAACTCTTCGTTGTCATTCATCGGGACATCCTCCCGTCTGCTGGCCTTGGTGGGACGCTCTGACTTTCTTACGCAACTGCTCCAATGCCCGCGCCATTCGACTGCGCGCCGTACCGGGAGTGCAACCGAGCACGTCGGCAATTTCGGTGAGCTTGAGGTTTTCGAGGTAACGCAACGTGATGACGGTCTGGTGTCGGGGTTTCAACGCGAGCAAAGCACGCTCGATACTTGCGATTCTCTCTGTCTGCTGCGCCTTCGTCGAATCTTCGTGGTATTGAGGCCTCGCCGCGTGTCGCAGCAACTCTTGCCGGCGGGCGGTCTTGCGCAGGTGGGCGTTGGCCACGTTCGTGGCAATGCGATAGAGCCAGTTGCGGAACTGGCCCTCGTTGTCCCCGTCGAAGCGATGGAAATGCTGCACGGCCTTGAGAAAGGTCTCGGAGGTCAGATCCTCGGCCAGATGGCGGTCGAACACGCGGTGCACGCAGTAGCGAAAAACGGCGTCGTAGTGTTTCCGATACAGCAGCACGAAGGCAGCCCGATGGCGCCGGGCCTCAGCGACCGGCCCGTTCCCGGGTCGCGTCTTCTCTCTTTCGATTCTGCTCATCGGCCTCCGAAATGGATGGGTACCAGCAATCATCGCAATTATAAATGCGCGGCCGGCAAAAACGTGGCGAAAAAAAAGGTTCATGGTATGATACTTGCCCTTGTGGTTGGTTACGGAGCTACGAATATGAGCGCAACGTATGGTCTGATCTTTGATGTGGACGGAGTGATCGCCGATACGGAATCGGTGAATCAGCGAGTATCGGTGCAGGTTTTTGATGATCTCTTCGGGGTCAAGGGGGTCAAGGCGAAAGATTTCACGGACGGACTGGGTCGGGGCGCGCACGAGTATATCAAAGCCGCCGCCCGCGTGCACAACCTTGACCTGACTGCCGAGCAGCTCGACAGGGCGGTTCAGTACCGCCAGGATCTCTTCCTTGAGGTGTTGAGGACCGAGCCCCTGCCCGCGTATCCGGGCGTTCTGGAGCTGATCGAGGCGGGGCGGGGTAGTGACGGGTTCGAGGTCGCTATCGCAACATCGGGGACGCTGGAGAAGTCGCGGGCGGCCCTCGAAGCGGCCGGGGTGCCCTACACGAAAATGGTGTACGTCAACGGCAACGACGTGACACGCAAAAAGCCCGATCCGGAGCTGTTCCTGATCGCGGCCCAGCGTATGGGCCTGGAGCCGGGGCGCTGCGTCGTCATCGAGGACGCACCCAACGGCGTGCAAGCCGCCAAAGCCGCCGGCGCCAGGTGCATCGCCGTGACCAATACCACCGCCGCCGAAGACCTCGCCCAGGCGGACATGATTTGCGATTCGCTGGAAGACGTGACACTGGACACGCTCGTGACATTGGTAAACACAAGCTAAAGGAGGTTCACGATGGGATGGGGTAGAATGCTGCTACTGGGCAACCTGGGCCAACAGCTCGACATTGAGCAGCAGCGGCGAGAGATCCAGGATCTGCGCAGCCGGGTGCGCGCCGAGTCCCGCACGGCCTCGCGAGACGTCGAGCAGAGGTTGGACGTCCTGGAACGGCAAAGCGACGAGATGAAGCTGTATCTGGCTGCACTCGTGCGTTACCTGGCCGCCAAGGGGCTGGTCGATCTGAACGAGTTTGCCAAGCTGATCGACGAGGTAGACGCTGAGGACGGTTCCGCCGACGGTCGGTATGAAGGCAAGCTGCCGTGACCTTGCAATGCCGCAACCCCCGCAAACGTATTGGGTGCCCAAGGGCTAATGCGTCAGAGGTGGCTCTGGCCGGCGCGGGTCGGCACCGTATTTCTTGCGGCCATCGCGTGTGGTGAAGGATGAATCTGCTTGAGACTTGGGCAAACTGGGAACCTGGCTCGCCACCCTTTGCGCTGGATGCTGACCGCGAGGTGTTACATTCGCGCCGAAGCTTAAAGGCTGTTGTAACACATTGCGACTGGCAAGAGGCCCACTGTGCACCAGACTTCTGCGCCCCGGGTGATACGCGGTTGCACCTTGGCCTTTTGCCTCAACCCTTCTTCGGTGATGTCCGGCGCGCGTCGATCTACATCCTTTTGCTCAATCCCGGTTTAGGGCCTCAGGACTACTACGGCGAGTATAGGATCCCCGAGTATCGCCAAGCTCTGCTCGCCAATTTGAAGCAACAGTTCGCAGGCGTTGCTCCTTTCCTCTTCCTGGACCCGCAGTTTGCCTGGCACGGCGGCTTCGATTGGTGGCACGGAAGGCTCGCAAAACTAATGATGCGATTGGCGTCTGCCTGGCGAGTCTCGTTCGCTGATGCCCGGGCACGTTTGGCCTCGGTTATCGCAAGCATTGAGCTGCTTCCCTATCACAGTGCCGCGTTCAAAGATGGGGGCCGCTGGTTGCAGAATCTAACGTCAGTGGAGCTCGCGCGCGCATTTGTCACGGAATTTGTTCTTCCCCGAGTGCGGTCTGGTGATGCGATTGCAATAGTCACGCGTAAGGTGGCGGTGTGGGGTCTTCCAGAACAAGCTGGCGTCGTAACCTACACTGCCGCTCAGGCCAGGGCCGCCCACTTGACACCGGATAGTCCAGGTGGTTCTGCCATCCTCGAGCATCTGGGAGTGCAGCCTCGCCCCTGAGGCCGTACGCAAGAAAGCAGGCGAACAAAGGTATGCACGGACGGCGATCTACGCCAAGAGGCACATAGCGTCGTTTTCGGGGAGTGCGTAAGTTGCCTGTTTTCAGCGGCTTAGGGGTTTTGCCGCGATCATAACTGGCCGGGTTTAACCCGATCCGTGACAGAAATTAGCTTGTCACATCCGTAAGGCGTGAATCCGTCCGAACCTCACGTTTAGGGTCGTTCCGTTGCAGCGACAACCAGCCCCCAATCGCCATGGTAGCCGATAGACCTATGGTCTTCTGCTTGGCCACGTGCGCTCATCTGGCATTTTCATGCCTGCCGCCGGTCAATCGGCGCGTGTATTGCTGGGGGCATCACCGCAGAACCAGTACGACGGTATCTCCGTGCCTCGGGACTCCTTGACGTTTGAGACGTGGCCGTCGAGCCAAAGGAGATTGGCGCGTCGTCCGTGCCGGAAGATCTGCCCGAGAGGATCGGGGTAATGCTCGGGCGTGTTGTACGCCAGATTGGTCGTTTGCTGACGCCACTGGCCCAGGTTGATACGCTGTCCTTCCATGATATGCAGCATATCCCCGTTGTCGTTGTTCTCGAGGAAATGCTCGATGTGGTCCATGGCCAGGATGCGCTCGCTGGGGCGCGGGGTCTGCAGGACGAGTCGCTTCTTGTCGCGGCCGCTCAGGAAACCGTTGAGGCCGTAGGTGCCGTCCCAAAAGAGCTCGGAGTTGGCGTAGTCGCCCAGGTCATCCATGTACTTTGAGGACGGGCAAATGAACGTGTCCGTTTCCTTGCAGTACGGATAATAGGCCACGCCCCAGTAGGCCAGGTTGTGGTCTTTATCGATCATGTTCTCCGTCTTGGCCAGCCCCTGGGACGTCGTTTCGAACGTGTACCACAGCCCTTGATTGGGGGAGGAATGGGTCTTTCCGTCGTTGTCCTCGGCGTACATCAAGATGGCCAGGTTGATGTTCTTCAGGTTGTTTGAGCAGTAGACAGTCTTCGCCTGTTCCCTCGCTCGATTGAGAGAAGGCAGCAGAATCGCGAGCAGCAGGGCAATGACGGCGATCACCACGAGCAACTCGATTAGCGTAAAGGCATTCTTCTGCTTCATGAGCTTGCGTGACCTCCCGTCAACGAAAGCGTCGAGAAGGGTATGCCCGACTCCCTCGGGCATACCCGGCTGTGTCCATCCACGCAAAATCATCATCAGCACCTGCGGATCTTCTACAGTTGCCCCACCTTCGGCGGTCTACAGGTCCTGATCCAGAATGTTGCCACCGTTGATGGTGTCGGGGTTATCATACATCGCCTTGATCTGATTGGCGCTGAGAATCACATCGAAGAAGGCGACGTCGTCGATATACCCGTCGAAGTTCCGACCGCCATCACGGGCCCGGTAATCGCCGATGTTGATATAGGTGGTTTCATTCAGGCCGGTTCCGGGATCGGCGTCGTAGTGATCCCAAAGCTCTCCGTCGAAGTAGAACTCGGCGTATCCCTGGTCGGCGTTATAGACGAGCGCGAAATGGTGCCAGGGATCTTCCGGCGTGATCAAGGGACCGCTGGTGTCGGAGAATTCCGGAGAGCCTCGGAAATACCATTCGCCGCCGTCGAGCATATCGTCCTCCCAGCGTAAGCCGTAGCTGATGTGGTAGTCGTTGCTTTCCAGCACGAAGGGGCGGGCGTCGGCGCCGTCGGCATTGATGTCCTTGAATTTGTACCAGCCGGTGACGGTAAGCCGTTTCTGACCGGCCATCACCGGGGACGGTTCGATCGTGACGAGAATCGCCGTATCGCTCCAGTCGTCGATCTTCAACGATCCGCTGCCCACGATGGCATCGTCGCTTGAAGCCTCGACGTGACCGATCGCCTCGCCGTCGTAGAGTGAATTGCCCTGGGCATTGGCAAAACCCGTGTCAAAGGGGTAGTACGCGATCAGGCCTTCAACGGTGCTGAACTGCGTCAAGTCCCCTGCGAAAACGTCGGAACCGGAAACAACATCGACCTTCCAGTAGTACTGTGTCCCGGCTTCCAGCGCAACTTCGACACTGGTTTCCAACGTGATCACGTATTCGGCATCCAGAACGGTGTCGGGATCGGTACCGAAGTAGACGTGGTGCTCTGGGGTGTCCACGTCCGTCGGCGGTTCCCAACTCAACTTCGCACTGAGCGGGATCTTCTCCCCGACCGGATAGAGGTCCTTGGCATAGACGTCGCTGATGATATCCAGCACGTTGGCCGGTGTGATCGTCTGGTTTTCGTAGGTCCCGTCGTAAATGGCCTTGACCTGTTTGGCGGACAGGGCCACATCATAGGCGGCCATGTCGTCGATGTAGCCGTCAAACATGCGGCCCCCATCGCCATCACGAAAATCGCCGATATTGAGGGTTTCGTCCGCCAGCAGGCCATCGCCCAGCCCCTGGTACGGATCGCCTTGCACGAAATCCCGCAATTCACCGTCAAAATAGAACTTCGCACTGCCTTTGACCGCGTCGTAGACGAGCGCCATATGGTGCCACGTGTCGTTCGAATCGATCGGGCCGCTCGTATCGCTGAATCCGGGTGTCCCGCGCATGTGCCATTCGCCGATGTCCCGGCCTTCGTCTTCCGCGCGCGTTCCGTAGCTCACAGCGTAGTTTGGAGCGCTTTCGAAGACGAACGGTCGGTCGACAGAGCCCTCACCGGCAATATCCTTGAACTTATACCACGTTGTGATCGTCAGGGTCTTCTGGCCTCCGAAGAACGGGGTTTCCTCGATCTGGATGAGGCCGTACGTGAGCGGATCGTCGTCGTTGATCTTCAGTGCGCCGCTTCCTCTCATGACGTCTTCCGCCGAAATATCCACACTGTTGCCGTTGTCGATTTCGACGCCGTCGTAGCGGCTGTCGCCCTGGGCGTTCGCATAGTCCTGGTCGAACGGCCAATAAGCCACCAAGCCTTGATCTTCATAGGCCTCAAAATAGGCGACGTCCGATTCGGTGTCGCCCAGTTCGGACGACGCCGTGACTTTCCAGTAATACGTGGTTCCCCCAACCAGATCCACAGGGGTGTACTGCGCCTCGGCAATGCCCGGGGCCACGATCGACAGGGCGTTGGGATCTGTGCCCAGCCAGACGTCGTAGGTCCAGTCTCCCACCGGATTCTTGTCCCAGACGAGAACCACGTCGTCGAGGTAGACCCTTGTATCCACGGGACTGATCAGGTACGTCGTCAGTTCGGGGACTTCCGTCAGCACGTTGAGTGGATTGATGGTATCGGAATTGCCGTAGAGAGCGGCGACCTGGTCGGCATTGAGTTCCACGCTGAAGACAGCAATTTCGTCCAGGTAGCCGTCCCAGTTGCGTCCGCCGTCGGCGGCGCGATGCGTTCCCAGGTTGAGTCCTGCCTGCCCCAGATCCGGATTGTTGTTCTTGTCGATCTCCACGGTCTCGAGCAAGGCTCCGTCATGATAATACTGGATATGGCCGCGAATGCTGTTCCAGACCACGGCCGCGTGGTGCCATTGGCCGTCATTGACGGTGGGGCCCGCGCCGTTTAGGGCGCCCGCTTCCGTGTCGAAATACCACTGAGAGTATTTCCCCGCCGCGCCGTCGCGAATGCCAAAGGACAGAGAGTAGGTGGGTTGCGTTTCCCAGATGAAGTTGCGGGCGTCCGAACCGTCGCCGCTGATGTCCGAGTACTTGTACCAGCCGACCACTGTGTTGACCACCGGGGCCGGGCCGACAAAATTGCCTAACGCCGTCACGTGGTTTGCGGTCGCGGTGTCATCATCAATCTTTAGCGCTCCCGCTCCAACCTTAACGTCCTCCGATGAGATCGCCGCTGTCCCGGCGGGAATCCCGTCGTAACTTGCCGTGCCTTCGGCATTGGTGAAATCCGTATCAAAGGGCCAATAGGCAACCAAGCCATCTTCGGCGTGCGCTGTCGGCAGCGCAACGACCGACATGACCCACCATAGCAATGTCAGCTTTTTCATCACTTTCACCTTTCCAAATCAGTTGCGATTAATATCCGCGCGAACACGTGATAGCCGTTCGTCTGTCGGAGTCTTCTTGCGCGCCCTGAAAACGAAAAAAACTGATCGTGATTTCCCATGTACACTGCACGTCGGCACTCCTTCCCGCTGACCGTTTCATCATAGCACAGCCTGCGCGTCGATGTCAATGGCACGGATCGTCAATTCAGTCGACATTGTTGCGCTGGATTGATGTGCCTTGCGGATGAGCCCAAAATTCTTCACTTTTTTCTCATTTTTTGCTTGAACCTACTGTGTTTATAGTACATACTGTGTTCACAGTACTATGAAATGTAAAAGGAGATCGATGAAGATGAAGTCCGTCAAGCCATCGGATTTGGAGATGCAGGTGTTGTCGCTCTTGTGGGAGCGGGGCCCGAGCACGGCCCGGGAGGTATTGGAGGCAATGCCGGACGGCAAGAAGCGGGCGTATACGTCTGTGCTGTCGGTGATGCAGGTGATGGAGAAGAAAGGGTTGCTCAAGCATACCAGCCGGGGGGTCGCGCACGTCTACCGTCCCGCGGTGAACAGGAACAAGATCCTCAGGCCGTTCGTGCGAAAGGTGGTCAATGAATTCTTCGGCGGGCGGCCTACGGCGGTGATGCAGGCACTGCTGGCCGAAGGGCAGGTTAGCGAGGAGGAATTGGCGGAGATGCGGAAGTTGCTGGAGAAGGCAAAGGCGCCGACAGAGAGCAAGCAATAGAGATGCAGAAAAAGGAAGGTTAGAGATGAACGGGCTGACTGTACTGCTGGATAAGCTGGTTGCACTGATGAGCAGCGAGTTTTGCAGGAATCTGGTTGTGGCGCTGTTGCATACGCTGTGGCAAGGGCTGGTGATTGCGGGAGCTCTGTATGTGTACCTGCGCCACGCGCCGGCGGAGTCGATGAACAAGCGGTATGGTGCCAGTGTGATGGCGCTGGTCGTGGTGGTACTGTGCGGGTTGCTGACGTGGTCGATTCTGAATTACGACGCGCCGGTGACGAACGATTCCTCTGCCGCGGTCGCTTCGGTGGGCACGCCGGATAAGGCGGTCTCGCAAACCGCGGAGTCACAAACGGTCGGGGCATTGGAGCAGGCCTCTATCTCGAAAAGGGAGGTCACCACCGTTTCGACGTCGGCGGATGCAGAAGAAGCCGAACCGTCGCGACGTGCCGCAGCGTCTGAGTTGGAGGATGCCGAAGCGGCCGGATTGTCAGGGCGGGGGAAGAGGAAAACGGCCGTTACACCGAAGCCGTCCCAGACAATGGGTTGGCAGGCTTGGGCGATAGGTGCGTGGATCATCGGTGCATCGGTGATGCTGATGCGGGCGATGGCGGTCATGGTCGGCGGGGGGCGGCTGCGGAAGAGGTGCGTGCCGCTGGAGGACGAAACCCTGCTTCGGCTGGTGGGAACATTGCGGCGGAAGATGCAGATCGGGCGGCGGATTCGGGTCGTAGTTGGCGAGCATGTTTCGGTCCCCGGAGTGGTTGGCTGTTTCTGGCCGACGTTGCTGTTGCCGGTGTCGATGGTGAGCGGGGTGCCTGCCGATGAGCTGCAGGCGATCCTGACGCATGAACTGGCGCACATCCGAAGGTGGGATTATCTGGTGAACTTCTGCCAGATGGTGATTGAGGCGATGCTGTTCTTCAACCCGGCGGTCTGGTGGGTCAGCAGGCAGATCAGGATCGAGCGCGAAGCTTGCTGCGATGCGGTTGGCGTCACAGAGATCGGACACAGGACGAGATATGCGCAGGTGCTGGTGTCGTGGGCTCAGAAGGCACGCGACGGGCATATGGGAGCTGCGGCGGCGATAGTTGGATTTGCGGAAGGCTCGGGCGATGGGCGAGTGCTGGATCGGGTCAAGCGGATTATGGTTGCGGGGCATAAGCCGAGGCTGCGGGTGTCGTGGCCGATTGCGGGGCTGATGCTGGTGCTGTCGATTGCGTGTCTGGCGGCGTTGTGGCAGGGAACGGACCTGGCGGTCGCGGTTGCGGGCAAGGTACTGACGCCGCAGGAGCGAATCGAGAAGATCGACGAGATATCGCAGGAGTACGGCTTTGAGGACAGGGAGTTTGGCGCGGAGGATTATATCCACATATCCGGGACCGTCAGGACGCATGACGGAGGGCCGTTGCCCAAATACCCGAACGCGTTGGTTCACAGCGATCGGCCCAGCTATGGTTCGAGCAGCAGTATCGGCATGAAGACGAAGAACCAGCCTCAAGGGGTGGGGATATTTGACTCCAACGTCGAGTACGGTCGGATCTCTGTGATTGTTGTTGCCGACGGGTACGCGCCTGCCATGGCGGGGCCGTTTGATCGTGAGCCGGGCGGAAAAGTAGAAGGGATAGAGCTGGTGCTGGGGGAAGGATTCCCGGGTCGCTTGCAGGTCGTGGACGAGTCGGGGCAGGCCGTTGAGGGAGCCGAGATATTCGGCGGGTACGTATGCCCGGGGAGCGGCTCGTATCATCATACGATCAAGCTGACGACAGATGAGAACGGAATTGCGGTACAGGAACATGCGGGGCAGTGGAAGACCGGCTTGCAGATCGAGGCGGACGGCTTCGAGCCGGAGCAGCTTAGGGAGGTTCTTTTCAAGCCCGGCGAGACAAGCGTCATAGCGCTCAAGGCGACAGAACCGGCAACGGGAGTAGTTGTGTCGCAAGCTTCCGGCGAGCCGGTCGAAGGGGCTGAGGTACGGGTGATGATGTCTCGGATAGACAGTCACACTTACGGAGAGAGCGGTATGTATGGCGAAGCCGATGCAGTTACGGATGCCGATGGGCAGTTTGTGCTGGGCAGGCTCATAGGCAACCGGGAATACCTGGTGCTGTTTAGAGCGGAAGGGTACGGGCACAAGTACATGACCGGGATAAAGCCGGGTGATGGTGACGTAAGAGTGGCCTTAGGCGAAAAACGGGTGATACGCGGGACGGTAACGGGGGCGTTGGAGAGATTGAGTACGGACAGGGATGGGAAGCCTGTCGTCCGGTACTGTAGCAAGTTCGGTTTCAAGCATAGCACGTCGTCGGATTCGGCGGAGAAATGTCCTGTGACTATCGAGGACGGAGTCGGTTACTTCGAGATTGAGGGCTTTCATGGCCAGCACGTGGAAATCACCGCCGGGAATACCAGAGCCGGGGGGAAAAGCATATCTGTTGATGTGGAAAACGATGACCTGGATAACGTGGTCATTGACCTGGCAACGGGAGACGATCTGAAGCGAGAGGTTGTTATGGTGTTCAAGGTGCCGGAGGGTTCGCCGGCGATGCAGGGTGGGGTCCGGACGGACCACGTGATGGAAGGAGAGAACGGATACCGTCCAGGTTGGACTGATATCGTGGACAGCGAGGCGAGGTGCGAGGTGCGCGTGCCCTGTCGCTTCAAGTACCAGGTGGATTACTATCATGGCAAGCGGCCGGTCGGATATTGGTTCAAAGAGTCGAAGGACGTCGAGATACCCGCGGGCGAGGAGCCGTTTGTCATTGAGGTACCGGTCCATCCGGCAGGCGCAATCTACGGCACGATTCTGCGCTCGGACGGGAGGGCTGCAACAAACGCAGGGGCCAGCTTGATCGTGGCGAAGAAACCGGAAGTGGCAGGGGAAGGATTGAACGATTTGAATGCGGCACTGCACGGTGGAGGCATCGACAAGGGTACATTCAACGCCACCCCCTTGCCGCTGGGCGGAAAATACGCCATCGTTGCGTACGAGGGCAATTACTTTCAGCTTACCGGCATATTTGTGCTGGACGAGAAAAACCAGATCATCGAACACGACATTCAATTCTCAGAGGCAGTGGCTCTCAAGGGCCGGTTGATTGACATCGACGGCACACCGGCCAGGGACAACGTGAAGCTCACGGCATCAGCCAAAGCCGGCGAAAGTAGCTGGAGCACGGATCGAGAGGAAATCAGGCCGGATGAGAACGGCGGATTCTGTTTTGAGAACGTCAACCCGGACTTCGCGGGCAAACACTTCGTGAAAGTAAGTGTCGGCCCGGGCTACAGGCCTGTCAAGTTGGAAGTTGAGGATGTCACAAGGCCGCTGGTGATCCAATTAGAGAAAGGAAAGCTGTTGAGGGGCGTTGTTATCGATGATGCAACGGGGTGGCCGGTTCCGAAGGCACAAGTGTACGCGTATTATCACGCGAAGAAGGGTGACACGTACGAATATGAGAACCTGGAGGCCCAAAGCAGTACGAACGAGCGGGGCGAGTTCGTGTTCAGTAATATGGCCGCGAGAGAGTACCGTCTGGGTGTGCGTTCGGCGAATCTTGCCGATGCGCGATCTCCCGTGAGAGGCACAGGCGGACAAGAGGAGCCTCTAATCCTGAGGATTGACATCCGGGAGTGGAGCGATTTGAAGCCCAGGGAGCCCAAGCCGGGATCTCCCCGGTAGTGTGTGACAAACACGCTGTTCCGCTTTCGCTGCCTGTATGGTACGTGAGCAGACTTCGCGAAGAGGTGACGTTGTTGAGTAGCCCCACTTGCATGAGTCGGTGCCTGTAGCGGTGCAGATAAGCTACAAAGTCTGCGTGCTAAGTCGCAACGCGGAGGAGCTTTTTTCATTTTTTTCGCTTTTTTTCTTGAACCGAGGCGTCGCACCTGTCATACTTGTATTAGTTGGCATAGTACAAATGGCAAGGTGGGCGAATGCAGTTTCGCATTGACAACGCGTCGGACAGGCCCGTGTACCTGCAGATCATCGATCAGGTCAAGCGGGACGTCGCCTTGGGGCGGCTGGCGAGGGCCGAGAGGCTTCCGACCGTGCGGCAGCTCGCCCAGCAGCTTGCGATCAATCCGAACACCATCGCCAAGGCCTACCGGCAGCTCGAGCAGGAGGGGATCATCGTTACGCGGGCCGGGGCCGGAGCGTTTATCGCCAATTTGGACAGCACGCTGAGCAAAGCGGTGCGGCGCAGGCTGATCTGCGACGAGCTGGAGCGCATCGTGGTCGAGGCGTTCCACATGCAGATCGACAAACAAACGCTGGCGGGCTGGTTCGAGAGTGCCGCGGCGAAGTTCAACCTGGCGGCGAAGAAGGAGAGGTAGTATGCCGGACAACGTGATCGAGGTCGAAGGTTTGGTGAAGTATTTCGGCGGCCGGTGCGTGCTGGACGGGATCGACCTGATGGTCCCGCGCGGGTGCATCTACGGCCTGTTGGGGCGCAACGGCTCGGGAAAGACCACGATGATCCGCATCCTCCTGGGCCTGGAGCCGGCGACGCGCGGCCGGACCGCGCTGCTGGGGCAGGATTCGACGGCGCTCTCGGCCCAAACACACGGCCGCATCGGCTACGTCGCCGAGGGACACAACCTGATCCAGAATTACAGGGTCCAGCGGCTTATCAATCTGTGCAAAGCCCTCTCACTGCAATGGGACGGCGAGTTCTTCGGGCGCCTCATCGAGACGTTCCGCCTGCCGATGGACCGCAAGGTCAAGGAGATGTCGGCCGGCATGAGGGCCCAGCTCAATCTCGCGCTGGCGCTGGCGATCGAGCCGGAGCTGCTGATCCTCGACGATCCCACGCTGGGTCTGGACACCGTGGCCCGCCGGCAGTTTCTCGAACTGGCCATCGACCTGATCCAGAAGCAGAACCGCACGATCCTGTTCAGCTCCCACATCCTCAGCGACGTCGAGCGGATCGCCGACCGGGTCGGGATTCTCATGGCCGGCAAGATCGTCGTTGATTGCGAACTCGACGATCTGAAAGACCGCGTTCGCAAGCTCCGGGTGATCTTCCCGAAGGAGCTGCCGGGCGACCTGTACCTGACCGAGATCATCAACCGCCAGGACCGCGGCCGCGAGATGGTGCTCACGGTGGCCAACTGGAACGCCCGGAAACAGACAATTCTCGACACGTTCGGGCCCGAAACCTGCACCGAGCTGCCGATGTCCCTGGAGGACATTTTCATCGAATGTACGAGACCTGTATCCGCGTCCGTCGTTCCGGAAAGCGAGGTCTGACATGCTGACTTTGATCAAACGCGAACTGTACGACCAGATCACGTATCTGGTGCTGGCTTCTCTCCTGAGCCTCCTCGTCATCGGCATCATGATCTACGCGGTGATGCTGGATATCCCGGACGCCAGCTTCGCGCTCGGAGCGTTCACGCTGCAGGGCCTGCTCGTGGTTTTCTGCTTTCTTGGTGCGGCCCAGATGTACTCCGACCGGGCCAACCGCATCTCGCCGCTACTGGCGACGTTGGCCGCGACGCGGAGCCGCATATTGGCTGCCCGAGTCGTCGCCGGCGCGATCGTGGTGCTGCTGGCCCTGATCCCCGTGGCCGTCGTAGCCATCGTGTTGGTGCATCTGCTCGCACCGCCGCTGGCGTTTCACGCGCGGATGATTGTGGAGATATCGACGACGGTCACGCTGCTGGGATTCGCGAGCTATTGTGTGGGGCTGTACATGGGCTGGACGAGCAATAAGATCCTGCTCGTTGCGGGTTGCCTTGTTCTGCTGATGCTGATCATGCCGCTGTTTGTGGTCAAAGGCTTTGGCGGTGAGGCCATCGTCATCCTGCTGTTGCTGATCGGGGCCATGCTGCTGCGGACCTGGACCAACTACACGAGCGCTGCTTTGTAAGGTGTTGGCGATGAATGTACGAAGATACAGCGTTGTGAACGTCGTGGGCACAGGCGTGCTCGTCCTGATCCTGGTGTGTCTGGGTTTGTTCTGGGCCCGGTGGTTCTGCGAGCTGGGCCGTCACGTTCTGCTGAACGAGGCCATCGATCGGCCACAGGTGCGTCCCTCGCATCTTTTCCCTCGCGAGCAGGGAAGCGAGCCCAATGTAGTCTCTCCGTCCTTCGTGGAGGGGCACCTGCGCGTTGATGAAGCGTGCGCACTGGGCCTCGGCCTCATTCAGTACGTGCAGAATCGCCTGCCGGAGGCGCCCGGTTCGCGTTCGCCGGTCTACTCCTGGGATCCCGATCCGGATGGCGTGCGCGTGCACCTCGACAGGTCGCTCGGTTTGATAGTTTACCGCGACAAACGTAAGATACGTCAGTCCGACGGCACGCAAGTGACGCGGAAGATCATCCTCTACGCCGGACCGGACGGCATGGCCGAGAAGCCGGGCGAGAAGTTGGGCCGCTTCGCCGATCCGCTGGTGGCAAGGGAGTTCAATCGGTCCTGGATTGTGTACGACCACAATCTGCGGCGCTTCTTCGCCATCGACTGGTTTCAGAGCACCGTGCGGAAAGGTCCGCAGTTCGCGGAAGACGCTGCGAGCCGACCCGTGCAAATCGGCCGGCTGGGCAAGAATACCACGTGCGTATGGGTGAATCTGAGGGAGCCGATGATCAGGGATCTGTCCCAATCGCCTCCGCAAAGCGATCCGGACGCCAACACGCCGGATGAACGGTTGACGGAACTCGCTGAAATATACGGCCAGGAGTATGTGCACCATCAGGGCTACGCTGGCCCGACAAGCCCGCCTACCGTTCGTATGGTAGAGGCATTTTCCTACGGTTTCGACACGAAGACGACCTTCGTTCTGGATGCCTCGGGGCGGATCGATCTGCTCGACCGCGAAACGCTCGAGATCGTGGGCCGGGCCGCCGTGCTGCCGGTTCCGGAGACGTTGTTTCCTCATAAGCGCCGAGACCTCGTGGCATCCGCCGATGCGTTTGCCTACGACTTCCGGCCTGTGTTCCTGGGGGAGGAGAGGACGTACGCCGGCTGTGCGGTCGCGGCCGTCTCGCGCGACGCCACGGCGCTGGCGCTGCAGGTTTTCGATCCGAACGGTCAGCGTGTGGGGACCGGTTCGACGTACGGATACACCGAAAGGTGGAGTGGTTTGAGTTCGGTCCGAGCGGCGTATTTCCACCTGCCCGGCGCTCCGATCCTGACGGGGCTCAAGTATCTCCTGGAAAGCATGCATCCTCCGGTGCTGCTGTTTCTCTCGCACTTCACCGCGTCGCGGATCGAGGCGGCGGCGGGCCATCGCGGCGTCTTCGTGCTGCCCAACTCCTTCGTCGCCATGGCCAGCCGGAACATGCGTTATGGCCCCGTGCGTCGCTTCCTGGAGGCGCTGCCCTTCATCCTGCTGTCGCTGGGCCTGGCGGGCATCTGCGCCGGACAGGTGGCCTGCGGCTGCACCCGCCTGGGCATCTCGCGCAAGGAGCGGCTGTGGTGGATCGTGGCGGCGATGCTGCTCGGGCTGCCGGTGGTCTTGACGCACCGGCTCACGCGGCCCCGGACGACGCAGGTAACGTGTCGCAACTGCGGCCGTCCGCGCCGGCCCGACATGGAGAAGTGCCATCGTTGCGCCAGTGCGTGGGAGGTGCCCGAGCTGACGCCGCCTACCTGGCGGGTCCTCGACGGTGGGCGCAGCGAGCAGGAGTTGGTGGCGATGGAAGCGGAGCCCGAGAACGAGGCGGCGCCGTAGGGCGAATTTCCGCGCCGAATCTGCGTTACCGCGGGCCCGAGAGCCGCCTTTTACAAACGAGGGCCGTGCATGACGACGATGCCGGCCGAACCGGGATGCGGCCCTCCGTCAGTGGGAAGGTTCGGTAGCGGATGTGTGGCCGGCGATGCGGAGTCGCGAGCCGGTGGTATGGGAAAGGCGAATGAAAATGAGAGCGGATGACGAACACATCGATTTGTTGTCGCAGGCGCGGGCCGGGAGCGAGGGCGGCATGGGACGCCTGGCCGTGCTGGTTTGGGA
>Ga0272441_10005112_pt1 | contig 23127 bp, 20 predicted proteins | sample SSMProp6N_FD_193582 | JGI IMG/M metagenome (GOLD analysis project Ga0272441, IMG submission 193582) | Marine sediment archaeal communities from Little Sippewissett salt marsh, Falmouth, MA, United States - SSM-Prop-6N | ecosystem: Environmental > Aquatic > Marine > Wetlands > Sediment ...
CAGGTCGTCCGCCGCCGCCGTGCCGGCACGCTCGAGCGCTTCGCGGGCACGGCGGAGTGCGTCTCTGTGCCTGGCGTTCCACACGAGATCGGTGGGCGAGGCGTCCACGCGGCCGCCGCGGACGAGGACGGCCAGCCGCGCCTTCAGCTCGCCAATCCCCTCCCCCGTCGCCGCGGAGGTGCGGATGCGGAGAGCCCCCTCGGTACCTTCAGAGGAGGCCACAGTTCCAGAGGCCCTCACCCGCTCGTCCGTCTGCCGCGGGGCCGACGGACAAGCGCCCTCTCCCGAGGGGAGAGGGGAAGAGGGGCCGGAGGCGAGGGCGAGGGCATCGGCGTCGGAGATGCAGGGCGGCAGGTCGCTCTTGGTAAGGACGAGGATCTTGTGGGGGGCGCGGATCTCGTGCCACAGTTCGCGAGCGGCCTCGCCCAGCGGGCGGCTCCCGTCCACCACCACCAGGGCAATGTGGGTGCCGGCGATGAGGCCGCGGGCGCGGGCGGCGGCTTCGGCGTCGATCGGGGCATCTGGGCCGTAATCCGTAAGACGTAATCCGTAATTCGTGATGCGTGGTTCGGAATCGATCTCGTTCTCGTTCTCGATCTCGTCCTCGAACTTGCCTTCGCTCTCGTCCCCAGCTTCGTCCGCCGTCGCGGCGGTGAGTTCCTCTTCCGTGACGCGTGACGCGTGACGCGTGACGCATGCGGCCTCACCCCCAATCCCCGCCGTATCGTAGAGGCGGAAGCGGATGCCGCCGAGGCTGAGGGGCTCGGATACGGCATCGCGGGTGGTGCCGGGGGCGTCGGCCACGAGGGCGCGGTCGCTGGCGAGCAGGGCGTTGAACAGGCTCGACTTCCCTGCGTTGGGCAGGCCACACAGGGCGACGCGGATGCCCTCGGGCGGCACGGCGCCGGCGTCGGCGTTGTGCAGCTCGTGGTTCACCACGGCCAGCGCGTCCCCGATGGCGTCGGCCACGTGCTCGGCGGAGACGAGCTCGATGTCGTGCTCCGCGAAGTCGATGGCGGCTTCGAGCTGGGCTCGGAGGCCGATGAGGTCGTCGTGGAGGTCGTGGATGTGGCGTGACGCGTGGCCGTGGAGGGCTCGCTGAGCGGCCCGCAGTTCGGCGTCGGACGTGGCCTGAATCACGGCGAGGACGGCTTCGGCCTGGGCAAGGTCGATGCGGCCGGCGAGGAAGGCGCGGCGGGTGAACTCGCCGGGTTCGGCGAGGCGGGCGCCGCGGTCGAGCAGGGCGTCGAGCACGGCGCGGACGAGCGGCGGGGAGCCGAGGGTGTGGATCTCCGCCACGTCGTCCCGCGTGTAGGAGCGTGGCCCGCTCATGAGGTAGAGGGTGGCCGGGATGGTGGGCTTCCCGGGGCCGAGCCGCAGGTCGGCCTCGAGCGCGCTGTAGGGCGGGCGGCTGCCGAGGTCGGCGCCGGGCTCGGCGAGAAGCTGGCCGACGATGGCGAGGGCCTGGGGGCCGCTCAGGCGCACGATGGCCACGGGAGCGGGGCCGGCGGGCGTGGCAACGGCGGCGATGGTGTCGGAGGACATGGCCCGGTGCCGATCGCCGATGGGGGGTGCAGTGGGCGGAACCGGATTCAGAAGCTCTTCCGCTTGGAGCTTTTCGATGGCTTGGAGGAAAAGGCCTTGCGGGCGGGCTTGCCGCTCTTGCTCTTGATGGGCTTGAGGTCGCCCATCTTGTCGAGCTGGTGGCGGATGTGGCGCTGCTCGAGCACGCCGATGAGCATGCTGGCGATGAAGTAGAGGTTCAGGCCCGAGGGCATGTTGTAGAAGATGAAGCCGAGGAAGGCGGGCATCATGTAGCCCATGATCTTCTGGGTCTGCTGCTGCTGGGGGTCGGGCGACTTGGGGGTCATGCGCTGCTGGATGAACATGATGACGACGCTGAGGATGGGGAGGAGGTTGAAGGGCCCCCACAGGGCGTCGGGCTGCGCGAGGTCTTCGATCCACCAGGGGATGAATCGGGCGTGGCGCAGCTCGATGCTCTTGCGCAGCGCGTTGAACAGGCCGATGAAGATGGGGAGCTGGAGGAGCATGGGCAGGCACCCGCCGAGCGGGTTGACGCCGTACTCCTTGTAGAGCTTCATCATCTCCTGCTGCTGGCGCTGCTTGTCGTTCTTATACTTGTCGCGCACCTCCTTGACCTGGGGCTGGAGCTTCTGCATCCTGGCCATCGAGGTCTGGCTCTTGCGCGAGAGGGGGTGGAGACCGATGCGGACGATGATGGTGAGGATGATGATGGCGATGCCGTAGTTGAAGGAGATGGCGTGGGCGGCGTGGAGGATCCACGTCATGATGGAGCTCAGCGGGTCGTACCAGTGGCTCTCGATGACGCTCTCGTAGTGGGCTTTGTAGACCGCGAGGGCGTCGCGCATCTTGGGGCCTGCGAAGAGGCGGTAGCGGTGGGTCACCGTGTGCTTGCCGCCGGCGCTGCCCGTGCCGGCGAGGGTGAAACCATCGATGTCGAGGAAGGCGGAGAGATTGCTGTCGTTGACGGCGCGTGCGCTGCCGCGCACGACGCTCATCTGCTCGCTCTCGTCGCGCAGGGGCTCGAGGATGGCCGCGAAGTAGTTGGACTGGACGGCGACCCACAGGACGTCCTTGCCTTCGGTGGTGAAGGGGTCTTCGCCCTCTTTCTCGCTGGACTTCACGGAGGAGAGGGAGCGTGCGGGGGCGTTGATGTGTTCCTCGCCGCTGCCGGTGGCCACGGATGCGTAGAGGTGTTGCGCGGCGGCGGTGCGCTCGCGCTCGTTGGGCAGTTTCTTGCCGCTTTTCCAGGATACGGACGTGAGGTCGGCCGCCAGGCCTCCCGGCCCCTGGAGCAGGTAGCCGGGCACCTGGAGGGGTGCGGTGCCCACGTTGCGGAACTGGACGTCGAGCAGTGCGTGGCGCTGGAGCGGGTCGTCGGGAGCGGGCAGCCGGAAGGTCTTGGTGACCTCGAGGGTGGTTCCGGGGAAGACGGTTCGGAAGACCACCTGGCGCTCGTCCTCGGAGACGAGCTCGAAGCGGCGGGTGGCGAAGAAGGTGGCGGGCGCGTCGGCCGCGGGCTCCGTGCGCGGGAGGAGAACGAGCGAGCCGTCCGTGCCGTCCTGGCCGAGCAGGGGGAATCCGAATCGGGAGACATCGGCCTCGGGGTCGGTGCGTCGGGCCTTGCGTGCGGCGAGCTTATCGAGGGGGGTGAGGAAGTAGTCGAGGAGCACGAGGCGACCGAGTGCGCCGTCCTGGTTGGTGAAGGTGGCGGCGAACACCGACGAGCCGCTCGCGATCTCGACGGGCTCAGGCTCGTCGGACGGGGGCTCGGGAACCGTGGCAGTGGCGGAGGCCGGCTTGGGCGGCTGCGGGGCCGTCGGCGTGTCGGTGGCGGGCTTTGGCGCAACGGGAGCGTCGGTGGCCGGCCGCACGCTGGTGCCCGTGGTGAGTTGTGCGGGGGTGCGGGAGCCGGGCGCCGCGGCGGTCGCCGTGCCGGGCTTGGCGGGCGGCTCGGCGGGCTCGGGCGGCTTGCCTGTGCGGTTCAGGCTGCTCCACAGGAGCACGAGGACCATGATGACGGCGAGCACGATGAGCGAACGCTTCGCGTCGTCGCCACCTCTGGGTTCGATGTCGAGATCAAGATCATCCATACGGGGCCTGTCGGGTCGCTGGGTATGGGGACTCGGGCCTCACGCGGTACCGCCACGCAGGAGTGCTCGGCGGTAGTCCTCGGCTTCGAGGTGGTAGACCTGGTCGACCTCCTCGGGGGTCAGGATGTAGGGCCCGCCAAAAGCTCGGGCGGCGAGCCACGTCTTGCACGCTTCCTCGATGAGCAGGTTGCGGAAATAGGCTTCACGCACGTTCGTGCCGACGGTGAGGATGCCGTGGTTGCTGAGCATCACGGCATCGTGGTCGGCGATGACCTCGGCCACGGCGTCGGCGAGGGCGTGGCCGCTTGGCACGATGTAGGGGAGCGTGGGGATGTCGTCGCCCACGAGGGCGATGAGGTCGGGGTAGAGGGGAGGCAGCTTCTGCCCCGCGGAGGCCACGCCGGTGGCCACGGGCGGGTGCGTGTGGATCACGGCATTCACGTCGGGCCGCTTCAGGAGGCACCCGATGTGCATGGCGATCTCGCACGTGGGCTTGCGGCTCGAGCCGATCACGTCGCCCGTCGCCATGTCGATGGGGATGTAGTCGTCCTCGGTGCAGTCCTCGAAGGCGCAGCCGGAGGCCTTGACGACAATGGCGTTCTCGCCCGCGCGGGCGCTGGTGTTGCCGCCCGGCCCCACGACGAGCATGTGCTCGGCGATCTTGCGGCCATAGACGAGCAGTTCGTGCTTCGCACTCTCGATGCTGTAGGGGGTCATTGCTCGGGACGTCTCCGTATCGTGCGGCGAGGAAAGCTCGCCTGCGGTCTGGCGCTTCTGGAACGGGGTGCTCAGCGCCCCTCGATCAGGCGGTCGCCCAGCGAGTTGTCGAGCCCTGCGGCCCGGTGGATCAGGTCGCGGGTCTTCGCCACGTCGTACTTCACGCGTCGGAACACCACGGCGTCGGCCTCGTCGGTGAGGGTCACGTAGCAGGCGCGGGGGTCGGAGTCGCGCGGCTGGCCGACGGAGCCGACGTTGACGATGGCCTTTCGGTCGTCGTCGAAGTGGTAGATCTTGAGGAATTCGAGCTCCGAGGGGTGGATGTAGGTGAGTTCCTCGGTGTAGATGCCGGGCACGTGGGAGTGGCCGATGAAGCACAGGTGCTGGAATCGGGTGAAGATCTGGCGCATCTTGTCCTGGTTGCGCACATCACGCGGGAAGACGTATTCGCGGAGCGGGCGGCGCGGGGAGCCGTGGACGAGGAGCACCGCCATCCCGTCGATGGCGCGCTCGTCGGAGACGGGGAGATTGCGCAGGAAGTCGAAGCGCTCCGCAACGTCGGCCTCCGAGCCGCTGCGCGAGAGCTCGTCGCGCGTCCATTCGAGGGCCATCTCGGCGCGGAGGTTGAACTCCTCGGTCTTGCGGCTGTGGAAGATCGCCTCGTCGTGGTTGCCCATAATGACGAACTCGAACTCGCGTGCCAGCGCCACACACTCGCGGGGGCATGGGCCGTAGCCCACCACGTCGCCCAGGCACAGGATATGCTGGATGTCGCGCGAGCGGATGTCCTCGAGCACGGCTTCGAGTGCAGCGAGGTTGCTATGGACGTCCGACAGAATGGCGATCACGGAGCGCGGCTCCTTCGGGACACGGCCTACGCGTCGGTCCCGTTGGTGTGCGCGGGCGGTTCGGGATGCTCGGGCTCAGCGCGCTCGGCGAGCAGAATGGGGATGCCGTCGTCCACCGGGTAGCGCACGCCCGTCGCCGTGCAGATCAGCCCATCGCCTTCAAGCCGCAACGACGCCTTGCACACGGGGCAGGCCAGGATCCTGAGCAGCTCTTCGTCCATCAACCCATATCCTCAGAGGGACACGTGAAGATCGATGATAGCAGAAGGGGGGGAGTCTTGTCAACGACCGTCGCACCCGCGCGCAGACGCATCACGAGCGTGGCCTGTCGACTGTGTGCCGAGGCGTGGGGCAGGCAGGTCACAGGCGGCGGGTGAGGCGCACGGCACTCCCGTTGCCGAGGTACTCGATCTGGTCGGTGCAGCGCTGCATGAGCGAGATGCCCAAGCCCCCCAGGTCGCCGCGGCTCTGGCGCAGCCGCTCCTCGTCGGGCGTCCCGCTCTCGGCCAGGCGGGCCAGGTGTGCCTGGTAGTCGAACCCCCTCCCCTCGTCTGTGACGGTGACCTGGAGCTTCTCGCGATCGAGCAGGAACACCACGTCGATGCACTTCTCGGGCGCATAGCGGTGGCCGTGGCGCGCCGCGTTCTCCATGGCCTCGGCAAACGCGGTGGTCATGGCCGTCGTGCCCTCGGCGCTCAGGCCCGCCTTCTCGATGACGTTGCGCCCGAGTTCCTTGGCACGCTCGATGTTCCCCTCGCGGGTGCGGAACTCGATGTGGGTCTGGTGCAGGAGCACCTTGCGATCCTCGGGGATGCGCTTGAGCTCCGATTCGCCGAGCATGAACAGCTCCATCAGCTCGAACGGCTCGATCAGGAAGTCGTCCTCCCAGATCTTGAACTCACGGCGGCTCTCGATGTCGGTCCCCGTCCAGTAGAGCTTGATCACGGGCACCACGCTCTTGCCCTTCTCGGTCTTCACGGCCCACAGGAAGTCCTCCGAGCCGTGCATCGGGTCCTCGAGGACGATCAGGTCGGGGTCGATCTCGTCGAAGTCGTGCAGCGCCTCCGTGCAGTCGGTCACGATGTGGAACCGCCCGTGGGGGGTGAGCAGGCGCATCTTGGTCACATCGGTGAAGCGGTTTTCCTCGGGCACGATCATCATCACGTTGCAGCTCTCGGGGCGCACCGAACGCAACGGAGCCGCTTGCGCTACGCCCTGCGAAGCCGCTGCCGCCTTCTCCATGGCGCTTCGCACCACGAAGGCCTCGGGGTCGCGCTCGCCCGCGGGAGCGCTCGCCAGGTAGCAGCCCACCGTCTCCTCGTCGGGAAGGCACGGCACCACCGCCGTGAGCCCCAGCAACTCGAAGGTGGTGAGCACCTGAGGGTTCACCTGCATGAGGAGCAGCTCGCGCCCCTCCTCCATCAGGAGGTTGCGGTAGTTCAGGATCGTGCCGATCGCCGTGCTGTTCGCGTAGAGCACCGACGCGAAGTCCAGAACCACCGTCCCCTTGTCCTCGCGGTGGAGAACCTCCAGCGTGTTCTCGAACGAGAGCACGGTGGACGCGTCAATGAAGCCATCGAGCGCCACCCACGCAACAGGCAGCCCGTCGCCAACCGTCGAGCGGCGGACCTTGAGTTTCAGCTCTGGCATGTGGTATCCTCCGACGTGCGGCACCCGCCGAACGCCTCCCGGGGCACCGTCGCGCGGACAAGGCGTACGCCGCCCTTTCACTGGATTGTAGGAGCGCGCCCTCATCGAGTCAAGACCCCCCGACACGCCAGGCCCAGGCCGGCAAGGGAGCGCTTGACAATCGGTAGCACGTTTCTATACTACGTGCTACTCGCCGTTGCGGCCCGCCAGCCATGGGGGCCTGTGCTCCCTGGTGCCTGCCACGGTACGAACCCAGGACAGGAGGCATCGCAATGACCCGAGCCTGGATGCGTGTGGTACTCGCAGCTCTCGCCATGGCCGCGACCACGGGGCCGGCTTTCCCGGCCGAGCCCGCGCCAGCCGAGGAACCCGACGCGCCCGCGTCGTGGTGGGAGCGGGACAGTGCAACGGGCGACTGGGGCGGCCTGCGCCCGAAGCTCGCCGAGCGCGGCATCGAGATTGGCCTCGGCCTCACCGCCATCTGGCAGGCCAACCACCGCGGCGGCCTCCGCTCCCACCCCAACGGCAGGACCACGGGGAGTTGGGACATCGAGGCCGCCCTCGACACCGAGAAGCTCGGCCTCTGGCCCGGCGGCACACTCCTCGTCTACCTCGAGGGATCGAAGGGCCACGGCATCGATCCGCGCTTCGTCGGCTCCGAGTTCGGCGTGAACGCCGATGCCGACAGCACGGCCGGCCACCGCCTCCAGTTCTCCGAATACTGGTACGAGCAGGCCATCGCAGACGGCCTCGTCGCGATTCGCGTCGGCAAGATGGACGGCAGCCGCGACCTGGATACGAACGCGTTCGCCAACGACGAGTGCACCCAGTTTCTCAACGGTGCCCTGGTGAACAACCCCACGATCCCCTTCCCCGACTATGCCCTGGGCGGGCAGATCATCGTGCGGCCGTGCAGCGGCTTCTACCTGGCGGCCACCGCGCTCGATGCCAACGCCGAGGGGTGGACTTCAGGTCGCGACACCGCGCTCGAGAGCGACTCCGACTGGTTCGTGGCCGCCGAGGCGGGCGTCGTCTACGGCATCCCCACGCCTGCCGAAGCCCAGCTCGAGGGAGCCGTCCGCATCGGCGTGTGGCACGACCCGGTCCGCTACGACCTGGTCGGCCGCGACGGCCAGACCGCCAAGGGCGAGTCGGGCTGGTACCTGAGCTGCGACCAGGTTCTATATAAGGAGGGGGCCGACCAGGACGACTCCCAGGGCCTCGGCGTGTTCGCACGCTACGGCTACGCCCCCGACGACTACAGTTGCGTGGAGCACTTCTGTAGCGCCGGCCTGCACTACCAGGGGCTCATCCCCGGCCGCGACGACGACGTGTTGGGCCTGGGCTTCGCGCGGGGCAAGTTCGGCCGGCCCGCCCGCCGCGGCCTCGCCCACGGCAGCGAGGCCGTCTACGAGTGCTACTACAGCATTCCCGTGGGGCCTGGAGCCACGCTCACCGTGGACGTGCAGTATATCCGCCACCCGGGCGCCGACGCGCCGGCCAGCTTCGTGCCCGGCTTCCGCTTCCAGCTCGACCTGTGAGCGGCCTCAAGGCCGCCAGCCGTCGATGATCTCGATGGGCCGCCGGTCCCCCACGGCCTCGAGCGCCCGCACCCGATCCCCGGGAGCCACCGTCACCGCCATCCCGCAGTTCGGGTTGATCTCCTTGGGCACGGGCACCAGGTCCGCTCCGACCCCGGCCTCCCCCAACGCCCGCTCCGCCGCGAGCACGTCGTGGATCGAGCGGAAGATGAGCAGCACTCGCGCGGGTCCGCTCATGGTGCGATGATCTTCGATGCTCGGTTCAGGCGCTCCACGATATCGAACATATTCCCCACCGTGCCCACTTCCACCTGCTCGAGCTTCCCGAAGAAGTCGAGGCACGTGCCGCACGAGACGATCTCCACCCCCATCCCGGCCAGTTCCTTGAGCGTCTCGATCTCCTCGGAGCCCGAGATGGTCAGGTGCACGCCGTAGTTGACGAAGATGATCTCGGCGGGAGGCGGCTGGGTGCTCTTGAGCGTCTTCAGGAAGGCCTTCATGAGGATACGGCCCAACTCGTCGTCGCCAAGGCCCATCACGTTGCTCTTGACGAACACCGTGGCGCGGACGGGCGCGCCCGGCAGGTCGCAGGCAACCAGCTCGGGCGCGGGCCCCTCGCTCACGGGTGCCTGCCCCGTGGTCACGTTCAGCTTGTACTCCCCGCCGGCCAACTCCTCGGTCTCCACGGCGGCGCCCATCGACTTCGCCATGCGCGTCACGTTGGTCAGCGACGCCGGGTGGTTGAGGACGATCTCGATCACGGAGCCGGGGTTCGCCTCAATCGCCTTCTTCGTGCGGATGACCGGCTCGGGGCACGCGAGGTCCCGAACGTCGAGTTGCACCATCGGAACGTCTCCTATCCATAGGGCCACAGGCCGGCCGGCGGCTCACGGCTTCGCTCGGGCGATGGCGTGCACCGCGCGGACGGCGGCGGCGATCTCGTCCTCGGTGTTCCCGTAGCCGGGCGACAGGCGCACCGTGCCCCCCGGCAGGGTGCCGAGGTGGCGGTGTGCGGCAGGGGCGCAGTGGAGCCCCGGCCGGCACAGGATCCCGTGCTCCCGCTCCAGCGCGAGGGCCACCCGGTCCGGCGGCACCCCGTCGATCGTCAGGCTCACCAGCAGCGCCGAGCCGTCCGTCGGGGCGTAGAGCCGCACGCCATCGATGCCGCGCAGGCCCTCGATCAACTGCCCGGTGAGCCGACGCTTGCGCTCGCCGAGCAGCCCCTCGCGCTCGATGGCACGCAGGCTGCCTCCCAGCCCCGCGATCCCATGCAGATTCGGCGTGCCCGCCTCGTAGCAGTCGGGGCGGAAATCGGGCTGCTCGAGCGACTCGCTCCGGCTCCCCGTGCCGCCCTCAATGAGCGGCTCCACCTCGTGCTCAGGGCTCAAGATGCACACCCCCACCCCCATCGGCCCCAAGAGCCCCTTGTGCGCGGAGCACGACAGGAACGCCACCCCATCGGCACATGTGTCGATGGGCACGACCCCTGCGGTCTGAGCGGCATCGGCCAGCAGGGGCGTGTGGGGAAGAGCGTCGGCAAGCCCTCGCAGGTCCTGCACTACGCCATTCACGTTCGACCCGTGCGCCACGGCCACGAGGCGGTAGCGCCCCGCAAGCCTGGCCACAGCCTCCAGGTCGATCCGCCCCAAGCCGTCGGCCGGCAGCGTCTCGACCACCACCCCCCGCTCGCGGGCCAGGCGCGAGAGGGGCCGCATCACGCTGTTGTGCTCCAGGGGGGAAACGCCCACACGGTCGCCGGGCCGCAGGAAGCCCTTCAACACCAGGTTGAGGCCCTCCGTAGCACCCCGCGTGAACACGACATTCGAGGGATCGGCCACGCCGAGGAGCGCGGCCAGGCGGGAGCGGACATCGAAGACCAGACGGGCCGACTCAAGCGAGCGCCGATGCCCGCTGCGCCCCGGGTTCGCGGTCAGCTCGCCGAGCAGGCGCGAGACCTCCGCCGCCACCTCCGACGGCTTGGGCCACGACGTGGCCGCGTGGTCCAGGTAGATCGACCGCTCCGTGCTGCCACGCCCCTGCGTCACGAACCTGCCTCTCCGCAACCGGTACTGAGCCGAGCCGCCGACCGGCGAGCCCCGGGGCCGCCGCTCACCGCGCCTGCATGCGAGCGGCCAGCCCAGCGAATCGCAGTTGTCGCGCCGCCTCGGCCAACGCCGTCGTCCCCCGATCCGTTCGCACCTTTCCGGCCCCGCGCTCCGCCGCCGGCCAGTATCCCCGATCCGCACCCGCGAGTCAAGCCGAGCGTCCATCCCTGCGGCAACGTGAGTATTCGATCCTGCCAGCGCCTGTGACCCAAATTTTCCTTGACTTTATCCCCACCGGGGCTATAATCGCCCGTGAATCAACCACCCCCTGGTGCGTCCCTAACCCGCAGGAGGTTCTGGGCATGAGCCTAGCCGGTAAAATTTTCGCAGTGATCTGCATGCTGGTCGCCGTCTTCTACGCAGGCATCACTGCGGCTCTCGTCTCCCTCCAGGAAAACTACAAGCAGAAGCTCGTCGACGCCGAGGCGAAGCATGCCCTGGTGGTCCAGGAGAAGGACACTGCCTATGCCGACCTCGATAGCAAGCTCCAGGACCTCGACGGCAGGCATGACCTCGCGCGAAAGGAGCTCGCGCGCGTAAACGGCGAGAACCAGAACCTTCGCGCCGAATGGGCCGAAGCCGCCGCCATCAACAAGTTCGCACTCGCCGTCATCGACGACCAGGAAGAACAGATCGCCAACCTCAACGCCCGCGTCGACCGGTATAACGACGACCTCAAGGACGAACGCGGCACCGTCGACAAGCTCAAGGACGACATCAACGACCTGAAGTCCAAGGGCCAGGACCTCCTGGCCAATCGCGACAAGCTCCAGGATCTCCTCACCGTCCGCGAGCGCGACCTCACCAACGCCATGAAGGAAGTGGACAAGCTCACCGGCGACCTCTCGTTCTCGAACAACATCCTGGGCAGGCTCAAGGAGCGGCGCCCCGATATCTATGGCGCCCTGATAAGCGAAGCGCCGGTCCAGCCCAAGAGGGTCATCCGAGGCAAGGTCACCGGCGTCGATAAGAGCCTCGGCCTCGTCATCATCAACATTGGCGGGCGACACGAGGTCCAGAAGGGCTACTCCTTCATCGTCTTCCGCGGCGACCAGTACGTCGGCAAGATCGTCGTCGACGAGGTCTTCCCCGACATGGCCGCCACGCACTACGACAGGCCCTCGATGAAACAGGATGTCGAGGTCGGCGACGACGTGACCACCAAGCTCACCATCGAGCTCTGAGGCGGCGCCCGTCCTCGACACCGCGCCGCCCGGTCGGCCCCATCCGAACGTGCGGGCCAGCCACGTGGCACGATCCATCGGCCCGGCGTCCATGGAGAACCCCATATGCCCCGCGTCAAGCCTCGCCCCAACGTGTACACGCTGATGCCCATCCTCGCCGTCCTCATCATGGCCTTCGGCATCACCATCACGTGGCTGCGCATCACCGAGTACACCGATCCCGTCCAGGCCAAGCCGCTTCCTGCACCCAAGGGCCGACAGCGCCCCGATGTGAAGCCCATGACCTCCACCGAGGCCGCGGCTCCGGGCGACGAGTTCCCGCCAGAGGACCTGGGCACCGAAGACGAAGGGGTGGCCCCTGGCGAGGGCGCACCCGAGGAAGGCGCGCCGGACGAAGGCGCACCCGCCGAGGGAGCTCCCGAGGAAGGCGCCGCGCCCGATGACGACGGAGCCGCTGCTGCACCCGCACCTGCTCCCGCACCGGCGCCTGCTCCCGCACCCAAGAAGGGTGCCGTCGAGGACGAAGAGGATAACTGAGCCTGGCCCGCCTCGGCCAAGCCGCCTGCCAGGTCCCACCAAGCCGAACGACAGGGCACGGCCTGCATGTATGTCATCGACCGCCTTCTGAGCTTCTTCTCCCAGGACATGGGTATCGACCTGGGCACCGCGAACACCCTGGTGTGCCTGCGCGGCAAGGGCATCGTCCTCATGGAGCCCTCCGTCGTCGCCGTCAAGAAGGGCACCAACAAGGTTCTCCTCAACGGCAACGCCGTCGGCGAAATGGCCAAGGCCATGCTCGGGCGAACCCCGGGCAACATCGAGGCCATCCGCCCGATGAAAAACGGCGTGATCGCCAACTTCGACATCACCGAGAAGATGCTGAAGTACTTCATCAACAAGGTGCACAACCGCCGCTGGGGCTACCGTCCCCGCCTCGTCATCTCCGTCCCCTCGGGCATCACCGACGTCGAGAAGCGAGCCGTCTACGCCTCCGCCGACCGCGCAGGGGCCCGCAAGGTCTATCTCATCGATGAGCCCAAGGCCGCCGGCATCGGCGCCGGCATGCCCATCACCGAGCCCACGGGCAACATGATCGTCGACATCGGGGGCGGCACCACCGAGGTCGCCGTCATCTCCCTCGGCGGAGTCGTCACCAGCCAGTCCCTGCGCATCGCCGGTGACCGCATGGACGAGGCGATCATCCAGCACATGAAGCGCACCTACAACATGGATATCGGCCCCCGCATGGCCGAGGACACCAAGATCCGCATCGGCTCCGCCGCACCCCTCGACGAAGAGCTCACCATCGAGGCCAAGGGTCGCGACTTCATCACGGGCCTCCCCCGCCGCGAGATCATCTCCTCGGAGGAAATCCGAGAATCCCTCCGAGAGCCTGTCAGCGACATCATCGAGGCCATCCGCCTCACCCTCGAGCAGACCCCGCCCGAGCTCGCCGCCGACATCTTCGACCGCGGCATGGTCCTCGCCGGGGGCGGCGCACTCCTGCGCAGCATCGACAAGGCGATCTCCCGCGAGACAGGCCTCCAGGTCTCCATCGCCGACGACCCCATGACCGCTGTCGCACGCGGCACAGGCACCGTCCTCGACGACCTCACCCGCATGAGCGGCGTCCTCGAGAGCAGCGACAACGAGTATTGATGGCGCTTCCCTTCAACCCGCCCGTCCGCAATCGCCTCCTCGCCCTCGCCCTTCTCGCATTCTCGGCCTTCTGCGTCGCCTATCCCAGGCCATGGCACTCCAGCGTGCGCGGCACCGTCCACGCCGCCGCCCTGCCCCCCCAGGCCGCCTTCGCAACCGCCCACGACGCCTTCCGCACGGCGCTCGACCGCATCGCCAATCTCTGGCATGCCGCCGAACGCATCGAGCACCTCGAACACGAGAACCGAACCCTCCGCGAGACGATCGCCCGATGGACCGATGAAGCCCATATCGCGAACAGACGCCTCCGCAACTTCAAAGGCTTCGAGGAATTCCGCCACGCCGCACTCTCGCGGCCCGTCCGAGTCCTCCCCGCAAACGTCGTCGGCGCCGACCCATCCCCCTGGCGCCACAACATCATCGTCGACCGAGGCTCCACACACGGCCTCCGCATCGGCTCGCCCGCCGTATGGGGAAACTCCATCGTCGGAACCGTCGTCGCCCTCCGACCAACCGCTGCCAGCGTCCGACTCCTCAACGACCCCCTCGCAGGCCTCAAGGTCCGCATCGCACGCACCGGCTACGTCGGCCTCCTGCGAGGCACCACCGCCAGCGACGCCCATCTCCAGCTCAAGTGGCTCACCCTCGACGAACAACCCACCCTCAAGGGCGACCTCGTGGTCACCTCCGAGCTCGACCCCAACACCCCGCCGGGACTATGCGCAGGAGCCGTCTCGTCCGTCTCGAAGACCCGACGCCACCTCTTCTACGACATTAAGGTCCGCCCACTCCTCGACCTCGACCGCCTCACCGAAGTGCTTCTCGTCCTCTACTCCGCAGACGACATCGATGACCTGCGCGGACCCGAAAACCCGGCCGAGGCCCCCTAGCCCGGAATGGCATGGAGACAAGGCTCTGCCGCCTAACCCGCAGTTCTCACCAGTTCTGGCCGCCAGTAGCCCCTTCTCGCCTCAGACGAGGACGGCTCCGCCCCACACATTCCCTTGCCTCACCAGACACGCTTACACACCATCCCTTGAGTCCCATCGCCGGGAGTCTGCATACATGTGCACACTTGCGGATGCACCGTGAACCCACCTTCACACTCTTCGCGATACCAGAGCGAGTCCTTCCTTCCCTTTCCTCAACCGTCGCAACCACTTACGCGGAATCCACATATTTATCCTTCTTTGGCCCACTCTTTGCTATATACATAAATGTCTTGGTTAGACGGCTCTCTAAAAACTGAAACTTCCGAACCCCTCGGTGTGATAATGCAACCCGTGCCCTCTACATCACCGAGGTGAGGGCAGCTCACGATCGAGACAGGTGCCCCCTCCCCACCTATTGATCTGAGCTGCCCTCTTCATTTTAAGGCTGTTTTCGCCGCACACGCCACACTCGGCTCGTGCCGCGTTCGCAGCACCGGCGGCGTACGGCAATGGCGGAGCAGTTCCGTCCCGAGTTCCGTGCGCAGGCCCCCACACCCCTTCACGACACTGGCCGTGCGGTCGTCGCGCACGGCCAGTGTGGCTTCTCACCCACAGAAGTGTGAAGCTAGGTTCACACTTCGATCGCTTCAGCCGATCACAAAGCCACATTGAGCTCGATGGCCCTGTCCACAGGGACATCGCCGAGGCATACGGTGACGGTCGACGACGTGGCGTCCCACCTCCACGAGGGGGCGCCATCGGCCTCTGCGGCCGCGACAGCCACCCCGTTGAGCTCCGCGCGGCGGGGTTCCGCCACCCCGTGAACCGCCACCCGCACGGCGCGGCGGGGCGGCGCCCCAGCAAACGTGCCCTGTGCTGCGCCCACCACGACGCTCACCCCGTCCGCTGTGGGCTCGTGGGCAATCGGCGTCGTGCGGCAGGCGCCGCCCTCGTGAGCGAACGTCTCCCCATCGTCCTCATACAGGGTGAGCGCCCCAGGAGCGCCGGCGTACACGTGGACCTCCACCTCATCGTCCGCCCGCTGGCCCACATAGTCCACTACCGGCCCCATGGGCACGACGGCCCCGGCCGGGACGAGCAACGGGCCGCCACACTCGGAGCCCACCTCCGGCGAGACCCATCCGTCGCTCCCCAGCCGCTGCCCCGTCCAGAAGTCGTACCAGACTCCCGCGGGCAGGTACACTTTTTGTGTGAATGCTCCGACGAGCAGGCTCGGGCCGAGCATGTACTGCCGCACGAGACCGTGCGTCTCCGGGTCGTCGGGGAACTCGAGGGGCATGGCCCTCAGCATGGGCATTCCCGTGGTGTGGGCAAGCCACGCACACGAGTAGAGGTAGGGCAGGAGCCGGTAGCGCAGGCGGGCGTATCGGGCGAACACGGCCTTGAGTTGCCCGCCGAGGTACCAGGGGTGGCGCCAGTAGTTCCACGAGTTCACCTGTGCCCAGGGGAGCAGGAACCCGAAGTGGATGCCCTCGCGGGTGGTCACTTCCATGTCGCACGTGCTCATGCCGTGGCCGGAGAGGCTGAGGTTCAGGCAGGCGCCCAGCGGCCCTTGCTCGCCCCCGGTATCGCCCGTCCAGGTGGCGGTGTGGCGCTGGACCCCAGCCCACCCGCCCACGGTGAAGCCGAACGGCCGGCGGCCCGTGTGCTCCCTGAACCCCACGGCCATCTGCTTCGAGTAGAGCAGCGGGTAGAGGTTGTGCATCTCGTCGTCGAGCATGCCGTTGGCCCAGAGGCGGTCGGGGTGGTTGAGCACCTGGTTCGCGCCGTCCTGCTTGAACCAGTGGACCCCCTGGTCCACGAACTTCCGCAGATGGTCGAACCAGGCCTCGCCGGGCCGCGTCCAGGGGTCCATCCGACGGGCAGCGCCCAGGTGCTCGTCCTGTTCGTGGCCGTCGGCAAACGCCGCTTGGTCCTCGCCCGTGGCCGCGGCCGCCTGGTGAAGGCGCCTGTCCTCCTCCGCCGACAGGTCGTAGTCGCAGCACAGCCACAGGCCTGGCTTGAAGCCCATCCGCTGGGCGGCGGCGAAGAAGTTGTGGCGTCCCGCCCAGGCATAGTGCGGAATCGGGAACCGCTCCGGGTGCCACGTCTTGTCGACCGTGAAGTCGTAGTTCGTCGCCATCCAGCCCGGCTCGAGGCCGATGGCGTCGCACGGAATGCCCTCGCGGCGAAACGTGCAGCAGTCGTCCATCAGCTCCCGCGCGTCGGCCTGGGTGCGGCAGATGAACCACAGCCCAAGAGCCCACTTCGGAGGCAGCGGCGGCCGGCCCGTCAGCTCCGTGTACCGCCCCAGGATCGCCCCCAGCGATGGCCCGTAGAGGATGTAGTAGTCCAGCGAGCCGGCAGGTACGGCGAACTCGAACCACTGGTCCGACGACGCTCCGAGGTCGTAGGCCACGCGGCGCGTGCTGTTGATGAGCAGGCCCACACCATCGTTGGTCATCACAAATGGGATCGGGGCGTAGCTCTGGACGTTTCGGATCCACAGGTCGCCCTTCGTGCCCCGATGCTCGATACGCTCGCGCGTCTGGTCGCCCAGGCCGAAGAAGCGGCGGGTGGGCGCCAGCTCGAAGCGTACGGCCGTGCACGGGGCGTCCCCCACCCTGGGCGACTCCACTTCCCGCAGCAGCACGTTGCCGTGGGCGTCACCCACCCGCAGCGCCCCGCACGAAGTGTCCACGCTGGCGCGCAGGAGTTCGCTCGTGAGGCTGTGCGTCCCCTCTCCCTCCTCGAAGCCGAGCCGGGGGGCCTGCCAGTCGTCGCGCACGAAGCCGTAGCGGACGAGAGGCGAGGCGGGCGGCTCCTCCCCGCGGAACTTCCGCACCCTCACGATGCCCGGCTCAACGATGTCCACGCAGACCGTCCAGCCGTCAGCAATCTGGCGGACGATTGCTGCTGGCCCGCCCGGCGTTCTGTCGTCTGTCTCGTCCATTCCTCGGTCTCTCCTGTTCAGTCGGTGCGCTCGGACACGCCCGGAGCGCTACCGCACCCCAGTTGGCATGGCACCCCTGCGTGTGCGCCGGCGAATCGGGTCGGCCACGGATGTATGCAGGTTTCAGATCCCGCCGCCGGTCTTCCTGTGGCCCAGTGGGTACGCTCCGGCGGTGCCAAGGCGGCTGCCACAGCGGGAGAACATGGTGCATATGACACAGCTCCCCCGCAAACTATGAATCTGGCTTCACTTTGATGCATCAGGCCGTTCATACACATATCCACGTATCTCTCGCTTCTTGGACACGTTACGATGAAGCCAACACAATTCTTCGTGAGTGGCCCAGTTTTTGCACTATACTTAGAAATGCAGCAGATGCGAAGCATCTGTTGCAGCGAAAGCCCTTGAGCTCGGTAGCTTGTCCGGATCTTTGATCGGCTCAAAGCCGAGGTTCTTGAGGGCAGCTCTGCGACCCCTGCAGGTGCCCCCTCCCCACCTAGTGGGTCCTAGCTGCCCTCTCTCTTTTTTAACGCCATCGCCCAAGGCGTGCTTCTCCTGATCTGGCCAGTGTGAATGGGCGGCTCAGCGCGCAGGTGAAGGCGTGCGAACGCTGAGTTCGGTGCTGGCTTCGTGCCTGATCCGCGGGTGAGCTGAACGGGCGCGCCTACCTGTGGTCGAGTGCAAGATTCGCGAGCCGGTCGGCGGCAGCATTCTCGCTGCGCGGCACGTGGTCTACGCGCCATTCCCGCAGCCCCCCCAGCAATTCCATTGACCGCTGGTAGAGGGGGCGCAGGTGGGCGCTGCGCACCCTGTAGGCCCCGCGCAACTGCTGCACCAGAAGATCGCTGTCGAGCAGCAGGTGCACCGCCGTGGCTCCCAGCCGTCGGGCTTCCTCCACGCCACGGATCACCGCAGTGTACTCGGCCACGTTGTTCGTGGCGTAGCCGATGCGTTCGCTCACCTCCAGGAGGGTCGTCCCTTCGGCGTCCTGGACGACCGCCCCGACGGATGCCGGCCCTGGGTTCCCGCGGGCCGCGCCGTCGCAGCGCACGACGAGAGGGAGGTGGCCTTCCGCTCGCCCAGCCGGGGGCTCGAAGAGGTCGGGCGCGTGCCCAGCGTCGCGGGCGCGCGATGCGAGGCCGAGTTTCGCCCACAGGGCCTCGACGTGGGCACGGGTCACTTCGGGATGGGCGCGCAGGAGTTCCTCGAGGTCGAGATGCTCACGGACGAGTCGGAGGAGCTTTCTGTCGGTCTCACGCAGCACGCCTGGTCTCCTGAAGCGCATCGCGGCCCGGCCGCAGCCGAACCCAAGTGTGAAGTCACCCAGCCATAGCAAAGCGGAAGCAGGCACTCAGGTCAAGCTCGGTGCAGGCATCCCCGTGCCCGCCCGTCAGGGCCGGAGGCCTTCCCGCAGGTAGATCGGGTTCGAGAAGATCCAGGGTCGCCCGTCGAGGAGCGCTTCCACTCGGTAGACGCCGGGCTCACTCGCAGCACCGCCGATCTCCCGGCCCTGCTCGACCCCGATGGTCTGGCCGTCGTGCAGGAGGCGCAGCTCGGCGTCGGCGGGGCAGGCCGCGCGAAGCTCCACGGCCTCGCCGGCAGGGATCTCCTGACCCATCGGTACCACCCGGCCGCCGCGGTGCCCCTCGAACGAGAAGCCTGTGGCGTCCGCGATGAGATCGTAGCTCACGTAGCACCGTCCCTGTGCGAGCAGGGCGTGCAGCCGAGCGATGTCGTCGCTCGAACCGCCGAACGGCTCGCCGGTCACCACGTGGGTGCGCACCGTTCGGAACGCGTAGCGGTGTGGGAAGATTTCGAGGATCGCCGGCCCTCGGCGACGGAACGGGATGCGGCGGGCGTGGTTGTCGAGCGACCCGATGCCCACGACGCGGCGCCGCTGGCCCACGGCATCCCACCGCGCGAGGAGGAACGGGTCTGGGCCTTTCACCCAGCGGTCGGGGCAGCGGTAGTGGGAGAGGAAGTTCCAGGGCTGGAGGTCGGTGATCCAGTCGTGGAGGTAGGGCCAGATTTCGAGGCCGTCGAAGGTATCGAGCTCCCATTCGTCCCAGCCGGGGACCCAGACGCTGAACAGGGGCTTGTGGACGGGCCGGGGGTGGACGACGAAGGCCAGGCCACCCGCCCGCTTGATGGCTTCGAGGCCCTCGGCTGCGCTCTCGCCCCCGGGGGTGCCGTCGAGTTCCTCGAGCCCGAGGGCCATGCAGTGGTGGTGGCCGGCTGCAAGCTCGGCACCCACGTCGAGGAGCACGCCGTCGTGCCAGCCGGCCAGGCCGTCGTCGCGGGCCGCCAGGGTTTGGTGATCGGTGAGCACCACGAAGTCGAGGCCCGTCTCGCGCGCGGCGGCCAGGATCTCCTGGATGTCGGCATCCCCGTCGGAGTAGGTCGAGTGGACGTGGAGGCAGCCCTTGTAGTCATGGAGAGGCATCAGGGGGTGCCTCCGAGGAGGATGCGGTCGCGGCGGTCTGGCGGGCCTCCTGCATGGCTGCGGCCACCTGGCGCTTGCCGCCCAGATAGAAGAGCAGGCCGACGTGGTTGGTCAGGATGATGATGATGTGGCCGAGGGCGGCCACGGTGGCGCCCAGGTTGGCCTCGCCCGCCTTGAGCACGGTGCCGAAGAGGAACCCGAGTGCCCACTCGAACACGCCCACCCCGGCGGGCGCGAGCGGGAGGCCGTTGAGCACGAGCCCGAGCGGCACGAGGAAGAAGTAGTTGAGCCCCCTCGTGCCCCCCATCGCCACAGGCTCCTCGAGCGACAGGCCGATGATCCACAGACACACGGCCGCCAGCCCATGAGCGGCGGCCGAGTAGAGGGCGAACTTCACGAGCAGCAGCTTCTCGCGGCGATAGAGGTAGACCGCTTCGTAGATTCGCTTGAGCACCGAGCCGGCGCGCCCCGGCATCCGGCCCAGCAGGAAGTGCACGAGGCGCCGGCAGTGCGACGAAAGGAACACCACAAAGCCAAGCGTGGCCCCCACAAACGCGGCCAGTACGCCCACCACAAGCATCTGCGTCTGCGTGAGCCCGAACAGGCTGGCCCCCGAGGCATAGTGCCACAGGTGGCGGGCGTGGAACAGCAGGGCGATGCCCGCGAAGCCGATCATGCAGTAGAGGCCGAACACGCGGTCGAGGAACACCGTGGTCACGGCCTCGGCCTTCTTGTGGGTGCCGCGTGCCACGTAGAAGGCCTTCACCAGGTCGCCCCCCGTGCCGCCGGGCAGGAAGCAACTGAAGAAGCAGCCGATGTAGGTCATGCGGATGCAGTCGCGTCGGCGCGGCTCGAGGCCCTGCGAGACGAGGAGCATGCGCCAGCGCGACGCGGTGAGCAGGATGCACACGTTGTAGATTAGGAACACGAGGCCGAGTTCGAGGGGCCGGCTTCGGATGGCGCGCCCGATCGCCTGGGGCTGAAGCTTGCCCGAGCGGAGCAGCCACAGGAGCAGGCCCGCGGCCACGCCGACCTTGGCGGCGACCGACAGGGTGCGCTTCACGCGCGGGTTCATCGCCATGGGCGCACTCGCTATCCTCCGAGCATCTCGATGAACGCTTCGAGCCGCGTGCGGGAGGCCGCATCGAGCGGCCCCGGCCGGTCGCATTCGAGCGTGAGCACGGGGAGCCCCATGCGCTCGCGGACCAGCCTGTCCTGGAGCTGGCGGTAGCAGAAGCTCTGCACGTAGTGCACCACTCCCGTTACCCCGCGCCGCCGGCACTCCCGCCGCGCGTCGTCGAGGCGGAAGAAGATGTCGTAGGGATACGTGTAGCGGCTGTACTGCTCGAGGAGCGTGGCGCTCGGCCCCGGCATGGCGAACTGCCGCGGCATCTCGTTGAGCACCACGGCCGCCCCCATCTCCGCCAGCCGCTCGAACAGGTCGGTGCAAATGGGCGGCACACCGAGCAACCCCAGCCGCACGGGCCCGCCCGCAGGAGGCCTCCGCGACGCCTCGGCAAGGAACGCCTGCGCCTCGGCATCGAACCGATCGGGCTCACCCAGGAAGTCCGAGCAGTTCACCGTCCAGTAGAAGTTCTCCGCACCCGTCACCTGCCCCGTCTCCCAGGTCCGGCGATCGATCTCGTGCACGGTGGCCCGCACGGGGTCGAGCTGAGTCTTCACCGCCTCTGCCGCCGCCAGCGACGTGCCGAACCGCTCGGCCAGCCGGGCGAGTTGCCGCTCGAGCGCCGCCGCGTCCCGGCGCCACGGGTACGCGAAGTCCACGACCTCCACGCCCTCAGACTCCAGGATCTCCATGAGGGCCTGGGTATTCGAGCAGTCGCCCTCGACGACGGCCACGACCCGCCGCACGGCCAGCCGGTGCACGGCGGCGTAGAGGCCCTTCACCCACGCACACATGGTTCGGGGGAAGCCCGCGCGCTCGGCCTCGGCCACCATCGTGCCCGGGTCGTCGGACGTGATGAACGCGTTGTTCAGGTCCAGGGGCCTGAGCCCCGCTGCAAGGAGGATTTCCATCGGCACCGTGGTCGTGATGCCGACGACTCGCTCGTCCATGAGCTGCTGCGCCTCGTGGGGAAGCCGCCCGACTCTCGGGGACAGACCGCGTGCCGCGGGCCCCTCGCCGGCGTTCGGCGCGCAACCACGGCTACGGGCCTGTCTCATTCTCCCCCATCCCCCGCACGGAGTCAAACACCCCGCCGGCGACGCGCGGCCCCTTCCCTCCGCCCTCGCCGGCTGCTATAATACGGGCGCCCATTCCACACCCAGCACGGAGCACGAGCCATGGCACAGCCCATCGAGGGAAAGGTGGCGAAGATCCTGAGCGACCAGACGATGATCCTCAACATCGGCCGCGCCGCGGGGGTGGCGCAGGGGATGATCTTCTGCATCTTCGCACCGGTCGAGGACGTGACGGACCCCGAGACCGGCGAGTCGCTCGGCTCCTGGGAAGCCGTCAAGGGCTACGTGCAGGCCACCCATCCGCAGGAGCGCCTGACCGTGTGCAGAGCGTTCACGCCCCACCCGAAGCAGACCAGCGACCCGAGCGAGCGCGGCACGCACACCCTCAGCTCCGAGCTCGTGGCCGTCTCGATGCTCAGCGGGGGGCCGCTGGCCAAGGCCAGGCTCAACGTCGACGCATCGCAGGTGGCAGGGATGCCCGAGGTCGGGCCGATCACGGTCGGCGACTCCGCCCGCTCGGTCGACGAGGCCGATCTACCCGCTTGAACGCCCCCTGCCAGGCAACTGCCTGGCGGCAGCTCGCGCGGCGCATACGCCATGGTGCTGCTACTGCTCCTCTCTCCTGGGGTTCCGAGATGACCAAGGACGTCGTGCTTACTTCACGTGCCCCCGCTCCCGTGGGGCCTTATTCCCAGGCGATTTGTGCCGGCCAGTTCGTCTTTGTTGCGGGCCAGATCCCGCTCGACCCCGCCTCGGGAACCATGCCCGATGGGATTGCCGAGCAGACCCGCCTGGCGCTCGGGAACCTCCAGGCCGTGCTCGAGGCCGCAGGGGCCTCCCTCGCCGACGTGGTGAAGACCACCGTGTTCCTCACCGACCTCGGCGATTTCGCCGCGATGAATGCGGTCTACGCCACGTTCTTCGCCGAGCAGCCGCCCGCTCGCGCCTGCGTGGAGGTGGCTCGCCTGCCCAAAGGCGCGGGGGTCGAGATCGAGGCGATTGCCTGCATCGAACGCTGATGCCCGCACGGGCCGCCGCCCCTCCGCCGCGCCACCTCAGGCCCGACACCACAACCCGAGCCCAGCGCAGTACATCGAGAGGCCCGAAATCGCCTGACCGACAGCTTGACGGCGCGCGCACCCTGCGCTAGACTCTGATGCTGGCTAATCCACTGTCCCCACCATCGGCACAAGTGCTGAATCCATTGAAACATGGGAGAGCGACGTTGAACAGTGCCCTCCGCATCGCGGCCTGGGTT